>Ga0182024_10013976_pt1 | contig 15569 bp, 16 predicted proteins | sample P32metaG_FD_120480 | JGI IMG/M metagenome (GOLD analysis project Ga0182024, IMG submission 120480) | Permafrost microbial communities from Stordalen Mire, Sweden - P3-2 metaG (Illumina Assembly) | ecosystem: Environmental > Terrestrial > Soil > Wetlands > Permafrost | place: Sweden: Stordalen... | reverse complement strand
GCGGTAATCTGGCGTTCTTTCAGCATGTCCAGCAAACGGATCAGCATCGAGTGCACTTCTTTTCTGGCGCCGGTGCCGACGAGGTTCGAGACGGGATCGACGACGACGGTGTCCGGATTCAGCTTTTCCACCAGCTTGTGGATGCGAAGCAGATGCATCTCCATCCCGTACTGCGTCGGGCGCCAGGCATTGTAGGAAAGCAGGCCGCTGCGCAAGTGCGGTTCCAGGTCGATTCCCACCGATTTTGCGTTGCGGGTTACCTGGTCGGCCGACTCCTCAAAACCGACGTATAAGCTGCGCTCGCCACGCAGGCAACTCGCTTCGGCGAAGCTGACGCCGAGCGTGGTCTTGCCGCTGCCCGACGTGCCGCTCACGAGGGTGCTCGAGCCGCGGTAGAAACCCTGGCCCTCGAGCATCGCGTCCAGGTCGGGCACGCCGGAAGAAACGCGTTCGCTCGAAGCCTTATGCTGCAACTCGAGCGAGGTGATGGGCAACACTGACAGGCCCTGGTCGTCGATCAGGAACGGATACTCATCGGCGCCATGGCTGGTGCCGCGATACTTGACGATGCGCATGCGGCGCGTGGAAATCTGCTCCTCGATGCGGTGGTCGAGCACGATCACGCAGTCAGAGACATATTCTTCCAGGCCGTAGCGCGTGAGCGTGCCTTCACCCTTTTCCGCGGTGACCACGGTGGTGAGCTTGCGCTCCTTGAGCCAGCGAAACAGACGGCGGATTTCGGCGCGCAGTATGCCCGGGTTGGAGAATCCGGAAAACAGCGCTTCGAGTGTGTCGAGCATTACGCGCTTGGCGCCCACGGCGTCGACAGCGTGCTGCAAACGTATGAAAAGCCCTTCGAGATCGTATTCGCCGGTTTCCTCGATTTCACTGGGCTCGAGGTAGACGTAGTCGAGGTAAAGCTTTTTTCGGCTGGCGAGATCCGCGATGTCGAAGCCCAGCGACGCGACGTTCTGCGCCATCTCCTGCGGAGTTTCCTCAAAGGCCATCAGCACGCCGGGTTCATCGAATTGCAAGGCGCCGCGCACCAGAAATTCCAGGCCGAGCATGGTTTTGCCGCAGCCAGGGCCGCCGCAGACAATGGTGGTGCGACCCTTCGGGAGTCCCCCGAGGCTGATCTGGTCCAGGCCCTTGATGCCGGTGGGCGCTTTTTCGATCGGCTGGAGGGGCGGGGTTTCGGATTTTTCTGGTGGTGCCAAGAATAGGCCCTCGCCAAATGAACGTAATGAACTGGGAACGAAGCGACCTCAGTGGACCTAGTGAACCTGGTGAACTTACTGAACCTTGTGAGCCCGTGAGCGCGAATTATAGGCGACCGCGAATTATACGCGCTTCGGTCGTTCGCACGCACTGCGCTCAGCCGGCGTTCCGGCCGCATGCAGGCCATGGCTAGTACATATCCGGGTAGCGTTCAGACGAGTCCCGCGAGCAAACATCTAGCTAGACTGTAGCACAAATGTTACTGACTGTGGACTAAGCTATTGCCCGATACAGAGCCTCGGGCCGGTCGCGGCCATGCACCCCTTGTTTACCTACTGGAGCTGCGTAAACAGGCCCAGGCTGACGCGAAATTGCAGCGTGTTAATTCCGGGATTTATGGCGGTGAGGCCGGCATCGGAAATGTGCAGGTAACGGAACTCTACACTCCAGTTATGCTTGCCGCGCAGGAAGTGCATACCCACGGCCGCCGACGGAATGAAATTGACGCGCGAGATTCCCGGCGGCGTGGGACGATTCGTGAAGACTACCCCGCCGGTGATACCGGCGTACGGCTGGATTCGGCGATGCGGCGAAAAATTCCATTTCAATCCCAGCGGATCGAAGCCCGCGCCGTAGGCCGTCCCGCCAGGTTGAAAAACCCAGAAAATGGGGATCACGTCGACGGTGTACTCGAAACGGCCGCGCAGCCAACCCGGGCCGTGCTCATCGGTCAGCACCCGGCCGTAGCGCAGGCCGACATTCCAGTTATCGGCGCTGCGCACGCCGCCGCTGATGGCGTAGCCTCCGCCGGACCAGACCGCGAACTCGTTGCTGCCCTTCATCGCGCCCATGTCGATCTGCTGATCGGCTTGCTGCTCACCTTGCTGATCGCCCGATGACGATGAAGCGGAAGACTGGCCCGGCGGGGCGTCCGCCGGAACACCTGCCGGAACACCTGATCGATTATCGGATCGAGAGTTGGTGACCGCGGGTGCGGTGCCAGTGCCGGAGTTCCCGGACACTGTGGCCGCGTGGGAGTTCGCAGGGTCGGTTGCGCGATCCGGGCCGGCAGATTGCGCAAAGGCCGCTGTGGCGCACACCACGGCGCATATAAGCGCGACCGCCCGTGTTGCCGTAATCCGTCGGGCCTCCCAGTGTCGCCGGCAATGTGACTGGCAACGTGGCCGGCGCCGCGACCGGAACAGTGACGGGCTTTGCGGCTCGGACTGCGGCTCGCGCCGCTCGGGCTGCCGCTTCCGCTCCAAAGCAGCCGGCGTGAACTGGGATTCCATAGCCATCAGATGCCAGGGGACGGTCGCCGGTCTTCTAAAAAAGCGAGCTCGCGCGGAAATCAGTGATCCTTTTTTGCGGCAGCCGGCAGCCAAGTCAGCATGGAGCGTGGCCCGGTGCTAACGATTTATTTCGGATGGGTGAACAGGCCAAACCCAACCCGCACTTGCACCGCATTGATGCCGGGGTCGTAGTGGATAATGTGCGCATTCGATATGTGAAACCAGCGGACATCGACGCTCACAGCGTGCCTGCCGCGCATCACGTGCGCGCCCAAAGCAACGCTCGCGGTGAAGTTGAACGTGGTGCCCAGCGGCGGGACGGGATCGGTGGTGAACAGGCCGCCACCGCTGATCTCGAAAAATGGCGTGATGTGCCGGCGCGTTCTGAAATCCCACTTCACCGCAAAAGGATCGAAGCCGCCGCCGTATACCGTGGCGTTATGGCCGCCCTCGTGTTGGAACACCAGGAACGCGGGAACGACGTCGAAGGAATACTCGAACCGCCCGTTCAGCAGGCTCGGGCCGTGCGCGTCCGTCAGCACCCGGCCATATCGCGCGCCCAGATTCCACTCGGTGATGGGCGCAATGCTTCCGTTGATCGGTACGGCGCCGCCGGCGCTCGACCACACTTCAAATTCGTTACTGCCCTTGACGGGGCTATCGACAGGGTCGTTGCCAGTGTTGCTGGCAGGATCGTTGACCGGAGTGCTGACCGCAATCGGCGGCGCGGCATCGTTGCTCGCGGCCGACTGCGCACGCATCGCGGCCGGCGTGCACCAACCCGCGACCACAACCAATGCCGAGGCCAAAAAGACGGCCTTCATCGCACCTCCGCTGCAGCGTCCAGTGCCCTCTTGGCTGGCGGCTTCCCTGCGCGCTTGGCTAGCCCCTTCGTCGCTTTGATGCAGTACGAACACTTGACTGCAGCCGCGAGTCGCGCCAGTTGCCGGTGGCAAATTGTTGTGTAGCGGTAAATCACGCACGGTCTATTTTCACACACCATCGGCGCCCGCCAAATCCCAACTCAGGGTGAGGCTGGCGCATTCGCTCGTCGCCTGAGTCATGAACAACGCACAAGCACAGCCGGAGATGTTGCGCGCCGCGTCAGACCAGGTTAAAGGGAAAGGGTGTGCGCTATGATCCGGCATCGCTTCCCTTACCTTCCCCGGCCGTAAGCCCCTCTTGAATTTTGATTTCCAATGGTGCGACAGTGAATTGAGCGCCGCAAGCATCGGCGACACAGTAGTACGTTCGGCCGTCGCCCTCGAGGAGTCGGCGCAGTTGGTTGTGTTGGCACTCGTTCATTTTTCCTCTTTCAAAAATCGCTTCGGCGCTTTGCTGGCCGCGGCGCCTTCGGTTTTTTCGTTTGCGCTCCCCCGGCGTTCGGCGAGCCCGTGCGATGTTTCGGCTTTCATGGATTCCAGCGCGGCCAGGGATTGCTCATTCAACGATTCGCGAACCATCTCAGTACCACCTCAGTACAACGCGACTACTTCTTCGTGGGCTGGCGGAAATAGCGGCTGGGCGGGAACATGCCCGAGCGCAATAGCTCGCGGCCGATTCGCGTGCGGATTTCGTCCGTCCAATCGGACCATGTCAGTTCGCTGATCCCCAGCAAGCGCCGCGTGGCTTGATATTCGGCGCCTCCAAGATAGTACATACGAAACAAAATTAGCCGGCTAGCGCGCAACGGGCCCGGAACGGCGCAGGCGATCCCGCACGCTGGACATTGCGGGCACGTGCTGTCGCAGATCACCGGTCGCGATCCAAGGCGATCAGCGTCGCCGGCCGCTCGGCCCACGGCCTTGGTGCCATGACCGGCGCAGCACGGCGGCCGCAGCGACGGCGGCGCAGCGCGAACTCCAGCGTGCGGCTGGCGCCGCACCATCCCGGTGAGCGCGCGCTCGCCGGCGAGCGCGAAGTCGGCCACATATTCCACGAGTCGCGGACGCCGATCGGGTCGCCACAAAAATTTAGCCGCCGAATCAAGCTGCATGGTGGGAAGCCGTGAATCCACCAACTCACGCGCGGCGCTGTAGATCTCGTGACAGACGTCAAAGGCGACAGCCGCTTTCATCGGTGACCTTTTGCGAGCGCGGTCAGCGTCCCTGCGGAACGAGTCACCAGCGGTTTTACCGGAGGCGGCACAGCCAGCGAATTCACAGGCATCGTGGTAAGCGCGCCAGGGAAAAGGGCGCGCGTGCGCACAGTGCTCCGGCGCCGAACCGCGAGCGCACTCGCCGAAGGCGGTGCGGCCAGTGTCCTTTTGCAATTTCGAGCCGCGCTTTGCAGCATCGCGAACGTGGCGGCCGTATTTGCCGCGACGGAACGCGCGGCGGCGCGAGACATGGCAAAAATTCGCGCACCTGGTCCGCAACTCCTTGGCTTCGGCTGCACGGGGCTGTGCACGCGCCGCTGCACGCGACCCCGCTGCGCGGCTGCAATTCGAGGACGAATGGATGCATTCAAGCTGCTTGGCGACATTTCCGACTCCAATTGCTCCATGGATATTGCAGCCTCTTCGCAGCCCGTCTCCCACACAGCATCCTGGCGGAGATGGGCGAGAAACCGCGCGGTGCGGAGATGCATTTGCAAACGCGAAAGCAACGTCCCGACGCGCGTCGCGCCCAAAGCCACGTGCGTTTCCGGTGCTTTCGGCATTGCTGCGTGCGTGTCGCAACACGCGCGCGATCGCGTTTTGTCACTCCCCGGACCGTGTGGTTGCTGCGCGTTGATGCCGCCAGCGTTGCGATCGAGAATTGCGCAGCGATGCGGCGGGACAGCCGCTCCGCCATGTGGGCGCGGACTTTCCCGCACTTGTTCGTGCTGCGTGCGCCGCTGCCGTCGCACGGGGCTTTTTGCCGTGCGCTTGATTTGCTGCGCGAAGCCTGGCGCGGCTTGCCGCCAGAAACTTGTTCGCGACACGCTTGGCGCCGACACTTTGGTCGCCGAAACTCCTGGTGCCGATACTCTTTGCCGCAATGCCAAAGCGTCTGGTGTCACGATGCTTTCTCCCTTCTGGTGGCTTCGTGTGGCTGGGCGCGCAGTGGCTCATTCATCTGCACATGCTCGGTTGCTGCACTGCCCCGTGATTCGCGCACGAAGGCAGCAGCGCCCTGCGCTGCTGTAACGCTTGCCGCGTCGCGCGGTGGGTGCTGTGCCGTGGAGAGGATTGTGTCGCGCGTCGTGTTGTGCATCGTGTCGCGCGTGGTGTCGTCCCTCGTGTCGCGCACTGTCGTCGGCAGGCGCGCGGCTCCGGCAGCGGCTTCGCGCGCGCGTATGCGTTCGAGTGTCGCAGGCTTCACGCGTACACCGCAGAGCGCCGCAGGCGGTGCAGCCCCGGCATAGAGCGCTGCCGGTGTTCTCTCCCCCGTTCGGGAAAAATTGGCAGCCGCGTCGTGCGGCTCGTAGCAGCCCTCCAGCACCCGCCGCACATTCGTATCGTTGGCGACAAACCAATCGAAATTCGCGCGCCACCCGCGGTCTCCGCCGCCTGCGAGGAACGGGGTCTGCGCCGCGCGCCGTACCGCCAGCGCAAATTCTTCGGTCGACAGTCCGGCGGCAAGCCGCAGCACGCATTGGCGACGGCGTTCCACGGTGAGACGCTCGGCACACGGGAGTGATCCTCGCTCCGTATCGTAGATTTCGAGCAGTTGTTCCGGTGAGCCGGTATCGCGTTCTGCTTTTCCTTTCCCTGGAGAATTCAGTTGCGCAGGCACATACATCGGCTTTGGTTTCCCACTCTCATCCTGATTCCTATTCAGATTCAGATCCCAATTCCCATCCTGTGCTTGAGGCAACTCAAGGCCGAGGTTGAGCTGCAGATCGATTGCGCGTGTATCGCCGGCAGACAAATCAGAATCGGCTAAATAACTAGCTTTTGCCGTATCTGGAGCGGCTTTCGCCACAGCAGGCTTAGTCGCGTGGCGGGTTTGTTCGCAAGCAAGCGCGCCACGTCTGGAGGCAAATTGCGCACAATAGGCGGCAAGCTCGGCTTCAGGGACGGGCGGGGCGAGCCGCTCAAGTCGCGCGCGCCACGACGGAGCAGGGAGACGCCCGGAAACGTCGCTTCCGGTCCAGTGGCCGTAGCGCTTGCCGTTTTCTTCCCACGTGAAGAGCAAGCCACGCGCGTGGAACTCTTCGATGATCTCCGCCAGCCGTTCGAGCGTGAGATTTTTGCGGATGGCCGAGACACGTCCCCAAATCACGCGCAGGTTGGTGAGCTCGAAGCATCCCGAAGCGTCGGCGAGCCCGTACAGCCATGCGTACTCGGCTTGCGCCCACTCTGCGCACGCCGCGATTTTGTCGCTCGCCCACATCGCGTCGAAATCAATCACACGCTTCGGCATGGGTGCCTCCCTGCGGGCCGGGCGGAACAATTCGCATCCCGCACGACCGGTTCTGTCGCGTTCGCGCCGTGCTTTACTTGACTGTAAACACGCGGTATTCCCAAAGCGCGCCAGTTCCTGCGCACGATCTGCCCGCACTCGGGTTCGCGAGTGCCGCTTGCTCAGCGTGCGAGCGTCGCCTCCGTTTCTCGACACAATACCGTCCGTGCCGCGGCTTGCGCAGATGTCGCAACTGCGCTGAGATCGAAGCCTCGCCAAACTCGGTCGGCTCGGAGATTTCGGCCAGCGTCAGCCACTCGCCACGGGTTGACGCCGCCAGCATCAGTTCGCGAATCGCCTCTAGTTGCGTGTCATTGCATTCGATATTTCTGCTCGTCATTTCAGTTTGCATTTTTGTACTCCTCGCCTTGCGTCGTCCCGATCAGTCACTTCGTGCTGCGTCTGGATTTGGCCGTTCCCCGCAGGCAGGAACCGGCGCATAGCGCACAGGAAGCGTTGATTATCGCTATCTCGCAAGCTCGCAACTGCTAGCAAACAAATACGATAGAAGGCATTCGTATAACTGAGACGCGCACACTAAAATCAGAGACTTACACGTCTGATAATATTTAGCGCACGCCTCGTCATATTTACTCTATGATTAGCAATTTAAACGCGCGCTTAAACGACGATTCTAAAAGCAGTTAGCGCGCAAAATACGGATCTCTACGATTCGATCGGTGCCCACGAACACGTCGTAACTTCCCTCGCAACGTGTGGTGGTTTCGTGCAGCTTCCCCATGCCCGATCCAGATGCGGCAAAGGGCCTCAGTGCGTGCGCATTTCTGTGCCGGTCAGCATCGGCTTTGGCTGTGCTGTCGGCAAAATCGCTGCCTGTACTGCTTCCCGCCGTATCGTCATTCTCCGGATTTTCGTAGTCATCCTGATAGTTTCCCGAACAGGCGCTGCACATGGTCTTTTCCTTTCGTCGACGGCCGCTGCAACGGCCCGTGATTCATTCACCCCTGCCGCTGCTCAGCAGAGATTTCCACAGGTGTCAATAATAACAATACGGTAACGTGCTCAATGTGATATATACGCCCTGGCGTCGGTTCAGGGGGCCCGTGACATGGCGACACGACACACCACACCACCTTGGGATTACTTGCATGACGCATCCATCCCTTCTCTCGAAAGTTATGAGCTTTCGCGCCTGAATCACGCTGCAAATCTCCGCCGCGAAATTGCGGCGCTGCTTGATCAGTGGATCGAAGACAGTACCCAGGCTCTTCTGGCACGTTGGGTGCGCGAAGATCGCGCACTGCCGCAAGCCGAACAACCATGTATCGAATCCGGGCAATCACAGCTCCCCTTCGACGAAGCGCCTGCAACATTTGAGTCGCCGCAGCGTGTTGCGCGTGCCATGAAGCTCGCGCGCCGCAACACCCGGTCGCAGGTCTCCTAGCATCCGCCCAGCGCGTATCGGCGTCGGTGCGCAATAGCGTCACTTGGCGCCAGCAATAAACCTGCTTGCCGCATAAGGCAGTAACGCGTACCTCCCGCCGTACGTCACATCCCCCCGTCGCAGCGCCAAATCGCAGGCCAAATCGCACGTCCGCCGCACGCCAAAGGCGCGGCTTCGAAGTGGCACCAACACCTCTGCCACCCAACCTTCGTTCGACCGCGCGACACATTTCCGAAACGTCGGACCCGTTACAACGTTGCCGCAAGCGATCCTCGCGGACGTAAATCCGCTCTGCCTGCTGTTCACAGGACCGTCGACCGCAGTCGTTACGCGCGCCTGGAGCATCACGGCCCACCCCACAAAATCCCCGCATTCGCCAAAGATGTATGTTCGTGCTCCCTCATATACATTATCGGCGGCCCCGCCCCCGTCCATGGTCGCCGTCTGATTTGCGTTTGGAAACCAGTAAGAAGGAGTGAGGAGGTTTACGAGAGTGATGAACGGGATCTAGGTGCGAGAATCCGGATATCTACGTGCGGCTGCACGATTCTGTGCAAATGGTCCAAGCAGATCCAGGACTGGTTGAGAAAGCGGCCGACCCTGGGGCTAGCTAAGAAATCCGATTTGGCAATTTGCATCTAAGAAGCCTTGCTGGGATTGGCAGGGGGTTGAACCGAGGTTGTTTGGTTCAGGAGTTTTTCTTTGCGGAAAATGAGGGAATTGATGTCATAAGTCGCGAGCTCGAATCCATGGCCATGGGTTATGGCGTCGGTGGGGCAAGCCTCGACACAATAGCCGCAGAAAATACACCTGGAGTAGTCGATGTTGTACACGCTGGCATAACGGTCACCGGCGGACATTTGCTGGGGTGCGGTATTTTCGGCGGCCTCAATATAGATGCACTGTGCTGGACATGCCGCAGCACACAGGAAGCAAGCCACGCACTTCTCGAGTCCGTTTTCGTCGCGATGGAGCACATGGATGCCGCGGTAGCGAGCCTGGAAATGAACGCGCTCGTCAGGATAGTTTTCAGTCGTAGACTTCCGCCACATGTTGCGAAACGTCACGCTAAAGCCTCTAACAACCGTGATGAATGTCTCTCCGATTTCGGTGAGTATGGAAGGCATTTCCATTAGTTTAGCAGCAGTACTTGATGCCGGGCAATTGACGAGATGGTGCGTGCGGTCTTTCTGGCGCCGCAACGCAAATATTCTGAGTCGGCCGTGAGCGATCAGCTTGGGGGCACCGTGGCAGCGACGCTGCCTTGAAAATCAGGTGATGAATTCTAGACGGAGGGCGGTTAATGGAGCACGTCCTCATCGGCGGTGAAAATTCGAAATTGACTACGGCACTTCGCCGTGCGCTGTCTGTGCCGTCGCGCGGCCTCCCGCAAAGCTGCTCGAATCCAAATTCACGGCTGGGCAACGGCCAGGGGCGATCCGGTCAGCGCTGCAACGATTTGTTTTCCGTGAAATCGACCATTCTCGATGAAGATCTCACTCGTATAATTACCGCCAATCACAACGCCCGCGAGATACAATCCTGGCACATTGCTCTCGAGACTTTTCGGATCAAGACGGGGCTTATTGGTGTTCGGATCGAGTGCAACGCCCAATTTGCGGAGGAACGCGAAATCGGGGTGATAACCCGTTAACGCAAAGGTTTGCATGGCGTGAAGGGTCTGCTCGCCTTCCGGCCCGGTCACCACGACAGCCTCCGGTTCGAAGCGCACGACGTGGGTGTCGAAAAATGCGCGAATCTCGCGCGCTTTGATGCGGTTTTCAATATCCGGCCGAACCCAATACTTAATCGTCGATCCCAAAGTCGCATCGCGGTGCACGAGAGTGACATGCGCGCCGTTGCGATATAAATCCAGTGCTGCTTCCGCGGCGGAATTTTTGCCACCGACAACGACCACGTCCTGGCGCCAGAACGGATGCGGCTCCGTGTAATAGTGCGAGACATTTGGTAAATCCTCGCCAGGCACACCCATCCGGTTAGGCAAGTCGTAATAACCGGTAGCGACGACAAGTTTCCGCGCCGAGTACTCAAACTTCTCGCCATCTGCAGCGCTCGTATGAACCCTAAAGCTTCCATCGTGCCCATCTACATGGTCCACGTTCTCGCCCAGCCGGACCTCCAACCGGTAATGTTCAACAACTTTACGGTAATACTTTAGCGCTTCGGCGCGGGTCGGCTTCTCAGCAGCGCAGACCAGCGGCAAATCGCCAATTTCCAACAATTCGGGTGTCGTGAAAAAAACCATATTGACGGGATAGTGGTAGAGGGAGTTGCAGAGACATCCTTTATCCACAACGAGAACGCGCATGCCGACGCGTTTGCCTTCAATCGCGCACGCCAGGCCGGTGGGACCCGCACCGATACATAAGAGATCGAATACCGAATTTACGCTATTGGTAATATTCATGAGATCAGTTTGCCCACGACCGAATCGTATTGCAACCTACAACGCGAGAGCGCCCGTTGCAGCACTTCGCCTGCTGTGTATTCGCTGAAACAAATCACGGCGCGGCGGTCAGCCGCTGGCGCAAGTAGCGGCTCATACTTAGTACATCGGCGGGCCATGTCTGGACAGTTTCGAGACGTTCGAGCGCGTCGGATAGCAATTGGCTCTCGCCGGTATTGAAATCCAGCGCCAGCGGCCCACCATCGCCCGCCGTCTCGAGCAGCGGACGCAGTTTCAGCAGCAGTCGCTCGCTGTCGTTCCTGTTTGGATTGCGTTCAACGGCCTCAAAATCGACGGTGAAGCCGTCGGCATCCTGGCGCAGCATGGACGGGTGGGTGACGCGCACCAGACTCATCAAGGCCAGAATTATCTCGTCGCTCGTGAAGGTCATCTCAACCGAGTGTTGCGCAGGAACGAACGAGAAAAACGCCAACTATGTGTTGCCTGGCGCTCCACTGGCCGCAGATTACCAGGCACACGGGTCTCATGTTTGCTGGGGTCCTTGCGGAGCCGGCGTAAACAGCAACCGCGACAGGTCTTCGGAAAAGCGCACGCGTTCCGCAAGCATCTCAGGGGTTGCTTCCACCTGTTTGCGCTTGAACACAAACCATTCGCGTCCTTGTCGATGCACCAGGACGCTCAGGCTATCGTCGATTACATAGCATGGCTGGCCAAAAATGCGCCAACCGCCATCCTGGATCGGTTCGAGAAGGGCCGCGAATCCATTCCGGCGAATACCAATACAGTTGCCATAAAGGGGAATCATTATAGGTTCAAAGCCGTTAGCCACGATACGTTCCAGCACGACGATTTGAGTGGCAGTAAGCTCGCGCATCGCGTTGCGCGCAGCGTGCCTCTATGCGACGGCCGGATCGTTGGCGCGCTGAGTGTCTGAAGCTTCCATCGTTTCGTCTTGCTCGAGCGAGTTCAGAATCGCCCGCAACGTGGCAATCAGTTCGTCGTGGGTGACATTGCTTTTCCTGAACTGCATGCGCAGACGAAAGGATTCATTCTCGGGTTGAAAATTGAAGATAAACGGCTGTGGACGGGGGCCCGCGGCCTTTTCTTCGCGCCGTTCCTGCCGCGCTTCGTCACGGGTCAGGCCGCCCTGCACGATGCGCTGAATCGCTTCTTCCATCTTGCGCTCATTGGGCTGTCGCGCCACCTGCAGCAGCAGCGATTTCGAGACGATGCCCTGCTCGATACAGTCACGCCGGATCTGTTCTGGAATATTTCGCAGCGATAAAATTTCGGTGACAGATGACCGCGCCTTGGCAATCTTGCGCGCTATATCTTCGTGGGTATAAGCAAAGTGCTCCGCCAGCCGGTACAGGCCGTCGGCTTCCTCGAACGGCGTGAGATCCTTGCGCTGGAGGTTCTCGATGAGCGCCAGCTCGAGCGTTTCAGCATCGTCTGCGATCTTTTCGATGCAGGGCAACTCGCGCAAGCCCGCCTCGCGCGAAGCGTGGTAGCGACGCTCGCCGGAAATGATGTAGTAAGTGTCTTCGCGCGGCACAAAGCGCACGAGCAGCGGCTCGAGAACGCCTTTCTCACGAATGGAATCGGAGAGTTCGCGCAGATCCCCCAATGCTTTCCGAGGTTGCTCGGGATTCGGGCGAATCTTATCGATGGGGATCATGCGTCCCACTGCCGCGCCGCTGAAACTGGTCAGTTGCTCGACGTAGTGGGCGTCATGCCGCATCTTCAGTGTGACTGGCAACCCGATCCTCTTCGACACGTTGGATAACCTCCAGGGCAAGCTTGCGGTATTCCTGCGCGCCGGGCGATTTAGGCGCAAATGTAAGGATCGTCTCCTTATAGGCAGGGCTTTCTTCCAGGCGAACATTCTTGCCAATGCGAGTCTTGAACAGCACGGTACCGAAGACCGAGCGAATCTGCTCGTGGGTATCGCGTGAAATGTTTGTGCGTTTATCGAAAAGCGTAATCACGACACCGAGCACCTTCAGCGCCGGATTTGGCCGCGCTCGAATACGCTCGTAGGTTTCGAGCAGGTCGTCGGTGCCCTCTATCGCAAAATAAGCCGCTTGAATGGGTACGACCAGATGGGTCGAGGCTACCATCGCGTTCACGGTAAGTATGCCGAGGGCCGGCGGCGTATCGATGACAATGTAGTCGTACTCTTTTTGCACCGGCGCCAGCGCGTCCTTCAATTTGAACGGAGCGTCGAATTGGCCGGAAAGCTGTTGCTCGATCTTCGCCAGCGCCAGCCGCGCGGGCGCCACGAACAACATCGGATCCTTACTGGGCCGGATAATACTCGCCATCTCCTCGCGATGATCGCCGAGCACGTCGAACATGGACGTTTGAATATCCCCGGATTCGAAAAAGGTGATGGTGGTATTGGCCTGCGGGTCGAGGTCTATGAGCAGGGTTTTTTTCTTGCGCTGAGCGATGGCAGCGGCGAGATTGATGGCCGTGGTTGTTTTGCCCACGCCGCCTTTCTGATTGGCAATTGTCAGGATGGCCGTCATAGAATTCCCGCCGACCTGCGGCGGAACCCGCGCCTCCCTCGGCCGGCGACCCTCAAAGATTCAGGCCGCGCGCCAAACCCTACAGTCCGCCAAATCTAACCGTCTGATAGCCGCAAGCGCAAGCAAAAAATGCCAGATTAGCTGTTTGCCGAATGCCCCGGTGTAACACGTCACACGTTGCGAATGACGCCGATGAATCCATGACCGACCCGGATCTGTTAACGGCCGCGGCTCCGCGAGCATTGTTGTCGAAACCTAGCGTTCTTCGTTAAATCACCGGCGGCCATGAGCAGCTACATTTTATAGCGCCCCAGGTCGTCGTCCGAGAGATTTTCAAGCCATTTGCGCAGCTCTTCGCTCGTGGATTTCTCGTTTATGGCGCTCGAAATCTTCGAGCTCTTCAGAACGGTTTCTTCGACGTAGATGGGGCAGTCGACGCGCAACGCCAGCGCCAAAGCGTCGCTCGGCCGCGAATCGATGGACATGTGTTCGCCGTTGCGCACTACCCAGATTAAGGCGTAGAAAGTGTCCTCGCGCAGTTCGTTCACGACAACTTTCTGCACCTGCACATTCAAGCCGGAGAGCACGTTCTTCAGCAAATCATGAGTCATGGGCCGGGGCGTTTGCACTTTTTCAATTTCGAGCGCGATCGCGTTTGCTTCATATACCCCAACCCAAATTGGAAGCACCGCGCTGCCATTCGCATCTTTCAGTACAACGATCGGCATATTGGTGACCGGGTCCATCATCAGGCCGCGGATTTTCATCTCCACTTCCATCGCTGCCTCCCCGACCGCCTAGGTTACTTGCTCGCCCGTCAAACTGTTAGCACTCGCTCCGGTAACTCGAACATCAACATATTCTCCCAAAAGACCGGAGCATGGCGAGGTGAAATTTAGCACCTGGTTCCGGGAGGTGCGGCCTGACCACTGCGTTTCGCGTCTGGACATGGCTTCCACCAGCACCTCAAACGTGTCGCCGATCAGCGAATGATTACGCGCGGTCTGAATGGCGCGCTGCCGCTCTTGAAGCGCGAGCAGCCGCCGCGATTGCTCCCGTTCCGGAATCGCGCCACCCATGGTGAGGGACAGAGTATTGGGCCGAGGGGAATATTGAAAAGAGAAAGCCCCATCGAATTGCGCGAGATCCAGCAGGCTCAGCGTGTCCTCGAAATCGGACTCGGTTTCTCCCGGAAAGCCCACGATGAAGTCCGAAGTCAGGCTGATGGGCCGCCGCACACCGCGAATCATTTCCAACTTTCCGAGGTACTCCTCACGCGTGTAGGTGCGCTGCATCGCACGCAGAATCCGCGTAGAGCCTGACTGCACCGGCAGGTGAATGTGATTGCAAATCGCCGGCTGCGCGTCGATAGCCGCGACGATATCGGCCGTTAAATCCCGAGGGTGCGAGGTCATAAAGCGCACGCGCCGAATGCCCTGCACTTCCGCCACGGCGATCAGTAATTCGGCGAAGGTGATGCCACGCGGCGAGGGGTCCCGATAGGAGTTCACGGTTTGCCCAAGCAATTGCACTTCCGTGTAGCCCACGTCGGCGAGTTCCTGCACCTCGCGCAATATGGCTGCGCTTGGGCGGCTGCGCTCGGGGCCGCGCGTGAAAGGCACCACACAGTAGGCGCACGCTTTGTCGCAACCCTCGATGATCGTCAGGTAAGCACGAAACGGATGATCGCGCCGCGTTAATTCCGTCTCAAACGTTTCGTCCGTGTCCGTGTCCAGACCGGTCACGCGCCGCTGGCCCGCTTCGAGCCTGGCCAGCAGCAGAGGCAATTGCCGGTAGCTCGCCGAGCCGCAGACCAGGCTGACCCACGGGGCGCGCTCAAAAATGCGCTCCCCTTCCTGCTGCGCCACACATCCCAGCACCCCAATGATTCTTTCCGCGGGGTCCAGCAGTTCATTTTTCGGATTAAAAAGGCCCAGCCGGGAAAAAACCTTCTGCGTCGCTTTTTCGCGAATGCTGCAGGTATTGTAGAAAACCAGCCGGGCCGCATCCGGCGAATCCACTTGGCGATAGCCTCGCCGTAACAGCACGCCGGCCACCTTTTCAGAATCGTGATCGTTCATCTGGCAGCCGAACGTCTCGATGTAAAAGGTCCCCTTGCCCTCCGGCTGCGGTAACGAGGGCGGCAAAGCGGTGGGCGCGCGATGCCCACCCCTCAACGCTTCCAGGCGAACGTGAATCGACTCGGTCATATTTGGAAAAATCGATCTTACCACGTTTCGATTTTGCCAGTTTCTGCGCCCGGAGATTTGCAGCACAGGATCGTCCGGAGGCGCAACGCGCCACTCG
>Ga0182024_10013975_pt1 | contig 15570 bp, 13 predicted proteins | sample P32metaG_FD_120480 | JGI IMG/M metagenome (GOLD analysis project Ga0182024, IMG submission 120480) | Permafrost microbial communities from Stordalen Mire, Sweden - P3-2 metaG (Illumina Assembly) | ecosystem: Environmental > Terrestrial > Soil > Wetlands > Permafrost | place: Sweden: Stordalen... | reverse complement strand
CGAAAAAGTATTTGCCTTCGATACCGGGCCGGGAAATATGGTCATCGACGCCCTGGTGCGGCATTTCACGCAGGGCCGAAAACAATTCGATCGGAATGCGGCAATGGCCTCCAAAGGGGAACTGCTGCCAGGACTTCTTTACGCCATGCTGCGCGACATCTACTTTTCCGAGCCGCCGCCGAAGACTACCGGGCGCGAGCTGTACGGAGAAAAGTATGTTCACTCTCTGCTCTCCGTAAAAGATGCGCGGGAAGCCAGGCCCCAGGACGTGATTCGCACCGCCACGATATTGACGGCGTTGTCCATTGTGGATGCATTCCATCGTTTCATCGAGCCGAAAGCGAAAATTGGGGAGCTGATCGTTTCAGGGGGCGGCGCGCACAATCCGCTGCTGATAGCGCAAATCGAATCCGGATTAAGCGGGGTGCGCGTCCGCGTGGCCGGAGAGCTTGGCGTGTCGGGTGACGCAAAGGAAGCCTTTGCGTTTGCGGTGCTTGCCTGCGAAACGTTGCGGAGGCAGCCAGCGAATGTGCCCGGCGCGACCGGTGCGAAGAAGGCAGTGGTGCTGGGTAAGGTGTGTTATGCGCGGTGAATTGGGAAGTAAAGGATGTAAAGGCAGTAGAGGATCTTTAGGAAGTAAACGAACGGAAACGTCGCGCGTGCGAGCGAACCGTAGGATGCAAGCTGCTTTTTCCTTTACCTCCCTGCTGCTCGTTGCACTCCTCGTACTGACATCGTGCTCTCGCACAGTTAGCAGTGAACCCGGCGTGGTCAATTTTCTAATTGAATCGATGCCCACAAATTTAGACCCACGCATTGGAAGCGACGGGCCATCCGAGAGAATTGACAGTTTGTTATTCGACGGCCTTGTGGAATTTGACGCGCAGAGAATACCCCGCGGCGATCTGGCCGAGACATGGGAAATGCCTGACTCACTCACTTACGTTTTTCATTTGCGGCCCGGAGTGAAATTCCATGACGGACGGCTTCTCAACTCGGGCGACGTGAAATACACATTCGATTCGATCATGAATGGAAGTGTAGTGACCTCAAAGCGAGGCACTCTAAGACTCGTCAAATCCATCGAAACACCCGATGCTGCCACGGTCATCATTCACCTCAGCGAACCGAGCGGTGGATTTCTGACTGAAATTTGCCGGCCAGCATTCGGCGTGGTGGCCGCGGGCGCTGGCAGCGAAGTTGCTGGGCATCCAATTGGGACTGGTCCGTTTCGTTTTGTGAGCGCACAACAGGACGACAACATCCTGCTGGAACGCAACCCGGCCTACTCTGGAACGCCACCCAAGATTGAACGAGTTCGCTTCCGTGTGGTGCCCGAAGCGATTGTCCGGGCACTGGAGTTGAGGAAAGGCACCGCTGACCTGGAAATGAGTTCCCTTAGTCCGGACATGATTCCTGTTCTTCGCGAGCAGCCGAGCCTCGACGTAGCCCAGCAGCCAGGAACAAATTACGCCTATGTAGCATTCAATTTTGACGATCCGGTTCTGGCGAAGCGCGAAGTCCGCCAGGCTCTGGCGCAGGCCACCAATCGCGCTGAGATCATCCGGTACCTATATAGAGGCCAGGCCCGGCTGGCGGATGGGCCGCTGCCTCCAAATAGCTGGGCATATGAAGCGGATATTGCGCGCTTCGATTTTGATCCTCAGAAGGCTGAGCAGTTGCTGGATTCCGCGGGATTCCCAAGGCAGGCGGTGAACGATGGAATGCGCCTGAAACTGACACTGAAGACTTCGACTGAAGAGACCACGCGTTTGCTCGGCGCCGTTTTGAAGGAGCAGTGGCGCAAGATTGGCGTGGATCTGGATTTGCAGTCGATGGAACCGGCAACACTCGGTTCGCAAATTGCCAGCGGGAATTTCCAGCTCTATACGCTGAGATGGATCGGCGCTAATAACGATCCGGAATTTTATGAATTTGCTTTCAGCTCGAAGAGGATGCCGCCGATGGGCGGAAATCGCGGGCATTATCGCAACGCGGAGGTCGATGCGCTGCTGGATCGGGCGCGCGTGGAGGGTGATCGGGAAAAACGGCGAGAATTGTTCGGCAAGGTTCAAAAGATTATTGCCGGGGATCTGCCGTACATCAGCTTGTGGTTCATGGATAACATCAGCGTGCACAGCAAGAGGATCGGCGGGGTGCAGCTTTCTCCGTCAGGGGATTATGATTTTTTGCGCACGATTGAAGTGCGGTAGATGTGGCGCGGGCTTCAGCCTGCGGAGTTAGGTACTTGCAAGGACTAAAATCCGCAGGCTGAAGCCCGCGCTACTCAAAGCGGTTAAACTTCGCTATCGTCTGCTAGGCAGGCGCGAATTTCCTGTTCGCCGATTACTCCTTCGCGCATCATGGAGCAATCGTCACCGTCCAGCTTCACGATGGTGGAGGCCAGATGGCCGGGTGTTTCTCCCGCATCGATAATTAATAATAACCGGTCTCCCATTTGCTCCAGGAGATCCAGGGCGGTGGCGCACGCGGGCAGTCCGGAAAGATTTCCGCTAGTACCGGTTATGGGCCCTTTGACCAAATCGATGAGCGCGTTGACGATCACGGATTTGGGCCAGCGCAGCGCGACATTGCCGGTGTGCGCCGTCACTTTTAGCGGAACAGCAGTCGAAGCTTCTACGAGCAGGGTCAATGGGCCGGGCCAGAATTTGGCGGCCAGCTTGTGAAAAGAATACGGAACGTCGCGCGAGAGCGTCACGCCTTGCGTGATGGAGTTGACCAGGATGGGCATCGCTTTTGTTTCCGGGCGCCCCTTGACTCGATAGAGCTGGTCGACGGCCGCGAGGTTAAATGGGTCTGCCGCGATTCCGTAAAATGTGTCGGTGGGTATGGCCACAAGTTCGCCACGGCGTATGAATTCAGCGGCATAACGCAAGGCGGCAGGATCTGGATTATCGGGCGAAATTTGCAGCATTTCGGCGGACAAAGTGGCGAACCTCGCTGTCAAAAACAAAAAGTGGCCATCAATCGGAGACGAATTGTAGTCGAGTGAAGCTACCATAGACGTGTAGTGCATACAAGGCGCAGGAGTTGTAAATGGGGTACGCCAGGTCATGGCCGCGCTTGCTTTACCGTATCGAGACGGTTTGCTAGGCTGATGTGCATGGCGCATCCAGTCCGCACAAACGCAAAGCCAGTCCACAAAGGAAACGTTTCGGAGGTCGCCAGCCGCGAAAATCGCTGGCTCAAGCGGTTTCGCGCCGTGCTCGCTGGCGAGCGGGGCAACGACGGGATTGTGGGCGTCGAAGGAGTTCGCATGGTGGAAGCGGCGCTTGGTTCGGGCCTGGCGGTAGAGGCGCTGCTGGTTAGCGAATCGGGCCAGCGGCATCTTGCGCGTCTCGGGCCCCTTCTGTCTTCCGAAGTTCCCGTGCTACGAACATCGGACAAATTGTTCGCCTCGGTTGCGGATACTCGAACGCCGCAAGGAATTGCCGCGCTGGTGCTGCCACGGCAAGCGACGATCGAAGATCTTTTGCCCGGAACATCTCTACTCGTTGTGCTGGTGGGCGTGCAGGATCCCGGCAATGTGGGGACGATTGTGCGCGCTGCGGAAGCGTTTGGAGCGACCGGGGCGGCCATGTGCCCGGCGGAGGGGATTGGGACTGCTGATCCGTTCGGGCCGAAAGCGATGCGCGCGTCGGCGGGATCGGCGCTGCGATTGCCGATTGTTTCCGCCAGTTCGTCGGCGATTTTGCTTACGCAGCTGCAAAAGTCGCGGATGAAAATTTATGCGGCCGTTGCGGCCGAGGCCTTCGGTATGGGTTCCGAAAATATTCCCAAGAAAATCTCACACTGCGATTCCCCGCTGCTCAGCCCGTGGGAGATCGACTGGAAAATTCCCACCGCAATTTTAATTGGCAACGAGGGTTCGGGCTTGCCGGCTGAACTGGTGCGAGCGGCTGACGCGCGCGTTTATATTCCGCAAGTCGCGGCAATCGTTCGCGTGGGGATCGAATCCCTGAACGCCGCCATGGCCGCCAGCGTGCTGCTGTATGAAGCGATGCGGCAAAGAAAAGCGGCATTGGAAAAACATTCATGAGCTTATTTGCAAAACTTGAGCCTGAAGAAAGCGCTGGTGCCGCGGGCCAGCCGCTCGCGGAACGGATGCGTCCGCGCACGCTCGATGAATTCACGGGCCAAGAGTCGCTGCTGGGCCCCGGCAAACCGTTGCGGATACAGATCGAACACGACGAAATCGGATCGATGATTCTCTGGGGGCCGCCGGGATGCGGGAAAACGACGCTGGCTCGATTGATTGCGCGGATGACGCACTCGGAGTTCGCCGCGTTCAGCGCGGTGCTGACCGGGATTAAGGAAATTAAGGATGTGATGGCCGCGGCCGAGCACACGCGGCGCGCTGGGCGCAGAACCATCGTGTTCATTGATGAGGTGCATCGCTTCAACAAGGCGCAGCAGGACGCATTTCTTCCGCATGTGGAAGCGGGAAACATTATTTTGATCGGCGCGACCACGGAAAATCCCTCGTTTGAAGTGATCGCGCCTCTGCTTTCGAGGACACGCGTCTATGTCTTGCAGGCGCTCAGCACGGAACAGATCGAAGCGCTGTTGCGGCGCGCGCTGGCTGACCCGGTGCGCGGCCTCGGCAGCGAAAAAATCGTGATAAGCGACGAAGCCATCGAGCATATCGCCGTGTTTTCGGGGGGCGATGGGCGCGCGGCGTACAACACACTGGAAGCGGCCGCGCGCACGGCGCAACCGGATGCTTCGGGGACGCGCACGATCAGCAAGGAATTGCTGGCCGAACTTTTGCAGCGCAAATTTTTGCTGTACGACAAGTCCGGCGAAGAGCACTACAACCTCATTTCCGCGCTGCACAAATCGGTGCGCAATTCCGATCCTGACGCGACACTGTATTGGCTGGTGCGCATGCTGGAATCGGGCGAAGACCCGCTGTACATTGCGCGGCGAATGGTGCGCATGGCCAGCGAGGACATCGGCCTCGCGGAACCGGGCGCGCTGGCGGTGACCATTGCGGCAATGCAGGCCGCCGACTTTGTGGGACCACCGGAAGGAAATCTGGCGCTGGCGCAGGCCGCCGTTTATCTTTCGCTCGCGCCGAAATCCAATGCGCTTTATACCGGCTATGGATCAGTGACCAAGGATTTGGAGAGCACGCGCGCCGAGCCTGTGCCGCTGCACCTTCGCAACGCGCCCACGGGCCTAATGAAAGATATTGGGTACGGAAAGGGATATCAGTACGCGCATGACGTGGAAGATAAAGTGGCTGACATGACTTGCCTGCCGGAATCGCTCGCAGGGAAAACTTACTATCGGCCGACTGACCAGGGATTCGAAGCGCGGCTGCGCCAGCGCATGGAAGAAATTCGGCGCATCAAAGGTCAGCGCAAAAAGTAGCACAGGCATTCTGCCTGTGCGATTTTCTATACGTTCAGGACATCTACAAATTAAGCAATCTCAAAAAGCGCACAGGTCCGCCGCTGCGGATGCTACGTTCGCTTCCTTCGGATATAAATATCCTTGGCGATGCAGCGGTTGACTGCGACGTAGAGGCCGGCGCGGCGGGCGCGCTCGGCGGAAGCTTCGTCCTCGACTCCTTCTTGCATCCAGATGGCGCGTGCGCCGATGTGCATGGCCGAGTCCACAATTTCCGGCACAAATTCCGAGCGGCGAAAAATATCCACGATGTCGATTTTCTCGGGGATGTCTTCGAGGCGCGCGTATGCTTTTTCTCCGAGCACTTCCGTTTCGTTGGGGTTTACAGGAAAAATTCGGTAGCCCGACATTTGCAGGGATTCCGAGACGCCGAAACTCGATCGATAATGATTCGAGGACAGGCCGACTACGGCAATGTTTTTTGCCGAAGCGAGAATCTCGGTGACGGTCGCGTAATCGGAAGTGGCCATGGGGGAGACGTGGTCCGTGATTTGTGATTCGTGAATCGTAATTCGTGATTTGTGAATCTTTTTTCAACAACCGTAATTTATTTTTCGTGATTTCAAATTTGAAATTCGTAAAACCACTCAGTACTTTCAGCTCGCATCTAAAGTGTCATTTTTTACAAGTCACCAGTCACCAGTCACCGACTGCCAGTCAGGGGCCTCCGGCCTCCAGCCAATTTCTTCACGCCGACTACCTCCCCACCATCTTTCTTCTTCAGGACTTCGCTGCGCGGGCGCCACTCGCGCTTGGGCTTAAAACCTTTGGGAACGGGCTTATGCTCGGTGAGCGCGCGGTCAACGGCGCGGCCCAACTTGGCCACTTCTTCCGCATCCAGTTGGCGGTAGTGCCCTTCCTGCACGGTGTCCACGTCGAGAGAAGCCAGCTTCATGCGCTTCACTTTTTCGATGGTGTGGCCGATGGCCAGCAAATTTCTGCGCAACAATTCGCGCCGGCCGCCGGGGATTTGCGCTTCGTACCAGGGATTGGCAGGATTTTTGCCTGCGGCGTGCGTTCCGCGTAAGGGAAAAATTTTGCCTTGCACGGTGTGCGCGAGACTTCTCAGTTGCACATCGCTCACGCGACCCTTCACCTTAATCCAGAACGCTTGAGGCAGGAACGGCGACGCTTTCAACATGCGGCTGGCAAAATCGCCATCGTTGGTGAGAAATAGGGCGCCGCTGGCGGCGTAGTCGAGCCTTCCTATGGGAAAAACACGTTCGGATACTCCCACCAGAAAATTGCGCAAAGTGCGACGGCCTTCCGGGTCGGCCAGTGTGGACACCACGTCGGGCGGCTTGTTCATCAAGAGATAAACGTGCGTGCCGGAAAGCTTAGCGACTCGCCCGGCGGCTTCGACGCGATCTCGCACCGGATCGGCTTTCGCGCCCAACTCCGTGACCACCACTCCGTTGACGAGCACTTGCCCGCTGCGGATCAAATCCTCCGCATGACGCCGCGACGCAATTCCGGCGCGGGAAATTATTTTCTGTAGACGTTCTTGCATTTTTTTAGGAAGCGCTTTCTGCCTTGGCTTGTTCGGAAAGCTCCGCGACGGCTTCGGTGGCGTCCGGCAATTTTTGAGAGTCGGGCGTGATGGACTCGACCGCTGCGCGCGGTGGCATCCCCTCGCTCGTCGCGACGGCCTCAGCTTCATCGGCGGCCACGCTTGCTGTCTCGCCCGGGAAATCATCGGGGCCGTTCATCGCTTCCATCAGGTCCGATTCGTTGGGCGCGATGCCTTCGTCAGAACCAAGCGCCGCGCGCGCGAGTTGCTCAAACTCCTTGAGGCTGGGCAGTTCTCCCAGATCGGAGAGGCCAAAACGCATCAGAAATTCCTTTGATGTGCGGTACATGATGGGGCGGCCCATAACGGCTTTGCGGCCGGCGGTCACGATCAGGCGCTTTTCGAGCAACGTCTTGATTACGCCGGAAACATTCACGCCGCGAATTTCCTGAATCTCCGGGCCAGTTGCGGGGCCCCTGTAGGCAATCACCGCCAGCGTTTCGAGCGCGGGCATGGTCAGGCGCAGCGGCGGGCGCAGGCTCTTGATGAAGCGGCGCACCACCTCGTGGTGCTGCGCCTTGGTGTAATACTTGTAGCCTCCGGCCACGGCGCGGATTTCCATGCCGCGATCTTCGGTGGCGCAGGCGCCGACCATTTCATCGAGCGCGGCGCTCACTACGGCTTTTTCTTCGCCAACGGCTTTGGCGATTTGCTCCAGCGTGGCGGGCTCATCGGCGGCGTAGATGATCGCTTCCAAAGCGCCCTTTAGTTCCGTGGGATTCATTGTCATTGATATTGTTCGTCAATTCCCCTGAGTGGCTCGACGCCCGCGTCGGTGGAAATCGATTCCCCGCCGGCGAAGACCACATCGAACATTTTATGCTTTCGCAGCCAAATCTTTGAGAACATTTCCTGCTGGACGAGGACGATGGCTTGCAGGCGCGTGAGTTCCAGAACCGCAAGCAGCGAAACGATCATGGCATGGCGCGACGGGCAGGACTCAAAAAAGGCGATCAGGTCGATGCCTTCCTCGACGGTGATGAGTTGCTGACGCAGCAGGTCCATCATTTGCGCGATGGTGAATTGCTGGTGGTGCAGTTCGATCTTCACCACTTCCTGGCGGCGCTCCAGCACCTGCTGAAAAACTTTTACGAGGTCGACGAGCGAGACGATCAGCTCGCCTTCCGACTCCTCGCCTTCATACAGCGTGAGGTCTGGCTTGGACCAGACGTGCTCCTCGATTTGCTGGCGCTGGTGCAGCAGTTGCGCGGCACTCTTGAATTTTTCGTGCTCCACCAGGCGATGTACGAGATCTGCGCGCGGGTCTTCCGATTCTTCGGGGCCGCCCAGCGGATCGGGCGGTAGCAGCATTTTTGATTTGATGTAGATGAGCGTCGCGGCCATGTAAATAAAATCGGCTGAAATGTCCATGTCAAGTTGTTCGAGCTTGTGCAGATATTCCAGATACTGGCCCGTGATTTTGGAGATGGGAATGTTGTGGATGTCGATTTCCTGCTTCTTGATCAGATCGAGAAGCAGATCCAGCGGACCTTCGTACGCTTCCAAATGAATTTTGTAGGGTGACGCCATTTTATTCCCCCAGCTGTCTGATTGTGCGATCATTCGCGTCCAATCTTCGTAAAGCACTACGAATACCGCTGACCGTCCTCACAGAAACGTTCAGCCGAGACGCGATTTCAGTGCTCGGTAGGCCATCAAGAATTAATTGAAAGACTAAGCGCTGGCGTTGTGTGAGCTGTGGATTCGTCATCATAGGGAAGTGCTCGGGGAAACTAGCATCGCCGGTTTCGAGACGCGGTACATGAGTAGGCACTAGACGTTCGCGTATCTCATTCCAGCCGAATACAGCTTCCCGAACACGCGACATCGTCTTCTTAGCAACTCGACGTGCCTTTTGCGAGCCCGCACGTAAGATTTCAAGCACCTTATCAGGCTGGGCCTCGTAATTCTTGCGGCGGATTCGGATGGGGGCAATCCATTTAATCAGATTGTCAGTCACTGCCGTTTTGCACTGCGCACATCCGATTCCGGCGGTCCTGCATCCATCTGCGGCCCAAGCAATGGTTTCGGAGGGGGAGAACAAGTTGTGCCAATCGAATACTGGGCAAATGTCGGGATTGCCAGGATCCGTCCGGAGTTTTCTAGCTGGGTCAGTTTTCATGCCTTTCATCTTCGAACGAATTGTGTCATCCGATTGGCTTAGGGCTATGAAGTTTCCATAACTCTTTGACATCTTCCGCCCGTCGGTCCCGGGTACTCTAGGTGTCTTCGTTAACAAGACACTCGGTTCAACTAGGCATTCCGCGAAGTGAACGAATTCCCGTGCTTCATTCCCGACTCTGACGAGAAAATTTTGAATTCCTTCTTCGTGCGCCTGTCTCCGCAAAATATCTAGGTTTACCGTCCTTATTTTTTCGAGAGACATATCAAAAGTCGTCGTCGTGACAGCCTTGCTAAATTCTCCAGACGGATATAGAACCCGAATCAAAGCTTTCTGGTTTCCCTCCTTCCAACGATCATAATCAATTTGGAGGCCATAAAAGGAATTGAACCGTCTTACAATTTCCCGACTCAGTTCTACGTGGGACCTCTGGTCCTCACCTACAGGAACAACTAGGTCTGTGCCGGTCTTGCTATACATCACGATATCAGCAGTCTGCAAAACCGGGTAGCCGAGGAAACCGTGCGTGTGTAGATCCTTGCTTTCGACGTTTTCGAAGGCTTCTTTGTATGTAGGGACTCGTTCGAGCCAGCCCAGCGGCGTAACCATCGAGAGCAGCAAATTTAGTTCGGCGTGCTCTGGTACGAGCGACTGCATGAAGATCGTGCTCTTCTCCGGGTCCAACCCTGATGCTAGATAGTCCGTAGCGATTTCGATTGAGTTTTGCGCGACTTGCGAGGTGTCGGCGTAGTCCGAGGTGAGCGCGTGCCAATCGGCTACGAAGAAGAAGCATTCGTATTGGGGGTCGTTTTGCAGCTTGACCCAATTTTGCAGGGCGCCGAAATAATGGCCGATGTGCAGGCGGCCGGTGGGACGCATGCCGCTTAGGACTCGTTTCTTGTGTGAAGAATCCAACCGATTCATTCTCCTGAGTCAGATCGCTTCCAGCTTCGGCGATGGCAAACCTTCAAGTAGCACAGGCACTCTTGCCTGTGCGGTTTTGTGGTCAATCCATGCGCCTTCGCTATCGTTACGATGGCGAAAACCGCACAGGCAAGAGTGCCTGTGCTACTTAACCGAAAGCAAATCGCGCGCGATGATCATGCGCTGGATTTCGCTGGTGCCTTCGTAAATTGTGATGACTCTCGCGTCGCGATACATTCGCTCGACGTCGGATTCGCGCGAATAGCCCTGGCTGCCGTGAATTTGTACGGCTTTGTAGGCGACTCGGTTGACCATTTCTCCGGCGTACAATTTCGCGCGCGAGGCGTATGCGCCCAGGCGCGGCGCGCCCGTGTCTCGCATCCATGCGGCGTGATGCACCAGGGCTCGCGCGGCTTCGATCTCCGTTTGCATGTCGGCGAGCATCCATTGTATCGCCTGGAAGTCGCCGATCGACTTGCCAAATGCGCGGCGCTCCTTGGCGTAGGCCACCGAGGCCTCAAGCGCTCCCTGCGCAATGCCAACCGCTTGCGCGGCGATGCCCACGCGGCCGCCATCCAAAAGTTCCAGCGCGATCTTCAGGCCCTGGCCCTCTTCACCCAGGCGATTCTCTTCAGGGACCTCGCAATCGGTGAAAGTGATTTCCGCCGAACGCGAAGTGCGCAGACCCATCTTATCCTCGTAGCGCGCCACACGAAAACCGGGAAATGATGGCTCGACCAGAAATGCGGTCACGCCCTTCGTGCCCGCCGACGGGTCCGTTTTTGCGAATACGACGTAGAGGCCCGCTTCGCCGCCGCTGGTGACCCAGGATTTTGTGCCGTTCAGGCGATACGTGATGCCGTGACGCACTGCGGAAACGGAGATCGCCGCGGCGTCCGAACCTGCCTGCGGTTCGGTAAGGCAGAAAGCGCCCAGGATTTCTCCGTGCGCAAGGCTCGATAGATATTTTTGTTTTTGCGGCTCGGTTCCATATTTGTAGACCGGCAAGACCGCAAGCGAATTGGTGACGCTCAAGGCCACGGCCATGGAGGCATCCACACGGGCGACCTCTTCCAACATCAGGACGTAAGAAATCGTGTCCGCACCCAGGCCTCCCCAGGATTCCGGAATCAACATGCAGCAGCAGCCCAGTTCGCCGAGCTTGCGCAACTCGTCCCCGGCAAATTTTTCTTCGCGGTCGCGCGCGCGAATGGAGGGGCGCACTTCGGCTTCCATGAATTGACGAATAGTGTCTCGAATCAGGCGTTGATCGTCGTTGAGGGAAAAGTCCATCGTGTAGCGGGCAGGAGCGATGCTAGCACACATCGCGGAAAATCATAAGGCCAGGGCTTTAACACAGAGGAGACTGAGAAAAACAAGAGAAAGGCGGAGAGTTCAGGACACTGCCAGAATCGTAGCTGTCGGATCGCGGGCCCCCAAAGTTAAAATTTCTCTTCTTTGGATTTTCTCTTTCTTTGCTCCTCTTTTCTCCGTGTCCTCTGTGTTAAATATTTTGAATTGCGTGGAGGGCGCCTACATCTTCAGCAATTCGCGCAGGTGCCGGGTCTGCGCGCGGCTCACTGGGACTTCGGAGGCGCGCTTGTCATCCATTTTGAGCATGTAGCTGGATTTGAACCATGGCACGACCTCCTTAATATGATTGATGTTGACGAGATAGGAGCGGTGCGCGCGCCAGAATACGTCTGACTCGAGCGTGGATTGCAACTCTTCGATCGTTCTGTAATTCGAGGTGCCTTCCACGTCTTTTGTTACCACCGTGATGGTGCCATCCTCGATGGATGCGAAGATGACGTCCTCGGCGTCCACCAGGAAAAGGCGCTGCTGCGTCTTCACCAGCATTTTTACCGGCGGCGCTTTCGCCGCTCCAATTTGGCTGACCAGCGTTTCCAGCCTTTCACTGGGCGATGCTTCTGCTTCCAAAGCTTTTTTGGCGCGCTGAATGGCGCGGGCCAGGCGATTTTTTTCAATTGGCTTGAGGACGTAGTCGATGGCGTTCACTTCAAAGGCTTGCACGGCGTAATTATCGAAAGCCGTTGCAAAAACAATTTGCGGAAGTTTTCCTTTGCGGTCCATCAGCTTTTTAATAACGCCAAAACCGTTGAGGCCGGGCATCTGCACGTCGAGAAAAACGAGGTCGGGGGAATGTTCCTTGATCAAGGCCAACGCTTCGACACCGTTTTTGCCCTGGCCGACGAGATGCACCTCGGGGAAACTTTTCAGGAGATAGGCCAACTCGTCGCGCGCGGGTTTTTCGTCGTCGACGATAAGTGTGTTCATTGGCACGTGGCGCGCTTCCAAGCGCAAGCGAAGTATATGCCGCTGGCATTTAGGGTTCAACCAGCGGATGGGAAGCTTCCCTGTTAGTATTTTGGGGCGGGTTATGTGGCATAGGCTTCAGCCTGTGCGGTTTTCCGCTGCTTAATAAAAATCAAAACCGCACAGGCTGAACCCTATGCCACTCGTGCGAGGAGGTAATTTTGGCAAAGGGACGCGCGAAACTTCTGAAGAGCGAACTTCTGTACCAGGGAAAAGTTTTTCGATTGCAACGCGACATGGTGATCGAGCCGGGCGGCGTGCAAGTCGAGCGCGACATTATCGTGCATCCGGGATCGGTGGTGGTGCTGCCCATATTCAACGATGGGCGCGTGCTGCTGATCCGGCAATACCGGCACTCGGTGGGAGAATTTTTGTGGGAGCTGGTGGCCGGGCGCAAGGAGCCCAACGAAACTCCGCTTGCCGGGGCCAGGCGTGAGCTGATCGAAGAAACGGGATACAGAGCCAAGCGCTTGCGCAAATTGATGCGCGTGGTGCCCACTCCCGGATTCGTGAACGAGTGGATGTGGATCTTCGCGGCGGAAGGACTGACCGAGGGAGCCGCGCAGCCGGAAGAAGATGAAAAAATAACGCAGCGGATTTTCAGTTTAAAAGAAGCGGAGAAGATGATTGAGCGGGGAACCTTGCGCGATGCGAAATCCATTTGCGGAATTCTTTTCTACGCGCGATTTATCAGGAGGAATCGATGACGGGCAAGATTGTGGCATGACTGCAAGAAAGGCCCCGCCTCTGAAGAGGCGGGTTACAGCAGTTCTTTAATTTTCGGCATCCCGCTTTCAATTATATTTTAAGTGTTCAGCGACGCCGCCATTGTTTGTTCCGCACGCCTTCTCCTTTATTCGCCAAATTTTCCGCGTGCGCAAAAATATTTTGGAAAATTGTCGTTCTTCGCTTGTAACATGGGCGCGCGTAGCATAGGATTTGCGCAAGTATGTTCTCCGCGAAAATATTTCGGAGAGAAAGGCGGACATGAGCGTAAAAGATTTCGTCAAACACAATTACCGGCACTTTAACGCGGCCGTCGTGGTGGATGCCGCGGAAGCCTACAACGCGCATCTGGCGCGGGGCGGAAAAATGTTCCTGACCATGGCGGGAGCCATGAGCACCGCGGAACTGGGACTCTCGCTGGCGGAAATGATCCGGCAGGGCAAAGTGCACGGCATTTGCACGACCGGTGCAAACCTGGAAGAAGATATTTTTAATCTTGTTGCGCACAACCATTACAAACGCGTGCCGAACTATCGCAATCTGAGCGACGCCGAGGAAGTGGCGCTGCGCGATCATGGCATGAATCGCGTTACCGACACCTGCATTCCCGAGGAAGAAGCCATGCGCAGGATCGAGCGCAAGGTTTTGAAACTCTGGCAACAAGCCGACAAGGAAAAACAGCGCTATTTTCCCTACGAATTCATGTATCAGTTGATTCGCGGCGGCCACATCAAGGAGTCCTACGAGATCGATCCAAAGGATTCCTGGGTCATCGCGGCCTGCGAAAAGAATCTGCCGATTTTCACTCCGGGCTGGGAAGATTCCACGCTCGGCAATATATTTGTGGCCAACGTGGTGCGCGGCGACGTATCCAATTTTCACGTGGTCAAATCCGGCGTGGAGCAGATGGCCATGCTGATCGACTGGTACCGGCAGAATACGGTGGACGAATCGCTGGGCTTCTTCCAGATTGCCGGGGGCATCGCGGGCGATTTCCCGATTTGCGTTGTGCCGCTGATCACGCAGGACTTGCGTGAAAAATGCCGGCTGTGGGGATATTTCTGCCAGATTTCCGACAGCACCACGTCTTATGGCTCGTACAGCGGCGCGGTGCCCAACGAGAAAATTACCTGGGGAAAACTGGAAGCGGCAACGCCGCGATTTGTCATCGAATCCGACGCGTCTATTGTCGCGCCGTTGATGTTCGCTTACATTCTCGGCAAGTAAACTTTTGTTCGCAAACTCAGATTGAGTTTCTGTAGCGCCCACCTGAAGGTGGGCGCTACAGAAACCATCGCCAACTTCAAAACAGAATCTGCAAGCGGGATAGGCACATGGAAAATCGTGAAGTCGCACGCATCCTGCGGGAAACGGCGCAGCTGCTGGAGATCGACGGCGCCATGATCGGCCGCTACCGCAGCTACGAGCGTGTGGCGGAACTTCTTGGCGGGCTGCCAGAGTCCGTGGAAGAGCTGGCTAAAGACCGCGCCAAGCTGATGGAATTGCCCGGCATCGGCGATGGCATGGCCGATCATATTGAGGAAATTCTCAAGACCGGCGATTATTCCCTGCGCGCCAAACTCCTCAAAAAATATCCGCAAACAATTCTGCAGCTTCTGGAATTGCAGTCGCTCGGACCTAAAAAAGTCGCTTTTCTTTGGAAGACCTTCAAAGCAGGGACAGTCGAGCAGGTTGAAAAGATTGCGCGCGAGGGCAAGCTGCGCGATCTGGGCGGCTTCGGCGAAAAAAGCGAAGAGAATATTTTGAAAGCGATTGAAGTGCACAAGAAATCCGCGGGGCGGTTTCATATTGACGTGGCGGAAGAGACGGCCGAGAAGCTGGTCGCTTATATTCGCGCTTTCGGCAAACCAATCGAGGGCGTAACGCCGGCGGGCTCGTTGCGGCGCGGCAAGGAGACCGTTGGCGACCTGGATCTGCTGGTTACGCTCCCCTCGGGAAAATACACGCCAAAGGCGGTCGAATCCATTTCTCAGCATATTTTGGCGTTTGCGGATATCGATCAGACCCTGGCGCACGGAGAGAATAAAGTCAGCTTTCTATTGAAAAGCGGGATGCAAGTAGATGTGCGCATTCTGGAGAAGGAAAGTTTCGGCGCTGCCCTGCTGTATTTCACGGGATCGAAAGAGCACAACGTGGCGCTGCGAGGCCGCGCCAATAAGATGGGCTTGACGCTCAACGAATATGCGCTGGCCACGTTGAAGGGCGAGAAGCCCGTAGCTCGCGCGACCGAGGAAGAAATTTACGCCAAGCTGGAGCTCGACTATATTCCGCCCGAGCTGCGCGAAAATACGGGCGAGATCGACGCCGCCGCCGAACATCGCCTGCCTCATCTTGTGGAGCTGGCGGATATGCGCGGCGATATGCAGATGCACACGACGGCGAGTGACGGCAAGAACTCGATCGAAGAGATGGCGCTGGCCGCCAAGGAACTTGG
>Ga0182024_10013974_pt1 | contig 15571 bp, 14 predicted proteins | sample P32metaG_FD_120480 | JGI IMG/M metagenome (GOLD analysis project Ga0182024, IMG submission 120480) | Permafrost microbial communities from Stordalen Mire, Sweden - P3-2 metaG (Illumina Assembly) | ecosystem: Environmental > Terrestrial > Soil > Wetlands > Permafrost | place: Sweden: Stordalen... | reverse complement strand
GGATTCGAACCTGCTCTTTTCGAATCCTTGCAGCGCCAGTGATATCGTTTTCGGACGATACTCCCGGCCCTCCTCCCGCGTCAATGCCAAACCCGCGCCAGAAAAATTCTCCGGAATCCCGTAGCCCACCTGGGCTATCATCCAGCGTCATGCCCTTTGTCCCACCAGTCATCCCGTCCGCCAATCATTACAGAAGGTTCGGCTGGGGCCCGCTGATTGCATTTTTGGCCGCTATCGCCGTCGTGGTTGCAATACTCAACACCGCTGGCACCAGATTTACATGGCGGGGGACACCCGATGGCACAATCCTCGGGACGTGGGACAGGACGAGTTCAGCCTGGTCGGAGATTCGAGAAGGGCAGCCGACAGCAGTGCAATCACACGACCAGACCTTTTCAACTCCGGGGGGTGTACTCATTGCAATACACTTCACTACTGGCGACTTTGACATTGCTAAAAAAGGGCATGTGCGCGTCCCAATAAGTGCACAGGCAATTTTGCGTCAGAACGTCCACCCGGGAGCGAGAATCTTTAAAAACCCAGGCATGTTCTCAACGGATCCAACGCCCCTGCCCGGCGATCCAGCGGACGTTTGGTCGCTGGAGGTACTTATTCATGTACTGCGGCCCTTGGATCCACACCGATTATGGGACATCACCGATTTGGAACTGCGGCTGCATGGGGATGGCCGGGTGACGCTGGTAAATTCGTCCACGACGCAGAAATCCGGCCACCTGAATGAGCGCAGCGGAAGAATTGAAGATTAGAGACCGAGTTGCGCTCGGTGTTAGCAACGTCAGGAGTTCATTGCGTCTGCGGAAACATTCTGCTAATCGGCTCCATGTTTACGATCCAATTGCAGCTGGGCACGTAGTAGACGCGGAACCGAGAGTCAGCCCATGACCCCGGGAACGCGGAATATGCCTTCGGATCCACCCGGAAGATTACCCCATTCACCATATATGCGTAGCGCTCCTGCATCGCTAGATTCTCCGGTCGGTTTGAGCTGATGTAGTCCACAACAGCAGGCCCCTTGAGAGTCACCTGCCCTTCAACGAAAGAAATGCGGTTCTGCCGTAAATCCGCGCGTAAGTTTTGCCAGGAACGCCAGGCGGAGCGCAGCACAAAACAACCGACCACCATTAGAATCAGGGAAACCAGAGGCGCTGCGAACAGGACTTCGGGTCCAGGACCAGTCACAACCTCCGAGTCTTGCGATCGAGATGCGACACCCAGGGTAAAGAGGAAACCGATCAAACTTATTCCTAGAGCACCAAGTGCCGGGGTCGATCCCTTTTTCAGCACGCTCCGTCCACGACGTTCGAGCAGTTGCACCTGTGCGTCCGTGTAGCATCCAGCCCTGTTCGCTTTAAGCGCATCCATCAGAAGACCCTGCGATTTGGCGAGTTCAGGCAACCAAGCAGGTAAGCTCCTCAACGCCGAACTGCTGTCAGTTCCGGTGTTCATACCAACGAACCTTTCCCCGTTCTACTAGTCGCCAAAAACGATCGCCAATTGGGAGTGGCGAGAGTATACAACCGTGAAGCCGTTCTCAGGAAAATCATGGAAGCTTACGGTCCCAAGTCCCGTGAGGTCTGGCTATCGGAATGTAGCCACACATGGTCAATTCCAAAGACCCACTGCAACCGCGCGTAACTTCCTTAACCTTCAATAAAACCAGCATTTTGAGGAGGTTCGACCGGATAGGTTATGGATTGTCGCCAACCCGGACATTTTCCCGATTTTCGAGTTCTGTCTTGTTTGCTGGTGATACGCCCGGAACTCGGAGGAGTCAATTCTCAACCATGCCGGAAGAGTTCAAAATTTGAACTCCCGAATCCTATGGGCGATCCGCGCCAGATTACTGTGTTCGTCCCATTCGACCAAAACCAGGCATGGGAGCAGGCAAGAAGAATCAATGCTCTGAAGGGCATGGAGACATGCCATGCGCTGGTATTCATTTTTGTTTTTCCAAAGCATTTAAAGCGAGACGTGCAGAGCAGTGAGATCCGACGTCGGCCAGTTCCATGAACGTGAACCCCTGCACGTACTTCTGCGCATCACCGGCAAGAGTTCGTAAGATTCGCATTCGTTCAGCAGTAAGCGGGTATCTTCCTAAATGAACGGCGAGTCGCCATTTAGCGTCGGGTTGTACTGATTGATTTGAAGCATCGGCGAGCGGGTGCACTTGGGTGGGGGCAAGTGATCTGCGACATACTGTACTTCTATGCCCCTGGCGGTCAAGTGGACTAGCAATTCTCTTGCTTCACTATCCCACGGGGCGGATTTGCTTCGAAGGACTGCCGTTGTGGCGCTGCCAATTCGCGGCCGCAATTCGATCTGCGATTGCAGGAAACGCGTTGATCGAAAGGCCCCTCCAAACAGAACTTATCTAGGAGCCATTTGAACGAACAATGGACGCGGCTTCCGCAACATTCAAATCGTGAGCAACTGGCTTGAATCCGTAGCGTGCGGAGTCCACGTCCCGGGAGATGGTCTTTAAGAACAGGATGCTTCCATCCAGATGAACGCGGATCTTCGTCGTTGTCCACTGGCCAGTAAGGACTTCTCCTCGCGAAAGAGTCAAGTAAGTCTTCTCACGAAGCACACCAAGGATACCGAAGCCAAACTCGACCTTATGCACGAGGTGCGCATCAAGCTCGCATATTCGCATATCCGGCGTATGGATGATGAGCACACCTGCCATTGCGTGAACCACGCGATCTTGATAAGTCTCCTCATGAAACGATGGATTCGGCTGAAAGGCGATGCGAATATAGTCACCTTCGGCTCCGAGGCTACTGAACAGGAAGATTTTGGGGATCTCTCTCAGCAGTTCCGGCATTCGTGCTTCATCATCCTTGCGCCTTTGAGTCTTCCGGCGGAATTCGCCCGGACGATTCGCAAAATCAGCAATGCGTTGATCTTCAGCATTCTTTTGGATGCCGGATAATGGCTCGCCATCTTCAGAGAGAAGACGCTGCATCGATCCTTCCGAGGTCTCGACTACCAACTCATCCCAGAGTCGTCCGTTTGTGCGGTTCGATCGCTCGACGTTCCTATAAAGGAAGTGCTGGCGGTTTTTCCACGCATTCTCTTCGGCCTGGAGCATCTGATTGACAGCCTGTGGCGCGAAGGCGGGCTGACCCAGCTGAGCGGAAAGACGCGCGCACAAGATGACAGGCTGTAGCGCCATTACAAACAAGAATGCAATTGAGGGTTTCAATTCTTCGCCTCAAAAGAGAGTATGGGGTATCAAACGAATGCAACGCCGGTTTTCACATTGGGCCCCAGGTCACCTCTACGCGCACCGGAATTTCGTTTTTGATCGGAACAGTCAGGAACGAAGGACGGTCGATCTTGAAATCGGAACAAGTCGCCGGAACTGTTCCGGTTATCTGAACCTGGTTTCCATGAGAGGACCGTTGGAATGAGACGTGTTTGTATTGAGCGGTCTGGCCGGCAAACTGGACCTCCAGATCGGCATAGAGCATGGGAGATGCAGTTTCATCTTCGGGAAACCGGGTGCGGACAACGATCATGGGAAACTGTGCGCCGCGTGTTGCCTCCAGCATGTGAAGATCGCGATTGCTGTCCCCTGAGTCGAATGACTTGACGGGAGCCGCGATCAGGAAATCGCATTGCCCGGCATGGCAAACACCTTTGCCTTTTGCCGCGTGACTAACGCCGTCGACCTCATGCATTGGATGAGACATGTGATAGGTGAGGGTGGATTGCTCCAGAACCCATTGAGCATCGGATTGCGCAAACACAGGTAAAGCGACAAGCAATAAAGCAATCAGGATTTTGATATTCATTGCTTCTCCCAAAACTTCCAATGGATCGGCCATGAAACAGCAACAATCGCCGCCCCGTACGCTGCCGCCGTCACATACGCAGCCGTGCCGTGATAGGACGCTAGGCCATGAACCTTTTCTCCGGCGTTCTCTTGCTTGTAGGCCTCGATTCCCAGAAGCGGCGTCACGATCATTCCCGGACCATGGACCCATTCCAGCACCCGGTGCAGGCGGATGGCCCCCTTGGGTTTCACCCCTGGAACTGTGGGCGCAAACATGGAAAAATAGGCCGTTGTGTAATACATGCCTGAGGTCAAACCGCCTAGCGCGAGATGGAAATCCAGATTCGCCGCTGTCGGTTCCGTAATCGTCTCTCCGTTTTTGCCTTTAGCCTTGGCCTGTGGTCCGGTAATGAGAGTCGCGACCATAGGGATCGTTGTAAGCAAACCGAGCGTTTGATGCACTTTGAGCATATGCGTTCGCCTGGCGAGCAGTGCCTGCATCTTCGCATCCGCCTGTGTTTGCTCAGGCGTGAAGCCCAGATCTTCCAAAGATGGCGCCGTGCCCTTCTTTGTCTGGCCCTCTTGACTCGGCGGGGTCTGCTGTTGGCCTGTCCCGGTGGCCTGATCCGTTCGCCCGGTTTGAATCAACTCATTGCTTGGTTCTGGAGCAGAAGGCAGATCGGCACTATCGGACGAGGGAACCAGCGCAATTGCCGGCGCATCACGCGGTGTCTCAGCCGCGCCTTGCGTCTGTGCAGCGCATAGCCGCGGAACCAATAAAAAACAACTGCAAAGAGCAATTCCCTGGAGTCCCATTGTTCTTCCAAAAACCATCCTCATCATCTCGCACCGTCTCCGTCCAACATATCGCCTCTGAGCAGACCAGATTCATGACGATTTGTTCATATTGGTGCTCGACCCTGTCGAATCCTACGTGGTTGCCGATGATGTGGTCGGAGGAACAAACAAATGAGTATATCTGCAATCGGCTTTAATCCCGCCGCTGCCGTCTCGACTGAGGCTCAAAAGCCGGCAGCTCCAGCAGTCTCTTCACAGCCACAGGCTGCAACTCTTCAGCCAGACACCGTCAGCATCAGTTCGGCGTCCCATGCAACTTCCTCGGCAAGCGATGTGGACCATGACGGGGATTCCCACTAGACGCTGGATAGTTGCTTCGCGGAATCCCGGTCATTAACACAACACCGCTTCTGTGAATCAACCTAGTGAACACCAGTTTGAGTCCTAATCCTCAAGAGGTTGGGGCTCTGCTGGTGAAGAAAACTGCAACTTCGCCAAAGATGGGAAAACAGGGTCGCTGCCGGCAAACTGCGGAATTAGAACCTAACTTCTCCCGAATAAGCCCTCCGTTCGGACGGGCTTGATCAACGATGTGCAAGCTGGAAGGCATCGATGCGCTCCCTATCTCGCGTCGTCATTGCCTGATTACAACGCCGAAAATTCAACCTGCTGGCCCGATGAAATCTGCGCTCAGGCAAAAGCCCGGCGTATGAACGATGCATGTATCGGTCTGAGTATGCTGCAGAGTTCGGACAGACTTGAGACCGATGATTCTACGAGATTCAAGGCTTTCGTTCAGCAAGGAGTGAATGGCAGGATCGCGTTGACTCGTGCTCGCATAGATTGTCATAAGAAGCAAGAGATCGGCGGAATACCTATCGCGATGTCTGGTAATTTTGAGCACCATGTGATCCTTCGCACTGGGCGTCTTGCCCACGCCCAGAGGCAATACCAGGACACCGGCCTCCGTGAGGGATTCAAGCCACGAAGGATGCGGATGCGTTACTCCAGCGTTGACCAGGATTGCATCGTAGGGGCTGGGGTCGACCGCAGCACCGTCGCGGTTGATTACGACTACTTGTTCGTAACCAATGAGATTCGCGGCCGCTTGAACGGCGAGAACGGGGTCCACTTCCGCAGCAGTCACTAAACCTTCCGACCCGACCACTTCGGCCATAATTGCCGTGTAGTAGCCGGTTCCACAGCCAATGTGAAGAACGCGTCTACCCGTCGCGAGGTTCAGCGCTTCTATAAGGCGGGCAATCAGGCTAGGCTGGCCATTATTCAAGAGCTGAGAGGTATCAAGCGCAACAAACACATCGTGGTAGAGATCGCGCATATCCATCGTTGTGCGATAAACGGGTTGCAGCAACGAGGAACCGGAGTGGAATGACCAGGGCGGGGGCCCGAGGAACTGTTCTCGCGGGACTGAGGCAAATGCGTCTACTAAAACTGGGGAATCGATATCGGAGACGACACGGATCTCCTCGGCATAAAAGCATCGATACTGTCCAATTGTCATACCGTCCAATGTGGTTGAAGGCATTTCCACTTCTCCAAAGACTCGATCGAACGCAGAGGCCCTAGCGCCCGGAATGTGTATTCAATTGACGCTCACTGGATCTCCGCTTTCCGCCGACTCCAGTTAAACCTTCGTCCGAGGATTCCCATTACGATCAGGTGGTCAGTCACGGCTGTCGTGCCGAGACCCACTCCGAAGCTAGTTTCCCACTTCGGAGAGACGTTCAGGGGCGTCACCGCGAAAATCTCCTGCTGGTTGGCGGCGACCGATCCGCTGCGAGATGGAGTTGTGCGCTGCTCGCAAGGGCGGTCGTTGCATCCGGCGCGTCCGGTAGCAAGGGCAGAGATATGATCCGCGCCACTGCGACGCCGCAGAATGTAGACGCAGAGAGGAACACCAGGGCACAACAAGAAGCAACCGCTTTGTGCATAAACAATGAGTTCCTCCGTCCAGTGTGATTGGCCGCGTCTCAATGGAATGCTGTGCAGTGCGTAGCGGTTGGTCTTGATGCACTGGATGGACGAATGCCATGGAACTGACAGAGTTATCGCACCGCCGGAGCCCCTATTGACCTTTTGGAGTTAGCACAGGTGCACGGAGAGGGTTGGTCTCAATCTCGATGCGAGTATCGCGTGGGAAGACCACATCGCGGCCGGGATGGAGGAAGTTTTCATAGAAAGAGAGCGCCGCCGCATAGTAACCGATGCCTGCGGCCAGATTGCGGCTTCCGACCGCGACGCCGACAATGCGCCCGATCAAGCCAAAACCATTCGAGGCAACGCCGGCTTGAGCGGTGAAGTTGCCGTCATCATCCAGGGCGCGGCCAGCCAGCACGGTCAGCAGCAGCGGGGCAATGACGCTGGACTGGTTTCGAGGAGAGATAGTTCCCTCGGCGTCGAGCGAAAGGCTTTGGTGACTCTCGGCGTCGGCCCCGCCCAGCGAGCCTTCAACTGCCCGGTTAGAGCCCTCAGGGAAGCGCACTTCCTGAAAGGTGAAGCGGAGTTTGCCGTTGCGGCCCAAGGGGCGAGCGGCTTTGGCCGTAGTCACTTTACCAACGAGCACTGAGCCCTGCGGAACCACCAGCCGGCGGTCCTTGTCAAACACCGGCTCGACCACAAAGGCCTGGACAGGATCACCGGGCTTTGCGGAAGCAGAGGTCAAATTGGCGGTCAACAATGCATTCACCGACCAGGTTTCCGGTTTGCCGGGGGCTATCGAGGAGGACTGGACCGGAGAAGAATCTGAAGATACCGAGTCCGGTAGAGGAAGCGGTTCAGCAAGATCTGTGGACCAGGTGGTCTTTGCTTCTATGCGTTCTGGATGGTAGGGCAATTGGTGATAGAGCACCTGCAATGCCCGGTCGCCAAGCCCGGGCGAAGTAAAGTAGGCCACGCGGTCGTGCAACTGGCTTTTCGCCTGGTCCCAGTAGCGGGAGAAGACGGACTGTCGGTGTTTAACTCCGGAAGCGGAAAGGTGAACGATGGGCGAGCCCACTTCGGCGCCGTCGGTAACGATGGCGACCGGGCCGCCGGGCAGCATCAGTTGGTTGAACTGAACAGCGGCCACATGGAACGGAGTGAAATCCCCTCGAAGCCTTGCGTGCCACCGGGCCGTCTTGTCCGGCTGCAGGGCGATAACCCTCCCCTGGACTTGAGTGTTCTGCGGGATAACCAGCTTGCCATCGGCAAACACTGGAAAAACCAGCTTTCCCTCGATCGGCTCTCCAGCCTTCATCGGATAGTGCCGAATGATCTCCACTTGGAGATTCGTTCCTTCTGGAAGAGTGGGTCTGACCGGCGTCAACGCAACACTTGCAATGCTGGAAGTAGTTGCAGGAGGCAGCGATTCCGGCACCGAAGGGGGACGGTGCTCCAATGTTTGCGCGGTCAACAGCGGGGCAGCCAGGAGCGCAATCGAAAGCAGCAGGGAGGCTTTAAAGCAAATCTCAATCGGGCTCAAGGGAAGTCTCCCGGTCGATGGAGTGCTCATAAGAAGACGACTCACAACCGCACTCGGCTGCATTGGAGAAGGCTCGGCAATGTCAAGTGCCGTCTGCGTGCGAGCACCTGAAAGTGTTTCTGAAATCGGTTTCATTGCGTTACGCTGCCTGCAAGTGTGAGGTCGATATCCACTTCCTTGGCCACCTTGAGAATGAAGACGCTGGGGTCCTTCAGGCCCCACTGAACGTAGGGGACAACAAAGTGAGTCTTGGCGGCGAGGCTGTTTCCATCGATATGAATCTGCATGGGCACCGTAAGGTCATGCGAAGTGCCGTGGAGGGTGAAGGTGCCCGTCACCTGAATGGTGGAATCGCCGGAAGCCGCGATGGTTCCCTGATAGCTCTTCGGTGCAAATGTCACTTCGGAATAATGCGCAACATCCAGCACGTCCGAGTTCATCTTCTTGTCCCGGCTCGGTTCGCCGCTGTCTCCGGAGCCGGCCGCAACCACCACGGAGCCGGAAATCTTCTTGCCTCCGGGGTCGAAATCTATTGTACCGCTCTGGACATGGAAGGTCCCATTCACGTGGTGTCCGGTGCCTGCCAGCGCAAATGCAACCAGGCTTGAATCCGGTGTAACGGTGAAGGTCCGATGTTGCCCGAAGGCAGCGGACGCAATCAGCAGCGGAAGCGAAAAGATGAGCGAATGGAAGCTGGTCTTCATGGATCTTCTCCGGCGTGGAATGGATTTTATCTGTTCTGGACAGGTTGTGCGATGCTCTGCGACAACCATACGCTGATGGACGCGATCTCTTGATCGGACAGGTACTCGTGTCCGGGCATATCGGTTCCGGGGATTCCGAACTTCGACATTTGCGCGATGCGATCAATGCGCTGTTCACTGGAATCTGAACCAGGCAGGTCAAGAAGTGGCCCGGCGGCAAAGTCAGCTGGAAGTCGTTTGAAGCTGGTCTGCCAGGTGCGGCGCGTGCGTCCGTCCGCGTTGTGACAGGTCGCGCAGTGACGTTGAAAAAGCAACTCGCCGTCTCTGAAATTTACATTCTGCAATGCGGAAGGAGACAGATGCCATGCTTTTTCCGCGGCCAGATGATCCGCGCTGCCCGCACCCTTCAAGCTCTCGATGTAACTCAACAGGTCGTCTCCACGCTCATCGCGAAACAAAAAGCCGTAGGACGGCATGATCGAGGCGTCACTGACCGCAGCGGGGTTGTAGAAGTGCGCCTTGAGCCACAGCGGCGAGCGGCGGCCGCCAACTTCGGCAAGATCGGGACCCTGCCGCCGATTTCCAATCAAGGTCGGACGCTGGCTCCGGAGTTCTTGCAGCGATTCGACAGGTCCCCACATCAGCACATCCGGCGAATTCGGACGGACATACTGTGAGTGGCAGTCGATGCAGCCTTCGGAGATATACACCTGCCTGCCTCGTTGAACGTGCGTGAGTTGCGGTGAGGTGTCTCCGGCCTGGACAATGCGCTCAATGCAAAAGGCGGCAAGCAGAACCACCGAAGTAGCCGCCACCTCGCGCTTTCGTTGCATGAGCAATTTGAGAAGCCATGGCAGCAGGACCACGCAGCCTGCAACGAGCACAAAGACGGGCGGCACGTGGCCGAGATTCTGGCCCATGCCAATCCCCATTGCCGAACCTCCCCATCCTGCGATGGCGTAGATCCATCCCGCCAGTCGGCCGCGCCGTTCGATCGAATTAGCCGGTGCAATCAAGGAGGGATAAGCGACAAGCGCCACAGAGTAAAACGAGACGCCAATGGGGTAGAAGACAGAGGCCAGCGCGAGACGATTCGGGTCAAGCAGGAGCAGACAGGCGAGACCCAACGCGAGAAATGCGGCCGAGAGCACAAACCACAGACCTCGCAGGCGAAGAAACCACGCACTCGCGAGCGCTGCGGCCAGATGCAACAGACCGTTTGTCCAGAGGTGGATCGAGCCTTCCCATGTGCCGCTCTTCAATGCCGCGGTGTTTTGAATGATGAAGAATGCGGCAGAGTCGAGCCAAACAAGCGCGGTAAAGCCGGCGAGGACGCGAAGGAACGATGGATCGGCGTTTTCATCATCGAGCTTTCTTTGTGGATGAAGCAAAGCTGGAGGGCGCAAGGTGGCGCAGATTCCAGCGAGACACAGCATGGCGGCTGTCTCCGCCTGGGCCTGTGGTGACGCCGTAAACAGAGGCGGGAAATTCGAGATCAGATACCCGATGCCGGTCCCCAGCCCAACCTTGAAGAGCGGGTTTCGAGTACCCGTCCATTGGCGCAGATCGGTAGCCAGCGTGACAGCGAGAAGGCCCAGCCCTGCGCCGATCAAGAACGAAACGGCCACGCTGGACGAGAGTCCAAGCGTCGGCAACGTGAGAAGAGCCGCCGCGCCGCAGACGAGCAGCCCTGCACGAAGACGCAACCTGGGAGATGGACAAACCCTCAACCGTGGCGCAAGCAGGCTGAGGAGAATTCCTCCGGCGGCCATAGCGGCCATGATCGCCTTCAGGTACGTGTCAGCCAGACCGAGGCTCGCAAGACGATGGACAAACGCGAATTGAGCAAAGATCAGGAAATAGACATAGGTGACGGCGACAAGGACAACGCCTTGCCATCCTAAATTGCGCGTATTACCGTGCCGCATGTCGTAGCCAACCTTTGTGCAGTCCAATCGCCTGAATCAGGGCGCAAACCCCGTCTGAAGCGGCGACGGTGAACCAACCCCCTTCAAGTGTGCTGCCCAGGATCTGCGATACGACGTAAATTGCAATGGCGCTCCGGGTAAATGCCGTGAGGAGCCATACCGTTTCAACTCTTGCTGACGAACCGCCGCAGGCAATGAGCCATGCGCCGTAGAGACAGGACAGTCCTACGGAGAACACAAAGGCGCCGATGAACGACAGGAATGGCAGCGCGTCGGAGGGTACATGCAGATGCATAAGCCTGAGCGTCAACTCCGGAGCTACGATGAGTAGCGCGCCAGTCGAAGTATCTGAAATGCCAATCAGCAACTGATAGCCAAGCAGGATGGGACGGTTCATGCAATCTTCTCCCGAGGAAATTCAGTGGATGCCAATGCCGGTTCGCGAAGCAGCGTTGACGCATCGACGAGCCAGTCGAGCGAGGCAAGGAGCATCAGGATTCCGGTGATTAGGCGGAGGGTATAGAGGATGTTGCGTGCGATGCCCGGCACGATGGTGAAGGCGGGATCGAAGCCTTCACGCCAGCCGGCCACGGTCACCACGACGACATACGCAATGACGCTGCCATGCCATAAATAAAACGATCGCGTCCGATTGAAGATCCAGCCACCCTCACCGAGAAGTTGCACCATGACGAAGATGATGAGGCTCGACGTAAAGCCTGCCATGGCGACGAAGGAATGACCGACCAGGCCGTCGGTGAATTTGAAGTGGTCGAGGACGCCGGGTAGAAAGAAGATCCAGCCGGTAACTACTAAAGCGGCCCACCACCATAGAAAAGCGAATCGCCAGAGGCGGGTGTTCGAGTGCCACGCAAAGGCCGTGTAGTAAGCGGGCGTAAGCGGAAGCCACACGAGAAGGCTGCCCAGGCTCAGAAACTGCGCGGGCTGGTGATGGCTGATATCGGCTCGACTCAATGCGATGCAAAGAATCGACTCCGCGGCCAAAACAATCCAGCCCAGGACGATGGCCCTGGACTTCCCCGGCTTGCGGTGTGCAAGCCCGAAGGGAAGCATCAACAGGATAGCAACAATGGCCAGGGAAGATTCCAACTGGCTTGCGCCTGTAGGACCGCCCGTATCGGGGTTCACTGGGGGATAAGTGTTTGGACTGGATACGATGTAGATGGCGAAGGGCACCGCCAGCAGAATCACAAGACCAACCAGCTTGGCGGCCCTGGCAGTCGCAACCGCATTTTCGGAATTCCTCCAGCTCGCAACCAGGGCAAAGACCAGAAGCAGCCATAACATCGAAAGCGCACCTGGAAATAGAATCCGTGCATAGCCGCTCCAGTCGAGAAAGAGCTTGCCGCTGGAATGGCCGCAGAGCCAGGAGAAGACACCCACGCCGAGTGCCGCGGACCATGCCCAAAGCACCGGACGGCACCATTTCGCGGCAGGACCGCAGTCCGCTCCGTACACCCTGAATAGAAAACCCGCCAAGGGAAGGCTGGTCCAGCCGTAAAGCTCAAGATTCATGTGCGCCATCATCCAGCGGCCGTAAGTCCACTCGCCCAATTCCCGGTTGAGACCGGGAATGAGCAGCAGAATCGCGATCAGCACTCCTATGCCGTTTGCAAAGACAAGCCAGAAGAGGCTGTGCCATGCGGCATTGGCGACGGCCCGCGGGTGCTGGAGCGGCGACTGCATCTCATCGAGCGTATGCATGTTCACGGATCTTTCCATCGTGCATCTCCACGATGCGATCGCAGCGCTCTGCAAGGCTGCGATCATGCGTGGCCATCAGAAGAGTTGTGCCCTCGGTAGCCACCAGGTCGAGCAATAGGTCGAAAACGGCGTTGCTGGATTGCTCATCGAGCGAGCCTGTCGGTTCATCGGCCAGCAGGATCTTCGGCCGGTTCATGAGTGCGCGACAAAGCGCGGTGCGCTGACGCTCGCCGCCGGAGAGTTTCTGAATGCGGTGGTCGAGCCGATGAGTGAGTCCGGTCCGCTCCGCGAGCTCCAGAAGACGTGCCCTCGCAGTGCGGCGGTTTGTCCCCGCGGCAACTGTGGGGATGAGACAATTCTCCGCGAGAGTCAGATCCGGAATGAGGTTGTGGAGCTGAAAAACAAAACCGATCTCGTGCCGCAAGAGCCGCAGATGGTTGGAATGTCGGTCGATTTCGGCCCCGTTCACCCAAACCTTGCCCTGTTCGGGAAAGTCCAGCCCGGCAAACAGGTGCAGAAGCGTGCTTTTGCCGCAGCCCGAGGGACCGCAGAGAGCCACCGAACGACCCTCGAAACACCCGATATCCACGCCTTTGAGAACCGTAACCGTGCCGTCGTCGTAGCTCTTCCACAGGTCAACGGCGCGCAGAACGATGCGCCGGGTTCCATCGACTTCTAAGATGGCCTTCATTCGAATCGAAGCGCCTCCACCGCACGGATCCGCATGGCATAAACGGCCGGATAGAGGGCGCCCGCGACCCCGGTAAGCAGTGCCAGCAGAAGCACCATCAGCATAAGAAGCGGATGAATCGCTGCGTCTACGTATCCGTCCAGAGCGGGGATCAGCTTCAGTGCATAGAGAAAGCAGATTCCAACAAGGAGTCCGGTAAGGGCGCCAACGACAGACACAGCAGCGGACTCGCCAAAGATCACTCCACCAATCTGCACATGAGAAAACCCGTTGACGCGGAGAATGGCGACTTCGCGAATCCGCATAAACACAGACATGATCATGGTGTTCGCTACGCCAAGTCCGCCAAGCAGTAGACCGCAACCGCCTACGGCCCAGGCCGTGGCCTTGAGAATCCTGAACTGAGAGTAGGAGCGCGCAAACTCCGCATCGTCCAGGGCGATCAGGTTTGGGTACTGCGCTTTGACCGTGTTCTTGAAAGCGGCGGCATCGTTTTTGTTGCGCAGCTTGATGGTGATGACGGAGGAAGTTCCTTCTTTGTGAAAGAAGGACTGCGCGGATGCAAGCGGCATGAAGACTCCACCATCCTCAAAGCCATTGGCGGTTTTCAGGATGCCGATCACGTGAAAGATCGCATGACCGATCTGAACGTGGCTGTCGAGAGCGGCTGAGAGAAAATTCGCGGCGCGCTCACCCAGCACGACGTCATCTGCACGTTGCGCAAAGCGGATGCGATCGCCCTGCAGCCACGTGGCCTTCTGGACACGCGCGTCTGCGGGCATGATTCCGAAGCAGGTGATAATCGGGTGGCCCGCGCTGGAGACGATTCCGAACAGAACCGGATTCGCATGCGCCACCATCGGCCAATTGGAAATCTGCTCAGCCGCGTCTGCTGGAACATTGCTGAAGAAGAGGTCTGACACGTCCCGCTCAAAGACGATGATCTCGCTGTCGTTCGATAGGATGCTGGAGAACATTCCAATCGCACCTTGCAATATGGTCACTACAGTCAACATGGCGGCCACGCTGAAGGCGATGCCGGCCACGCTGATCAAGGAGCGGATTCGATGCCGGCGCAGGTTGGTGACAATCAGCTTCAAGAAAATCATGGCGTGACTCTCTCCGCCAGCGCGCAGGAGTTTCGCGTAACCCGGGCAAGTTCCTGCTGGAGCTCGCCGCGCAACCTCTCCAGGAAGTCGAGTTCAGGCCGCGAAGTTAGAAGGCTGCGCAGCACCCTGTCTCCCAGATCGATGAACCGTGTGAGGCGCTGAACGGCGCCCCGGATTCCCATGACCGACGCGATGTTCGGATGGCCGAGCAGGGCATCGCGGTCAGGTGTCTTTCCAGTTTGTGCCGCGCTCTGAAGCACGTCTTTGAGATCGTCGACGATCTGATAACCAAGGCCCCAGAATACCGAGATTCTCTCGATCTGCTGGAGTTCGCGGGCCGAGGCGCCCCCCAGCATGGCCGGCAATGCGAGGGTCAAGTGAATCAGCGAGACGGTCTTGCCGCGAGCAATGCGCTCGGTTGTCTGACGAGTGTTGGGCAGCCTGGAGTAGTGAAGATCGAGGCTTTGGCCGTTGAGGACTCCGTCCACGCCAAGACTGCGTTCGATGAAGGCCAGTGCCCGCGCTTGTCTATGCTGCGGGCAGCCGGAAACAGCTTGCCACGTCAGCGCATAGGCCCGATTGATCAAGGCAAGCGCGGTGAGGATGGCGCCCTCTTCGCCGAACACGAGATGAGTACAGGGGGCACCACGGCGCTCCAGTGCGTTGTCCATGCAGGGCAGATCATCGAACAGAAGGGAAGCGGTGTGGAAGTACTCAAGTGCAACGGCGAGTTCCTGCGCGTGAAAGGTGTCCAGTCCGTATGCGGTTGCCATCTGATAGACCAACCTGGGACGGATCAGGCTTCCGGGGTTGTCAAGCACATGACGGAGCGCATCTTCAAAGTCAGGATCGAGTGTCTCCGGCAGCAACAGTCCCGCGCTAAACGCGTCTGCAAATAGCTTGGCGTCCAATGATTCCATAGGTTCTATTGCGGGCAATTTGGTCCTCGTCATCTTTGGCTGGTTGAGAATCTTCCCGGCGCCGGCAAGTTTCCGCCTGCGCTTTTTCACGCCAATCTCAGATTTCAATCTCTTGCTTGAGACGAGGGCAAATTCCATTGGAGAGCACGCTCGCAGTTCCGTTTCGATGACACTTTGTTCATCTACGCAGCACTACTACCGAGCATATTGAATAGACGTGACAGGCAGCCGACACGATCATGACAAATTGTTCATGTTGGCGCCACCGAAGTGCTTGTGTCGCGTATGATTCATCTCCTTTGCTGAGTTTGAGGCAGTTCCGTAGCGGATGAACTAATATATCCATTTATGCGACTTCTACTCGTTGAAGACGAACTCGACATACAAAGCTTCCTGAAACGTTCACTTGAGGAGGC
>Ga0182024_10013973_pt1 | contig 15572 bp, 17 predicted proteins | sample P32metaG_FD_120480 | JGI IMG/M metagenome (GOLD analysis project Ga0182024, IMG submission 120480) | Permafrost microbial communities from Stordalen Mire, Sweden - P3-2 metaG (Illumina Assembly) | ecosystem: Environmental > Terrestrial > Soil > Wetlands > Permafrost | place: Sweden: Stordalen... | reverse complement strand
CCGTTTCCGGCGGGCTGCTCAAAAGTGCACAAGGTCGAATGGGGTTGCGCGTCAGCCCGTCACGGCGTGGCCGTGATGATGCGGGTGATGATGACGGGCGGCGAACATGAAAGAACAGGATAGCACAGATGAGGTGGGCATAGCGTTGCGGTGGTCAACGGCCGTCGAAAATAGCGTCGAGGTCGATCGGCTTATCTCAGCCAGGTAGCATGCGAATGCGGCCGCGCATTGTGCCTAAGCGAGCCTTGCCGCGAGTGGCCGGCTCAAGAGTCTTGCCGAGGCGGACCCGGCGAACCTTGATCTTGCGTTCGTTCTTGCGCGCTGCTGCGAGATCATAGGCGAGTTGCATCCGCAGCCACGTTTCAGGAGTGCTGCCGAAGGCTTTGGTAAGGCGGATGGCCATGTCCGGACTAATGCCGGATTTGCCGTTAACGACATTGTTCAGCGCCTGCCGGGTGACGCCGAGGATCTCCGCGCCTTCGGTCACGGAGAGACCCAAGGGTTCAAGGCAAGCGTTGCGGAGGCTGCGTCCGGGGTGGGGCGGGTTTTTCATGGGCATTGCGTTCGTTCCTTCTTAGTGATAATCGATAAGCTCTACGTCGAATGCGTCGCCGTCCTCAAATCGAAAAATGATGCGCCAGTTGGCCCGTACAGTGACTGACCAGAAGTCCCTCAAGGTTCCTTTCAGCGGGTGCAGCCGATAGCCCGGGAGATCGAGGGCCTGGGGAGCACCTGCCTGATCGAGGCGGAAAAGAATGTCCTCAACCAGCTCCAATAGGTCGGGACGGATCCCGCGGCGTTCGCCATGCTCATAAAGCCGCCTGAGGCCGCGATGTTTAAAGCTCCTGATCATCAGGGTACCGCACTATCTGACAATTGTCACTTGTCACGCTCGCTCAGGACGCGGCGAGAGCTTGTTCCAGATCCTCGGTGATGTCTTCGGCGGCCTCGATGCCGATCGAAAGGCGGACCAGGTTGTCGTGGATGCCGAGGCGATGGCGGTGCTTGGAGGTCAGCTCGCGGTGCGAGGACATGGCGGGATACGACGCCAGCGTCTGAACATCGCCGAGCGAGGTCCCGCGCACGACCATGCGCAGTCGGTCCATGAAACGGAAGACTTGCTCGCGGCCGGCGCCCTTGATCTCGAAGGAGACCATCGCACCGGTTTGATTTTTGGGAAACAAGCGGGCGATGGCGGCCGAGTCGGGATGGGTGGGATCGCCGGTGAAGTAGACGCGGTCGACGGCTGGATGGGCGTTCAGCCAGGAAGCGACTTTGCTGGCGTTGGCGCACTGGCGCTCGACTCGAATCGCCAGCGTTTTGATGCCGCGCATGGTCAGGTAGCTTTCAAAAGGGCTCATCACCGGGCCGAGAGTGCGGCTGAGACTGCGGACGGTGTCCCGGTGTTCGGGCGCGGAGACGACCACTCCCCCGAGCACGTCGCCGTGCCCGGCGAGATACTTGGTCGCGCTGTGAACCACGATGTCCGCGCCCAGTTCCAGAGGCCGCAGCAGCAGGGGCGTGGCGAAGGTGCCGTCGACGACGAGCACCGCTCCGGCCGTGCGAGCGATGGCGGCGATCTTGTCCAGCTCGCCGACGCGGAGCAGGGGATTGGAGATAGTCTCCATCAGGATCGCGCCGGGTTTGGTCTCGGCAACGGCGGCTTGCACGGCCGCGAGATCGCAGATATCGACGAAGCTGGTCTCGACGCCAAGTGGCCCCAGGATGCTCATCAGCATACTGGCGGTAGAGCCGTAAATCGCGTCGGCGCAGAGCACGTGGCGGGGGCGGTCGAGCAGTGCGGCCAGCAAGGCCAGGTGCAGCGCTGCCATTCCGGAGGCGCACGCAACGCAATCGGCTCCGCTTTCAAGCTCGCGGACCAATTCCTCGAGGGCGTCGATGGTGGGATTGCCGTAGCGTGTATAGGATGGGCCTTCAACTTCGTGGGCGAAGACGCGGTCGAGCATCTCCGTGGAGTCGTAGGAATAGCTGGTGGCTGTGTAGATGGGCGTGGTGACGGGAGTGAAGCCGGCGGATGAGCGGCGGCGGTCGCCCCAGTGGACGGTTTTGGATTCGCGTTTCATCCGTGGTCCTATTATTGCCTCTTCCAGCGCACTCCTTCCTTGGTGTCTTCGAGGATTACACCCTGCGAGGCGAGTTGGGCCCGGATCTCGTCGGCACGGGCGAAATTGCGCGCCTTCTTGGCGGCGGAACGCTCCGCGATCAGCGACTCGACTTCGCTGTCGGAAACTCCGGGCGCGGCGGTATGGCCGGAGGGCCTCAACACGTCGAAAATGCAATCGAAGCGGTCGAGGAATGCGATGGCTCCGGCGCGGTTGCCGCAGAGAAACTCGCCGGAATCCATGGCGGCGTTGGTGTCGCGAACGTATTCGAACATGGCGGCGAGGGCTTCGGCGGTATTGAGATCGTCGTCGAGGGCTTCATCGAAGGCCTGGAGCGCGGCCTCCGTGCGGGCCGCGAGGGTGGAATTCAGGCCCTCTGCGCACTTCCCTGTTTCAAGGCGCAGCTTGAAGTTGCGCAGGCGTTCGATGGAAGTGGCTGCGCCGTTCAGACCGTCGAAAGTGAAGTTGAGCTTCTTGCGATAAGGCACCGAGGCGAGCAGGTAGCGCACCGCTTCGGACGCGTAGCCTTTGTCAGCCAGATCGCGCAAGGTGTAGAAATTACCCAGCGATTTCGACATCTTCTGGCCATCTACGCTCAGATGCTCGGAGTGGAGCCAGAGGCGCACGAAGGGCTTGCCGGTAAGGGCCTCGGATTGCGCGATCTCATTTTCATGATGCGGGAAAATCAGATCCACTCCGCCGGTGTGGATATCGAGGGTCTCGCCCAGATATTTCATGGCCATCACGGAACATTCGATGTGCCAGCCGGGGCGGCCCATGCCGAGGCCCTCGTCCCAGCCCGGCTCGCCGTCCTTCTGCGCCTTCCACAGGACGAAGTCGCGTGCGTCGGCTTTGTCGTATTCATCCACGTCGACGCGCGCCCCGGCGCGGATGCCGCTGAAGTCGTTGTGCGAAAGCTTGCCGTAAGCGGGAAAGCGGGAGATGCGGTAATAGACCGAGCCTTCGCTGACGTAGGTGAACCCGCGCTGCTCCAGTTGCTGCACGGCGTGGACCATGTCGCGGATGTGCTCGGTGGCCTTGACGATGCGCTCCGGGCGCTCCAGGCGCAGCGCCGCGGTGTCTTCGAGAAATGCCTGGGTGTAGATTTCGGTGAAGGCTTGGATGCTCTTCCCGGCGGCGGCGGCGTCGCGGATGATTTTATCCTCGACGTCGGTAATGTTCATCACGTGGTCGAGAGTGTAGCCCCGCGCGCGCAGGACCCGGCGGAGGATGTCCTGGAAGGTGAAGGCTCGCAGGTTGCCGATGTGAACGTAGTTGTAGACGGTGGGTCCGCAGCTATACATGCGCACGACGTTGCCGTGAAGGGGAGCGAAAGGCTCCGTCTGTTGCGTCAGGGTATTGTAGAACCGCAGAGCCATAGCGAGAGTTCTTTCTATCGTATCGCGTTGGGGTGTGGGGAGCGTCGTTCGGGGCGCAGTGGGCGGACGCATCTCGGAATCGATGCCACAGGTCATGCCATGAAGCCATGGCATCTTATGTGGCATACTGAGTTCAGGCGATCGTATGAAGAACTTTCACCTGCCACTACCGGATCGTATGCATGCCGACCTGCACGCCGTGGCGGAGAAGGCCAACGTTTCGGCGACCACTTTGGCACGTGAGGCAATCGATGCGTGGCTGCGGGAGCAGGCTCGGAGGGCGCGACACGAGGCCATCGTGGCGTATGCAGCGGAGATGGCGGGAACGGATCTCGACCTCGATCCCCAGTTGGAGGCGGCTGGAATCGAGAGTCTACTGAAAATCGATAAGGGCCGCAAATGAAGCGGGGCGAGGTTCACTGGGCCGATCTGATCCCCCGATCGGGTTCGGAACAGACAGGACGGCGTCCGGTGATCGTGATATCGCATGATGGCTTTAACCAATCTCCGGCATGGAGGACGCTCATCGTAGTCCCGATGTCCACCTCGGCGTCCCAGGGGAGACGAGGGCCGACGGTTGTTGAGATTCCTGGCGGTAGCGCCGGCCTGCCGAGAACGAGCTTTGCGGTGTGCCACCAAGTGACAGCGTTAGACCGGGCGAAGATCACGAAGAGAATTGGCGCGCTGGCGCCGGAGGTTTTGAAAGATGTCGAGGAGGGCGTGAAGGCGGCGATGGATCTGGAGTAAGTCACGATCGGACATCCAATGCTTTGCCGTTCCACGGGATTCGGGCCAACGCAAAACCCTCACTGGACTGCTCAAATAGCTCCCTTAAACAGGAAGATGATCGGTATCGACTTCATGGAAGGGTTGCCCCATCCAACAAGGTACAGTAGCTGAAGAGTGTTTGGATTCGAGCTTCAGGCGGTTTGCCCTCATACGGGGGCGCGGGCGGGGATTCTGCACACCGCCCACGGCGATGTCGAGACGCCGGTGTTCATGCCTGTCGGCACGCAGGCCGCGGTGAAGGGCGTGCTCGCCCGGGATCTGCTGGGGGATCTGGATGCCAAGATCATCCTGGGCAACACCTATCATCTTTTCCTGAGGCCGGGCCATGAGACCATTCGTAAGCTGGGCGGTTTGCACCGCTTCATGTCCTGGCCGCGCGCGATTCTGACGGATTCGGGCGGCTTCCAGGTATTCAGCCTGGACGGTCTTCGCAAAGTCACCGAGGCAGGCGTGCTGTTCCGGTCCCACCTGAATGGCGATGAGCACATGTTCACGCCGGAATCGACCATCGGCGTTCAACTCGCGCTGGGCAGCGACATCATGATGGTGCTGGATGAGTGCCTGGCGTATCCGGCGAGCCACGAAGCGGCGCGCGCGTCGATGGAGCGGACGGTGCGCTGGGCTCGCGCGGCATATGCGCACTTCCGGGAACACGGCGCCGATGGCGAGCGGGCGTGCTTCCCCATCGTGCAAGGGTCTATGTTCCAGGGTCTGCGGCGGCGTTGCGCGGAGGAACTGCTCGAGCTGAACGCCGAGGGTTACGCCATCGGAGGGCTTTCGGTGGGGGAGCCGCGGGCGCTGAGCCTGGAGATGACCGAGGTCACGGCTCCGCTGCTGCCGGTGGAAAAGCCCCGCTACGCGATGGGGGTGGGGATGCCGGAGGAGCTCGCGGAATACGTCGCGCGCGGCATCGACATGATGGATTGCGTACTGCCCTCGCGCAATGCCCGCAATGGCTACTTCTTCACGGCAGAGGGGCGGGTGATCATCAAGCAGGCGCAATATAGAGAGGACCCGGAGCCGGTGGAGCAGGGGTGCCGGTGCTATACTTGCCGGAACTTTTCGCGGGCCTATCTGCGGCACCTGTTTTTGGCCGGAGAAATGACCTTTTCGACCCTGGCGACGCTGCACAACCTGCGGCGGTACCTTGACATCATGCGGGACATCAGGCAGGCTATATTACTTGGGCAGTTTCCCGAATATCTGAGCAGTCGTCGCAGACGCACCCCTTGATGCAGCACCTTGCGTTCCTCTTATTGCAAACGGCGCAGCAAACGCCTCCGGCCACCGGAAGCCCGGCTCTGGGCCTGTTGCCGGTAGTCCTGATTGTCGTCATCTTCTACTTTCTGGTGTTCATGCCCATGCAGAAGCAGAAGAAGCAGCAGGCCCAGATGTTGGCCAGCCTGGAAACGGGCAGCGAGGTGGTCACCACCGGCGGCATTGTGGGGACCATCGTGAGCATCTCCGGCGACGTGCTAATCGTGCGCGTGAAGCCCGACAATGTGAAGCTGCAAGTCGCGCGCAGCGCGGTTTCGGGGCTGGTGGGCGGCGAGAAAGCCGTGGCGGGAGAAAAGAAGTAGAGAAGTAACCCATGAACAATAACCTTAAGTTCCGCATTGTGGCGATCCTGGCCGTGTTACTGGTGTGCGTGTATTTCATCGTCGGCATCCCCAAGTCCAAGGCGGAGATTCTCGCCAACTGGAACAACAACATCCACCTGGGCCTGGACTTGCGGGGAGGCAGCCAACTGGTCTTGCAGGTCAACCTTCAGGATGCGTTCAAGGCCACAGCCGACGCGGTCATCGACAAGATGAAGGACGCGATGCGCTCCGCCACGATCGAATACACGGACGTAGACCGCAACGATCCGCAATCGCTGGCAGAGGCGGATTCGATTCAGATCAACGTGACTGGGGTTCCGGCGGTGAAGGCCGCGGCCTTCCGCCAACTCGTCCAGGACAACTTCGGCGACGTGTGGAATCTGACGCCGGTGGGGCAAACCGATTATCGCCTGACCATGAAGCCCAGCCAGGCGATCGTGCTGAGGGATGCGACCCTCACCTCCAGCATCAATACCATGAAAAAGAAGGTGGACGGGTTGCAGTTGGGACTGTCCGAAACCAGCGTGCAAAAGCGCGGGCGCAGCAGCGCCGACGCCGAGATCATGATCCAGTTGCCGGGCGTGGACGATCCGGCGCACATCAAACAGGTTTTGCAGGAGCAGGCGGTGCTGGAGTTGTATGAGGTCCTGGGCGGGCCCTACGGCTCGCAGGACCAGGCTCGCCAGGAAAAGGGTGGCGTGCTTCCGCTGAATTCGAAGCTTGTATCGAGCATCGTCAAGGGCGGGGCGCCCGCTGAATGGTGGCTGCTGGCGCGCCGGCCGGAGGTGCATGGCCAGGACATCCGCGACGCCAGCGCGCATCAGAACACACAGACTGGCGGGTGGGAAACCTCCTTCGTGCTGTCACAGGATGTGGCCAAGAGCTTCGGACAATTCACGGCGGCGCATGACAACGATCGCGGCCGGCTGGCGATCGTGCTGGATGGCCGCGTGCTCAGCGCGCCGACGATCCACAGCAAAATCACCGACAATGGCGTGATCGAAGGGCTGTCCGGCCAGGAGGAAGCCGCCGATCTGGCGCTGAATCTTCGCGCCGGCTCGCTGCCGGCGAGCGTGGAATTTTTGGAACAGCGCGAGGTGGGCGCGTCGCTGGGCAGCGATTCGATTCGCGACGGGCTGATCAGCGGCTTGGCCGGAGTCGGCGCGGTGGTGGTGATCATGCTGGTGTATTACCGGCGCAGCGGCATCAATGCGGTGCTCGCGCTGGTGCTGAACGCGCTGATTCTGCTGGCGGCATTGAGCTATTTTGGAGCGGTGTTGACGCTGCCGGGCATCGCCGGCGTGATTTTGACGGTGGGCATGGCGGTGGACTCGAATGTGCTGATTTTCGAGCGCATCCGGGAAGAACTCAGGGCCGGCAAAGCGGTGCCGGCGGCGGTGGAGGCGGGTTTTGCGAAAGCCTTCCTTACCATCATCGATACGCACGTCACAACGGTGGTGTCGTGCGCCATGCTGTTCCTGTTCGGCACCGGTCCGGTGCAGGGCTTCGCGGTGACATTGGTGATTGGCCTGGTGGCCAACGTGTTTACAGCGGTGTTCGTTTCCAAGACCATCTTCCAGTGGGAGTTGGGCGGCCAGAAACAGGTGGTAACACTCAGTATTTGAGAGACTTAGTCCTCCCCAGGTTTTGCGGGCGGGTTTTGTGATATTGTGGTCACTCCCTCAAAGGCCCGGGTTGGCGAGGTAAGGGAACTTTCCGGCGATGGTTGGTGTCGATAGAGTTGGTGCTCTGAACAACTCTGTGAACAGATCCGCCGGTAGTTTAGGCTAGATGGAATTATTCAAGAACACAGACTTTGACTTTCTAAAATGGAAGTGGCCCTTCATCACAGCCTCGCTGGTGGTCACCGCCGCGGGGTTCATCAGTTTGGCCGTGAAGCACGGGCCGAGCTATGGAATCGACTTCAGGGGCGGCGCGGAGATGCGCTTGCGGTTCAATACGGAGCCGCCCATGGCCAAGATCCGCACGGCGCTGGATCAAAAGGTTCCGGGGAGTTCCTTGCAGCAGCTTACCGGGACCCAGGAAATCGAAGTGGTCACGCCGATCAGGGACGAAAAAGAGCTCAACGCCAACCGGCAGTTGGTGGAGGACACGCTGCGGGGCATGTTCTCCGACTCGAGCGGGAAGCTGGACGTGAACAACTCCTCGGCGGAGACGTTGTCGAACGCGTTGCGGCCGGCGCTGCAGGACGCCGGGGTGGCCCTGTCGGAGATGGAGTTGCAGCAGGTGGCCCAAAGCATCGAGGATTACCGGAACAAGGAAAAAGGGGGTCTGCTGAAGTCCTTCGACGAACTTTCTTCGGTGAAGGGTGTAACGCCCCAGATCGTCGAAGCGTTAAAGAAACAATGCGTCCTGGGTCCGTTCACGATTCTTTCGGCCGACGTGGTGGGTCCGAAGATCGGAGCGGATCTGCGAAGGCAGGCCATCGAGGCGACGCTGTATGCGCTGGCCGGGATGCTGGTGTACATCTGGTTCCGGTTCGAGTGGATCTATGGCGTAGCGGCGGTGGTGGCGGTGTTTCACGACACGCTGATCACGATTGGGTTGTTTTCCCTGACCAACAAGGAGATTTCGCTCACGGTGGTGGCGGCGCTGCTCACGCTGGTGGGCTATTCGATGAACGACACCATCGTGGTGTTCGACAGGATTCGGGAGAATTTGAAAATCCTGCGGCGGGAAAAGCTGGAGCGTCTGATCAACATCAGCGTGAATCAGACCTTGAGCCGGACCGTGCTGACCAGCGGCTTGACGCTGCTGACGGCGCTATCGCTGTGGTTATTCGGCGGCGAGGTGCTGAACGGGTTTTCGTTCGCGCTGGTATGGGGCATTGTCTTCGGCACGTATTCGTCGGTGTTCATTGCCAGTCCGATTTTGATCTTCGGGCAAAACATGATGGACCGAAGGAAAGGGTCTTCCGCCGCCGGCCGCGGGGCGAAGACGCAAGAACCATCGCAGCCGAATTTGAAGACGCCAGGTTTGAAGACGCCGGCGGGGAAGCCAAGCGGGGGCAAGGTGCCGGCCAAAACGGGGAAGGGCTAGCGCACTTGGAAAGGCTGGCGGGGGGATACGCGGCAAAAATGCAGAGGGGAGGAAAGTTCGATGGCGATGTTTGATCAGACCTTCGTAGACGGGGTGGGCAAGACCCACAAGAGTTGGACGGTAACGCTTTCGTTCGCGGCGGAATTCGTCGCGGTTGGGGTGATGATTCTGATTCCGTTGATCTGGACCGAAGCGCTGCCGAAGGCGTCGTTGGTGAATTTCCTGACGGCTCCAGCGCCGCCGCCGCCGCCTCCTCCGCCACCGCCGCCGGCTCCGGTGATCAAGGTGCACGTGATTCCGCGCCAGTTTAACGGCCAGACGTTGCAGGCTCCGCGGGAGATTCCCAAGCAGGTGGCCATGATTACGGAAGACGCGCTTCCGCCCGCCAATGTGGGCGGGGTGGTCGGCGGAGTAGAGGGCGGCATACCTGGCGGCACGGGCATCAGCGGTTTGGGCAATAATTTTGCGCCTCCTCCTCCTCCTCCTCCTCCTCCTCCCAAAGTCGATGTGGTCAAGCCCAAGGTGGAAGGGCCGCAGAGGATTAGCAGCGGTGTTCAAGCCGCCAAGCTGATCAAAAAGCCGCAGCCGGTGTATCCGCCCATTGCCAAGAGCGCGCGCATTCAGGGCACGGTGGTGCTTCAGGCGTACATCGGCAAGGACGGAACGATACAGAATTTGAAGATGGTCAGCTCCGCGTCGCCGTTGCTGGTTCAATCCGCCATGGATGCGGTAAAACAGTGGGTCTACCAACCCACGTTGTTGAATGGCGAGCCGGTGGATGTGATCACCGAGATTACAGTGAATTTTACGTTGCAGTAGGTCCGGGGCGGGGCTTGAGGCCACGCCGCCAATATTTCAACTTCGTTAGGAGAAAAACATGGTTCTACAGTTGCAAGTTTGGGCGTTCCTGCTTATGCAGGAAGCGGCTTCGTCGGGGCCCGCGGTCAGTTTCGACCCCCGCGCTATGTGGGGCTCGATGGGTTGGCTGGCGAAAGTGGTCGTCGTCATCCTCTTCATTATGTCGGCGTGGTCCATCGGCGTGATGATCGATCGCGCCATCGCCTTCAACGGCGCCCGCCAGCAGAGCCGGCAATTTGCGCCGGCGGTTGCGGGAGCCCTGCGCGAAGGCAAACTCGATGAGGCCATCAAGATTGCCGACCGCTTTAGCAAGAGCCATCTGGCCAAAGTAGTGGTGGCGGGATTGCAGGAGTTCCGGGCGCATCAGTTAAGCGCGGAGATTTCGGGCGAGGAGATCGAGGCATCCCGGCGCGCTCTGGAACGCGCCGAAGCCATCGTCCATGCCGAGTTGAAGCGCGGCGTTTCGACGCTGGCGACCATCGGTTCCACCGGCCCCTTCGTGGGATTGTTCGGAACGGTCATCGGCATCATCCACGCGTTCCAGGGCATCTCGACCGAGAAATCGACCGGTCTGGGCGCTGTGGCGGGTGGTATTTCAGAAGCGCTGGTCACCACCGCCATTGGTCTGTTCGTGGCCATCCCGGCGGTTTGGGCGTATAACTACTTCACCAACCGTGTGGAGGCGTTCGACGTCGAAATGGGCAACTCGAGCTCCGAGCTGATCGACTACTTCCTGAAGCGTAGCCAGAAGGTCGGCGCCGGTAAGTAGCCGGCTTATCCGGCGAGCGCGAGTTGAAATAGGCGCGGACGCCTGGGCCGCGAGGGCTGGCAGGCGTCCGCTCCGGACCATGGTTTTGACTGTTTGGATTGGTAAGCAGCCGGCGTTGACACAGGCTGGCTTGAAACAGGACTGGAGTTGAACAGGAGTCGATATGGAGAAGAAAAAAGCCCCGCCGGTGGTGGCCGACATCAACGTGACGCCGATGGTGGACGTGATGCTGGTGCTGCTGATCATCTTCATGGTCATCACGCCCATGCTCACCAAGGGTGCGCAGGTGGAGAAGGTCAAGGCCAAGAACGCGATTGCGATGCAGGCCGCCGACAAGGAAGACGCGATCATCGTGGCGGTGACGCGCAATGGCCAGATGTTCTTGAGCCCCGGCAACAAACAAGTGCTGCCGGAGGATTTGCCGGACAAGGTCCGCGATCTGCTGACCAACCGTCTGGACAAAACCGTGTATATCAAGGCCGACAAGCGCGCCAAGTACGAAGGCGTCGAGGACGCCATCGACAACCTGCGCTCGGCGGGCGTCAGCGATCTGGGTTTGCTTACCGAGGAGATCCCTCGGGGCGAGGCCAAGCCTGCGCCGGCGGCGAAGGCGAATTAAGCGGCTCGGAGTGTTCGAGATCACAAGGAATACGAAAGTTTAAGGAGATCGGTTATGGCAATGGCAGTGGGCAGCGGCAGCGGCGGCGCCAAAGCGGATATGAACGTCACCCCCCTCATCGACGTGCTTCTGGTGCTGCTCATCATTTTCATGGTGATCACACCGTTGACCCCCTATGGGCTGGACGCGATTGCGCCTCAGCCTCCCCCCCCCAATTCACCTCCTCCTCCGTCGGATCTGCGCACCGTGGTGATTCAGGTTGATAAGGACCGGTCCGCACCATCCGGTGTATCGTTCAAGATCAACCAGGACCCCATCGAGGAGTCCAAGCTGCAAGACCGGCTGGTGCAGATTTTCAGCACCCGCGCCGAACGCACCGTGTTCATCCGCGGCGATAAGGATCTGGAGTTCGAGCCGGTGGCGCGGGCCATCGACATCGCCAAGGGCGCGGGCATCGACAAGATCGGCTTGATGACGCCGAAGATCGAGCAGGGGCAGTAGGACTATGGGCAAGTGGGCGCGTGTAAGCGCGGTGCTGGCCGGTTGCGCGGCCGTGGTGGCGCTGTCCGGGTGCGCCAAGCTGAAATCCCGGGATCAGCGGAATCAGGGAGTCCATGATTTTGCCAGTGCCAAGTACTCCGATGCCATAGAGCATTTCAAGCAGGCGGTGGATCTGGATCCTACCGATCCGACCTCGCGGGAGTATCTGGCGACGTCCTACTTCGCCCAGTGGATTCCGGGCGCCGATTCGCCGCAGAACAAGGAGTTCGCGACGCAGGCCAGAGAAGAGTTCGCGAAGGTTTTGGAACAGAATCCCAAGGATGTGAACGCGCTGCAATACCTGGGCTCGATGTCTTACAGCGAGGCCGTGTCGTTGCCGTCGGACGAGAAAATCGCCAAGTACAATGAGGCGGCGGAGTGGAACCACAAGCTGATTGAGGCCGACCCCAACAACAAGCAGGCATATTACACGCTGGGTGTGATCATGTACAACAAGTGGCATCCGGCTCTTATTTACGCGGAGCTGAACCTGAAGCCCCCAATGAAGGCGGACGACCCCGGACCGATCAAGGACAAGAAGGTCAAGGAGGATCTCAAGAAGGATTGGGGCGCGACGCTCGACGAGGGAATGGGAGATCTTCAAAAAGCTCTGGACATCGACAAGGATTACGCCGACGCGATGGTTTACATGAACCTGCTGATCCGCGAGAGAGGCTATCTGGCGGAGGACAAGTCGGAGTACGACAAAGAGGTCAATACCGCCAACGATTGGCTCCAGAAGGCCATGGATACGAAGAAGGCCAATGCCGCCAAGGCCGCCAGCGCCACTGGCGGCGGTATCGTCGAGGAGACCAAGTAAGACCCCAAGCCAAGTAAGACACCAAGTAAGGCACGCAGTAGCCGCGCTTTTGATTCCACGCGACGCCGTTCCCGCCTTGGCGGGGACGGCGTTGTCGTATCTGGCGGGGCCTCCGATCAAAAGGTTTGGCTACACTGGTAGCAAGGGATGTCTTCAAATTTGCCCGACACTGCCGCGGTCCTTGTTCCGCCCGCAGACGCGCCCGGCTCGGCAGGGCCGCCCGCGCAGGCCCCGGCTCCTGAAGGGCCCGCGCCGGATCCAGTCGAAACGCTATACAACGAGTTGAGGAACCGCATCCTGGAGCTTCGTCCCAACGAGGATCTGGCTCCGCTCGACCGCGCCTATCGTTTCGCCAAAGAGCGGCACGGGAATCAGAAGCGCGCATCCGGAGAGCCTTACATGATTCATCCGCTGCTGGTGACGCGCCAGTTGGCGGACATGAACATGGACATGGTGTGCCTGGAAACGGGACTGCTGCACGATGTGGTGGAGGACACCGGCGCCAAGCTGGAGGACGTGCGCAAGAATTTCGGCGAGGACGTGGCGCGCTGCGTCGACGGCGTCACCAAGTTGAGCAAACTCAAGCTGGCTTCGCGGGAGGAGCGGCAGGCCGAGAGCGTCCGTAAGATGCTGCTGGCCATGGTGAGCGACCTCCGGGTGATTCTGGTCAAGCTGGCCGACCGGCTCCACAACATGCGCACCCTGAGCCATCTTCCGCGGGAGAAGCAAATCCGTATCGCCCAGGAAACCATCGACATCTATGCGCCCATCGCGCACCGGTTGGGGATGGGAAAAGTCCGCGGGGAGCTGGAGGATCTGGCGTTCCGGTATCTCGAACCGGAAGCCGCCGAGGGACTGCTCAAGGAGTTTCAGGCCGCCCACGAATCCAACGAGGCGTTTCTTCAGGAGATCAAGCATACGGTGGAGGTGCTGCTGGCGCGCGAGGGAATTCCGGCTCGCGTGGAAGGCCGCCTGAAGCGCGCCTACTCCGTGTTTCTGAAATTGAAGCGGCAGAAGATCGCCCTGGACCAGGTCTATGACTTGTTGGCGGTCCGGATTATCACGGACTCGGTCAAGAACTGCTACGCCGCCTTGGGCGTCATTCACAATGAATGGCATCCGATTCCCGGACGCATCAAGGACTTCATTGCGATTCCGCGGCCGAACCTGTACCAGTCCCTGCACACTTCGGTGATGGGACCCGGAGGGCGCCACTTCGAGGTGCAAATTCGCACCGACGAAATGCATCGCATCGCCGAGGAAGGCATCGCCGCGCATTGGAAGTACAAAGAGGGCCGCCGCGGCCCCAACCAGGACGATAAGCGCATCGCCTGGCTGCGCCAGTTGGTGGAGTGGCAGAGCGACATGGCGGATCCGGGCGAATTCATGTCCACGCTCAAGGTGGATCTTTACCCGGAAGAGGTGTACACATTCACGCCCATGGGAAAGGTGATCGTGCTGCCGCGCGACGCCACGCCCATCGACTTCGCCTACGCCATCCACTCCGATGTCGGCAATCGCTGCGTGGGCGCGAAGGTCAACGGGCGGATCGTGCAGTTGAAGTACGCGTTGCGCAACGGCGACGTGGTGGAGATCCAGACCCAGACCGGACATCTCCCCAGCAAAGACTGGCTGGGGTTGGTGAAGACTCCCAGGGCGCGCAACAAGATCCGGCACGTCATCAACACCACCGAGCGGGTGAAGGCCGTCGAGATCGGGGAAAAATACCTGGAGCGGGAATCGCGCCGGCTGGGCGTGGCGTGGACCCGCATCCCCAAGAGCCAGTTTGAAGCGGTGGCGGCCGACTATGGCTGTTCCAAGATGGAAGATCTGTATGCGGCGCTGGGCTACGGGAAATTCTCGGCGCGTCAGGTATTGCAGAAGCTGGTTCCAACGCTCGCGCCGCCCGAGACCCCCGAGCCCTCCGCGCCGGCTCCCACGCGGTCCGCACCCGCTTCCCCGGGCTCCGACAAGGATCTGGTGGTCAGGGTCAAGGGCGTGGACGACCTGTTGATCTATCGCGCCAAGTGCTGCAATCCGATCCGCGGCGAGGCCATCGTGGGCTATGTCACCAGGGGGAAGGGCATCGCGGTTCATTCCGCGAACTGCACCAACGTTCAGAATCTCATGTACGACGTGGATCGGAAGATCGACGTGGAGTGGCAGCGCGGAGAAGCCGAGACGTTCCCGGTGAAGCTGCTGGCCTACACCGAGGATCGCCCCGGCATGTTGAACCAATTGACCAGCGTGCTTGCGGCGGAGCTGACCAATATCCGGAGTCTGGAAGCCCGCTCCGACGACGCGCGCGCCGTCGACGGGGCGATCGTGGATATGACCCTCGAGGTCAAGGACAAACGCCAGTTGGAGCGCGTGGTCAGCGCGCTGCGCCGCATCTCCGGCGTGCGCGATATTGAGCGAGTAAACCCTTCGTGAGCAACGCGGAACCCGAGCACATCGCCATCTCCAAATCCAAGGGCATCAAGATCGACTGGCGGGACCGCCACCACAGTGAGTACCCGCTGGCGTATCTGCGCGACGAGTGCCCCTGCGCCAGTTGCACCGGAGCGCATGGCACGGAACCGCAAAAGTCCAGCTATGCCGCTCCGGCGAAGGAAGCTTTCCCGATGTTCAAGCCCACCTTGCGCATGCTGAACGTGGAACAAGTGGGCGCTTATGCCGTGCGCATCGACTGGAGCGACGGCCACAACACTGGAATCTATTCGTTCGACTATCTGCGGCGCATCTGCCCCTGCCGGGAGTGCCAGTCGCAAACGGCGCTGGCGTAAGTCGGCATTGATTTCGGAACTGCGAAGTCCTTGCTTTCAATCTGTGTTCATCCGTGTTCATCAGCGGCCAATCTTAAGTGTTGCCTTTTTCAGCAACCTGACTAACCCAAGTTCGTCACGGATGAGGCCAAAGATCACTTAAGTCGTGCGGAATCAGTTCAGGCTACCGCCGAGTCTACACTACATTCGCGGTTGAACCGGAGATGTTCGGGCAGGCTGATGCCGAGT
>Ga0182024_10013972_pt1 | contig 15572 bp, 11 predicted proteins | sample P32metaG_FD_120480 | JGI IMG/M metagenome (GOLD analysis project Ga0182024, IMG submission 120480) | Permafrost microbial communities from Stordalen Mire, Sweden - P3-2 metaG (Illumina Assembly) | ecosystem: Environmental > Terrestrial > Soil > Wetlands > Permafrost | place: Sweden: Stordalen... | reverse complement strand
GGCTCATCCAGCTCGTGCGGGGCACCGCATAGAATCAAGAAGACTTCTTGCGTGGGAATGGTGTGAGCATGGAGACACTGCTTTGATAGCTGCGGTATTGTTCCCCATGGAATCTCAGGAGATCTCGCTCCTCCAATTGAACCGCCACCAGTATGTAGGCCGTGGTCATGACAGCGAAAAAGAGGTGCCCCGCCGTCATGGTGGGTGTACTCCAGAAAGCAATAATGAAGCCGAGATACAACGGATGCCTCACAAACTTGTATGGTCCAGGAGTCACAAATCCCAAAGTCTTAAACTCCTTGCCAGCGAAGAAGCACCACACCTGCTTTAGACCAAATAACTCGAAGTGGTCGATCAGGAAGGTGCTGATCAGCACGATTGCCCATCCAATAAAGAACAGGACACGCAAGGCCATAATTCCCATGGGATTCTCAACTCTCCAGATAGGCCGCAGCAAGGGCTGCCAAAAGCGAATTAGCAGCAGAAGCGCGAGACTCGCGAAGAGCACATAGGTGCTGCGTTCGGCGGCGGTCGGAATGATAGTGGTCCAGGCGCGCTTAAAGAACTGGCGAGCCATGATGCTGTGCTGTAGGGCGAAGAGGGACAGCAATCCGGCGTCGATTAAGAGCCTTTCCCATAATGGGGACATGACAGAGCCCGGTGCCGCATCCATGTTGAAGACGAACCAGATGGCATAGAGAAATGTGGCGAAGAAGATCGCATAGCAAACTAGCCCATAGGCCAGAATCGCATAACGTTTCATTGATATGTCTCCGATTGGTCCTGCGAGCAGGACAATTTCGCAACTATATATAGCACTGAACGCTTTGGATATCTGTAAATGTCGCCGCGACCTCAACGGTCATGGCCAAGAACATCGTAGGCTCGTGGGCCGTGGCCGTCTCGACGATGGTTGGTTGGCGTAATATCGCGATTACACTAATTGAGATTTTTGTTTTGCAGATCGTGGATCGCTTTTGTCAGCTTTCGGAGGTTCCGAGCTCTAACTACATTTTTCCCATTCTTGAAATTTCTGATGGCGCACTCGGCAACTGCGGACTTGCGAGAGAGCAGCTTTGTAGAAAATTGTTTCGCTTGTGCCCGGATTTCGTCCAGATACTTTTCGTCAACTACTCTTTCGTACTCGCGGAAAGTTTCGTGCGTTGGGTCTAAGGCTCCCGCATCGGCCATCATAGATAGATCGGGCCCACTCGCCCAACGAGTAGACGCCTCTTTTCCGATGTAATGAAATTCACCCGAACGGATATGCCTACGTACAAGGGCGCCGCTTGTCTTGCCGGTACACGTGCTACCGTTTGGGGTGCAAAACTTGGATTCGGCTCTGGACAAAATCTGCGTAATTTGGTCTTCCATCGTCGTGAGAGAAACCCAACCCGGAGGCTTAGGCTGCGTGGATGAATTTTTGTCGTGAATATAGAAGGTTGCGCCGCTGACAACATTGACTATCGGACGCCCGTGCAAGTCATCGAATTTTTCCGTATAGGGCATGATGAAGTATCCCTTCCAAAGCTGGCCTACTTCTTTCTTGGGAAACGGAACCGTCACAACAGTGAATGGACGGAGTTCATCTTTGAAACAGCCGAGTCGTTCTAGGACTTGAGGTGTTGTAATAGGCACGGCCATGGCTGCTGGCTGCTTCAACCAGTGCGGCGGCACATGTGGCAGACCCAGCTCTTGCGAGAGGATGAAATGCCAAGCCTCGAAGATCCAAGGCGGCAAGTGCTCGTTCCATTTTCGCCCTGTCTTTTGCTGCCAGTCTGCAATACTGTACGGCGCCTGTAGGAATCCAAGGCCGTGGCCGGAAGGTTTGCGGATCAGCAGCTTGCCTCCCTCCAGGTTAAACAGACAATACAACTTCGCTGAGATGCAGTAGGCGTTGAGTTCTTGGCGCTCACCGTCGAAGCTGAAATTTTCTTTTTCCAATTTGAGGAACGGGCTTTTCAGCGTATCGCACCATGGGTTCAGAGTTTCGAACCGCTCACGAATACGATCCACTTCGGCCCAGGACAACGCCCGGATGGCAGCGTATCCGGCTGGCAGTTGGTATTTTTCAAGTTTTTGAGGACCGCCCGCGCATCGGATCAATCCTCCATTCTTGGTTGAAACAATCATCGCGCTGTCGGTGTCCATCGCCGCGATCTGGCCTCCCATGTCTCGTACCGTGCGCTCCAACATCGCGCACAGCAAATGTGATCCACCAGTTACAAGCGATGCCGAGATGGGACAGTAGAACTCGGCCGGTTGCTCCCAAACTTTTTCAATCGGCGTGAAATAGTCCGTCTCTCCTGAAAAAACATGCAAGGAAGAGGGCGAATCTAAGTCTTTCACATTCATCTGGCACAATAGTCCGAATGCGGCACTGTTCGCTGCGACCTTTAGCCCGGCCGCGAGCTCTGGGTTCTTGTCTTTCAGGGAAGTCCGCAGTTCAACCAACTTGACGGCTAGATCGTCACGAAGAGGATCTACTTCGAGCTGGTTATAGAGTTTCACCGGCGTTAGTCCCGCTTGTACTCCTTGCGGAATAACCTTTATTGCCTTCAGTATCTTGATGGGCTTGCCCGTCATGAGCTTTGCAGCGACTGCGTCGGGACCAGTTATCCAGATGGGCTGCTTTGAGGTCAGAAAATTCCATCCCAGCGTTGGGTCGCAATCTTCACGCTTGGCAAATTTCGCGCGTATCGGAACAACGTCTTCGCAAGGCTCTACGAGGGCGAACCAACGAAGTTGCTGTTTCCATAGTGCGGGCTGAAAACAATCATCGAGCGTCACGTGTTCGATCATGCCGCGCGCTTCAGCAGTGAAGTCAGCAAAGTCCAAGCTCGCGGCGCACAGTATTTCCTTACAGTTGAGCAGATCACTAATGGCTGGGAACTGGGCATGAAAATCGAGGTAGGTGATAGGTACGGGCGTCCGCCGGATCATGCACTCGGCGCGGCCTGCGGCGAGCGCCTGCATTGCTACACCATTTATATCGTCCGGAATCCTGAACTTTTCTTGCGGCAACTTTATTCCCATTGCAGAGAAGTAGGCCTTAGCCAGCGTGGCCGATGAGTAGCAGCGTTCGGGTACCAGATGAACTGGGTGGCGTGCGATTTCCTGTTGGAGGCTGTTCAACAGTTCGAGTTCACCTATTACATCCTTCAGCAAGTGCTCAATGGCCGGTTTGGTCACACGCGAAACGCGTATGCGTGCTTTGCTCGCGGGAACTCCGAAAATGTCGCACGCTGTTGAGAAGGTGTACGACTCTCCCGTAAGGACGGCAGTCAGTGTCTTGAGGTCGAGTATGTGGACGTTTGAAAATCCTTGCTCGTCTTCTTTCTCGGCGTCTCCGGCCTGAGACATATATTTGATCGGACGATAAATTGCCTTCGCTGCATCCAGGCTCTCCGCCGAAATTCCGGGTTCAAAGCCACTGGGACGTATGGCACCCGTTTTTTTATCGTGAAATAGCCGGAAATAGAACGAGAAAGCCCGCCGTCGCTTCGTAGATTTGTTCCACTTCGCTGCAATCCGGCTGATCTGGAACGGTGCATCGTAGGCAACTACGAGTGCTTCTGCTTTGAGGTACTTCAGAAAAATCCTTCGACGAAATTCTTCTAGCGTCCCAAGTTCATAAATACTGTCCTTCACGAAGCGCTGCAGTATCCGCAAATCTTCAGGATGATGATCTCGGTGAAATAGGCCAATTTCCTCGGCGATATAGTTCCCATCTTTCAATTTGGCGCAAATGTAGGCACCCACAAGTGCATCTTGTCGTTCATTTTTGGTGGTCGCGCAGTGAAAGATGAGCGCATGCTCCGGCTGTTGTATGCGCCCGGGCTTCCAATCTTCTTCTTCAGCATCCACAGGTGTCGTGTGAGCACGAAAATAGAGATCGAGTCGCTCCGCCATAGTTGATTCCGGTTGCTAAATCCGATTTCTCCTTAATCTTTCAGCGCAGAATTCCAGCGCCTCGGAGAACTTGTCCACAGCCCAAGCGATAGCGTGTCCCGTAACTGCGAGCGAGCGCAGCGCCATCTCGACGGACATGATCGTGCTCGGTTGCTTTCTCATCTCTGCACCGGCAACCAAACGCTCTTCCGTGAGCTGAGCGTGGTGGAGTTCGCACAAAGCCACGGTCAAGTGAGGAACATGATTCCGTCCGCCAATATGATCGGCCTCAAGGCAAAGGGGGCAAACCTCTCTCGGTGGACGAACACGCTGGCGTGCGGCGCGAAGAACAGTCTTGGCGGTGCGCCCAATCATCGGTTCTCAGTGGTACTGGCGTACAGGTTCTCCAGCATCAGCACATCAGCATCTGCCATCGCCAGAATCGCCGAAGAATCCGCGCAAACTTCTTCACCGGCAACGATCACGCCACGCCAGTTAGTTTCGAAGTCCTCGGGGCTGAGCTTGCCGCGAAGAAGTTTGTCCCGGTCGTGAAAATATTCAGAGAGTTCGGTCGCAGCCCGCGAACTGCGGGTGCGGATGGGTACGTCACCCGAAGTTTTCGGGAACATCAGTAAACGTACCCGTCGGTCAGCCTTGCTCGCACGGACTGGTTTGCCACCCCTCCCACTGAGAAGGTCGCGGCCTAAATACTTGTGGGCCGTTTGCGTACTAAGGCCGTGCTTACGCAACAATTTGCTGTAAGACCCCTCGCCACGGCGAAGGTCCGAGAGTAAGTTGAGTGCGCGTTCGTATGTTGCCTCGTCCCGCGCAGTTAGGCTTGAATGGCGGGGCGTCCTACGTTTGATAACCGTGCGTTTTGGCATCTTTACTTTCCTCCCAGGTACTCACATTAAGTCCCCACCGTGGGGTACCCGTGGGGGAGAGGGACGAGTCCTTCAATGAAAAGGAAAGAGATAAAAAGATTGTTGGCGATGGAAATCTCGTCTGTTCGGCTTTGAAATGTGGGGTGTAATTTTACGAAGACTTATTCCGGCTCACTCTTGGCATGATTTCGTTTGCGTTTTTCACTCGAACGAGCATGGCCGACCTTTTTCTCAGCGGCTTGGATGTGCTCGTAAGCTGTCTTCCGGTCGATCTCCATTCGAAAAGCGATCTCGGAGAGCCCAAGTTCATATTCATACTTCAGCGAGAAGGCTAGTTGCTGCCTTTCTGTCAGAGTGTCCAGATATTGCGATAGGTCCGTTTTCTTCTGCAGCCCCTCAACACCTCTCCGCCGTTTTTCCCCAGACAGTTGCGTAGCTACGCTATGCGTCGGAATGGCACCAGCGGCCGCAATTTCCTCATTCCGCACCTTCACAAAAGCGGCCCCCAGCTCCCACAATAACGAACGCCGAGCTCCACTGAGCATCAGGCGGGTATGAGCTTCGCCTAGTTTTTCCTCTGAGTCCATGTTGGGAACGTGTTTCGTTTTTAGAGGTCCGACGCCAAGTAACGGGGAGATTTGGAAGAGCCACGCGGGAGCGCGCCAACTTGACGGCGGCGGGAAGGGGTCAACCGTACTTGGTATCTGTGCTGACCCAGTCCCCCCAGGTACGAACGGCATCGATGCTGCGTGTCGAAGCCACCGATTCTCACCTTCACATGCCAAAACATACCAGTCACGCATCCACTCAATCGTCGCCAGCAAGGCGGGCCAAAGTTGGACTTGCGCCCAACTGTCTGGATCGTCGTCGGTATTGCTTCGATGGGCGAGTGCTAGCTTGAAATACTTTCGATAAGTGTCGGCGAGCAGCGCGGACATTTCCTTCCGTAATGGAAGAAAATAACGATAGAACGTACCGGTCTTTTGCGGAATTGCCACCCGCTCAATTTCTGAACGGGCGAAAAGTGCTTCATTCCAACTGAACGAAGCCAGCTTATTGAATCCATCCGTCAGTAGTTCATCAATGGCCCTCAGGGCCGGTGTCAAGGCATCGGGCGATCTGCGATTCGAGCGGGACATTGCGAATGAAGTCTATCGGATCAGGCATCTAGTCGTCCCAACAAACGCCAAAACGAGACGTATTTGGAAATCTTCTAGTGCAAGGATAGCAACCACTAACATATAATAGAATCATAGCGTTAGCTGGGATGACTAAGCTTATCTCGCACCCAATGCACCGTTTGACACACACAAAAGGAGCTTTGATGGCAGTTTCAGAAAAGATGCGCCAACTCTCGGAATCTCACAATTCCCTCACTGAATTAACAGTGCGTCACGGTGTTCTCACTCTTTTCGGGTATGGCATTCAGGCCCGGGTGGACCGTGGGCATCTGTTTCTTGAGGATGGAATCGGCCAAGAACGGCGCAAGATAAGACTCGCCCGCGTAAGCCATCGTCTTCGCCGATTAGTCTGTGTGTCCGAAGACGGTTTCGTTACGCTCTCGGCGCTACGATGGTTGGCCGATCAGAATGCCGCGTTCGTCATGCTTGAGCGAAGCGGAAAGCTCCTCAATGTTTGCGGCCCCGTTTCACCGGCAGACGCTCGGCTCAAACGCGCCCAAGCGCTTGCTCACCAAAACGGCAAAGCCCTGGAAATCTCCCGCGAGCTGATCCGGGCAAAGATCGAAGGACAGGAGCGAGTAGTGCGCGAGCAGTTGAAAGAAACCGCTGCATCGGAGCTCATTGCTCGATTTCGAGAAAGGCTGGCTGATGCGGAAAGCCTAGATACGATCCGCCATCTCGAAGCACAAGCCGCCGCGGTATATTGGAGTGCGTGGAGTGAAGTTCCAGTCTTATTCCCACGGCAAGATGCAAAACGCGTGCCGGATCATTGGTTACGATTTGGCGCTAGGCACTCCCCGCTTACTGGTCAGCCACGGCTCGCGGTCAATCCACCAAACGCAATTTTGAATTACTGCTTCGCCCTTGCAGAGAGCGAGTGTCGATTAGCTCTTTCCGCATGCGGTCTCGATCCAAGTATGGGATTTCTCCATGTTGATAAACCGTATCGAGACAGTTTGGCGCTGGACGTACTCGAAATCCTCAGACCGTCAATCGAAGCGTGGTTACTGGCATGGATGATGCAAGAGCCGTTCCGACGTGCGGACTTTTTTGAAACTAGTGCTGGCAACTGCCGACTAATGTCCCGACTCTGTTCTCAGCTTTCTGAGACGGCTCCGACGTGGGGTAAGCTGGTTGCGCCGTGGGCTGAGTATGTGTCGCGAAGCTTGTGGACTGGAGTGAAATCTGGGCGGACTTCATCTCCTCCGACACGTCTCACTCAACAGCGACGTATCCAAAGTAAGGGCAAAGTTTTGAAAGTTTCTGTTAAACACCCGAAGGCGGATCATCTCTGTCGTGGCTGTGGAAAGACGATCACTGATGGACGAACCAACTGCGGCGACTGTGCGATCGGCGGAGCGACTGAACGCCTGCTTAGTGCCGCAAACCTAGGCCGCGTTGCTGCGCGCAATCCAGAAGCTCGTGCCAAGCATGTAGCTTCGCGTCGACGGCACGCTGAGGCTTGTTCGGAATGGGACGTATCGATGCAGCCAGATTGGCTTACTGATCAGGCATATACCGAGAAAGTTCAACCTTTGGTCATGCGAAAGTCGAGCTCAGATATCGCGAAACGTCTCGGAGTATCACGTTGGTACGCGGGTCGGATTCGCGAAGGTTATCGCCCGCATCCGAGGCACTGGGCAGCATTGGCGATACTTGCGAGCGTTTCGTCTTGAAGACTAAAGAATTCCCATTAGACGTTTTGGACTCAAGTTTTTGTTTCAGAATCCTTATGAAACACGCGGAAAGTGGCTGCTAAGTGGACACTGTGGCGACGATCTAAAGAAACGACCTCTGTAATCTTCGACTAGATAAGACGCTCAATTTCATCGCACAAGTCATCCAGCGTTCGGTTCGTGAAAAGTTTTGTGTTCCACTTTTTCCCAATACCAAGTCGCTCGCAACGATCAACCATAGCTTTGTCTGCGACGACATAGTGGGCAACGGGAATAGCAGCGGAGAGATGGGAAATGTCCAGGCTATCGCCGGGCTTGATTGGGAAATGTTTGACGAGAAGATCCGCCGACAGGCGGGAAGATATGTCTTGGATCGGAAGTTCCCAATAATATGGCGATCTCATAAACGAATAAAGTGCCGCGAGGTCTGAAGCAAAGCCATCGGTAGGTCCACCCATTTTCTTCCACGAATCCATACGTTCCATAAAACCTACGGTCCCCATGTATTTCCAGAAGTCCACTTGACCAAGCTGCGCGAGTTGCATGTACTCGCCCACCATTTTTATCATCGAATCGGATTCTCCTATACGTTCGAGGGCCAACTGTTTCTCAAAGGTCTGATCCTCAGCGGTATAGCCCTGGCGCAATTCCTCAATTGATTCCTTAATCTGAAGTTTGTCGCGTTCAGCCTTTTCGATCCATTCACGCGGCTTAGGCATATCGCATTGGACGATGTAATGGTTTTGCTTAGCCTTTCGAACATCCTCCGAGGGATCGCTGTAGAAGTGGATGGTTGCTGGGATGTGTATTGCATCTGTCGCACCGATGTATGCGCCCATGCCTATCGAAATCTGCTGATCTTTGACGCCAGCGTATGGTATGCAGCGCGCGCCGCACGAAAGATCGCTCACAATGCGGCGTATGTCGTCCTCAAGACGCTTGGATTCATATTCGTTTTCCTGATCCCATTCCGGGCAGATGAGCTTTTCTTCACGCACGGCCTTACGCACGACTGCTCGTAGTCTTGTGAGGCGCTTAACCCTCAGCGGCTCGATATCTTCGCCTTTCTCTATCTTTGCGAAATCAACGAGGACCGAGGTGTCGAGCCAAAGCATTGGGGTTTTGCTTTTTTCGATCGTTACCACGACCGAGCTTTTTTCACGACGTGATGTGTGATATTGCCGTAACTCTTTCAGTTCCATGGTGTGCGCTAGCAACCTGCCCCCTCGATGGTACGGCCCCACGAGCCAGCCAATTAGGAAAAAGCTAGCAAACAAATGCCATTGGGATTACATTGTTTCCCGAAGTTTTCACTTCGGGCATTGTCGCGTGCCAATGTAGGTCAATCGATTTACCTCGCCGACCGTTCGACAGAGCACCAAAAGACAATCGGAACGCATCGTTAGCCGCTAACAGAAGCGTTGTCGTTGAGAATGTGCGGAAGAAACAATCAAGACTTCTCACCCCAGGGGATTTCAGTGCGAGGATAAATTCCCATCAACACTTTTCCTCGGCGATCTCGCGTGTAGTCCCCTGGACCATGGAAAATCCAGCCGGACTCTGATTGGAGTTTCGCGTTCGCACGGTAGACGTACAGCCCCAGAAACATTTTTTCGGCGGGAAGAAATAGGGTTGCCAATTCTAGGACTGAGGCAATCGGACCGTTCAGCGGTTCCAGCGTTACCGCGATCATCGGTCGCTTTTGCTTAAGTCGAATCGGCGGAATCGTATTTTGTGGAAACGCATAGATCGCCAGAACCCACGAGTTGGCGTTTTCTGGGGTACATCCCCGATAATAAAAATCGCTTGGCTCGAAGACGATGACTCGATCACGTTCTTTTGCTATCTCGAACTGATCGATGCCATATACTGTTACCGCAAGTATCGGGCCGCCAACGCCGGGTCGGGAAAGGGGAGCGGAAAACAATCCGAGTCCCTTAACTTCTCCCGAGATTAAGTCCCGGCTGGCCGTTATTCGACCGGGCCCTTCACTGGAAAACTCAGCGAATCCATCTTTGTGGTAGATCAATTTCACTCTGTCCTGTTTGCCAAAAGCATTTGCGGTCTCCCAAGACACAAAGCGCGGCACGACGGCCTCTGGTATCACGGGCTGTTTGAATAAATACCCGGTTTTGGTCTTGTGACATGGCAGAACTGCCGAAAATCCATCGCCGCCCAAACTCGCTAATGTTGTTATCCTTCGCGGCTTCTCGTGATCCTTGGGGCGAAGGGCAATCGTCCATTGATGGCTGTCGTTCAATTTTGTCGCCATACTTCTTAGTCTAAGTCACACAGTCTTGTGGCACAATCCGACTCTGCGGTTTGGTCGTGCTAACACTCAGACGCAACAGTTGGGTAGTGAGATTTATTCGTCCTTGCTTCAGGCGCTTCCATTGGTTCCGAATTAGGACTTGCGACAAAAACGGGATAAACTATCTCTCATCTATATCTCCATGGCCGTCAAAATAGATTCACGATTTGCCACCTCGGATGAAACCGCCGAGGTTCTGGGCCTGCCTTCCAAAAGGGTGAAAGAGCTCAGGAAACTTATTGAGGCCAGCGTAAAGGCTCGGCGGGCAAGCGGCATCTCTTGGGTTGCACCGGCTGCGACTCGGTCGGCTCTCTCGGCCTTGACTCCAGGAGATTCCGAGAAGGTCACGAAGCGGCCGTCAACCCTTCGAAAAACTAAGCGGTCCGAGAAGTCCGAATCTCGTCGAAGGACGCAAAAGCGTGCCAAAAGATCGCAAAAAGCCCGCTGAGGTGTTTCTGAATGTCCCGTATGACCACGACTTCGAGAAGCTCTTTCTTGCTTATATTGCGGGAATCACCGCCTTTGGTCTCGTGCCCCGCGCAACACTGGAGATACCCAGCAGCTCGCGTCGTCTCGATAAAATCATTGCCCTGATAGAAACGTGCCGGTATTCAGTTCATGACCTCTCTAGAGTCAAGTGCAATCCGCACGCGCCGAGGACCCCCCGATTTAATATGCCATTCGAGCTTGGCCTCGCGGTAGCCTATCAGCGGAAAGTGGGAGGCGAAAAGCACAGCTGGTTCGTTTGCGAAGCGATGCAATTCAGGTTAGCGAAGTCCCTGAGCGACTTGAACGGCACAGACCCTTACATTCACGACGGCAAAATCGTAGGAGTTTTTCGGGAACTCTGCAATATATTCGCGAGATCTGATAGGCAGCCCACAACGCAGCAGATGGGGCAAGTCTATCGAGAGATCAGTCAGAATCTCGCTGAGATTATGCGGCGCTCAGGTGCCACTTCCCCTTATACAACTCGGGTGTTTAAAGATCTAATCTTCGTGGCAAGCGATTACGCCAACATGTTCGTGCGTTGATCTGTTAGAAGAAATACCGAACAGCTTACGCTGATGGCCCACTGTGAAGAAACCTCCCTTTTTCCCGAGTCGCTTATACGGCTTTGTGCGAGCTCGGCAACTTGAAGGCACTTATCCTGGTGACCGCACAACCGGGGTCTGGCCCAGTACTGCCTGGAGAGTAAATTGGGGTTGGGGATTGCCTCCCGAGAAAGCATGGCCATATGGGACCCCCCGGTGGCCTCCTTCAGAGCCCCCCCAAATAGACAAGGTAGCGCACCGACACCTAGGCGACAGGTATCAGAGGGTTCGTTCTCTGACAGAATGCAAGGCCGTGCTTGCGTACTATTCCCCAGTGGGTGTCAGCATAGACATTACAAAAGGTTGGGCTGACCCTCCGGGGGGCCGGATTCCCGAGAGACGTCGCGGCGAGCCTATCGTCCTATCACATTCTATAAACTTAGTTGGTTACGACGATTCCAAGCAACGGCTCAGGTTCGCCAATTCGTGGGGACCTACCTGGGGCGACGAGGGTTTCGGCTACATCAGTTATAAAACATTTGAACAGTCGTGGTGTGAAGGATGGATGTTTTATCCTCTTTTGAAACAAACTCCAACGAGCCGCGAACCCGGCCTGAGGAGGCGGATGTCGGGTGTAAAAGAGTTTGGTGGTGGTGTCTTTCATGTACGAGAAATTGTAGGTCCCAACGAAGATCGGATCGCGTGGGCTTTTGCAGTGCAGCGCACGGACTCCTTTGATGTTGAGGAACTTTTTGTCAAGCCAGAGCACCGACGCAAGGGATTTGGGAAAGCACTAGTTCAAATGCTGGGACAATTAGCGTTTGAGGTACAGCAATATCCTAGGCTGTGGGTTTCGTATCCAGATGCGACACCGGTAAACCTCGCGATCGTCGAGAAGCTTGTCAACGCTATTGGACTCCGATTGTACGAAGCCTCCGTTCGGTGGGCACCATTTGTCTTTGCACGATAAGGAAAGCGAGCATGATAGTAATTGGATCTTTTATGGTCTTCAGTTAGACCATAATGCATACACGCACCAGCGCAATGCACAATAAATTTTTATATTCACTCACACATTTTCTTTTCTTTTTCTTCTTTTCTTACTTTCACTTTTCCTTTTTAAGAGGGGCGCTCTAAGCATGTCACTTTCCCTCTTCCCCACCCTCGTTTGACCCTTCTTTTCTTGCGCCTGTAAGATCGATGGTTCCCTTCTAATTTTTGGGGAGATCTGCCGAGCTTTGTTCGGCGGACCCTTCGGCTTCGCTCAGGGCAGGCTCGCGAGGGCGACCGTCACTACACGAACAGGACAAGAATGCCGCACGAATTGCCGAAAGCTTACGAACCGGGCGCGATTGAGGCTCGATGGGCCGAGTATTGGGTCCGGGAAAAGCTGTTTCATGTGGAGACGCCTGCGTCGCCTGCGCCGGGAAGAATTGCCCCTGAGAGCGGTGCTCCGGGAGATGGTCCGCGCGAAAAAGACGCGCGCCCGGTGTTTAGTTTGCTCTTGCCGCCTCCGAATGTTACGGGGCGTTTGCATATGGGGCACATGCTGAACCAGACGCAGATGGACATTATTGTGCGCTGGCATCGCATGCGCGGCGAGGTTTCGCTTTGGCTGCCGGGGACGGACCATGCCGGGATCGCGACGCAGATGATGGTGGAGCGGCGGCTGGCGAGCGAGGGCAAGAACCGCCGCGACCTGGGGCGCGAGAAATTTATTGAGCGGGTGTGGGAGTGGAAGCGGGAGTATGGCGGGGCGATCCTCGATCAGATGAGGCGGCTGGGCGCGTCGGTCGATTGGGGCCGCGAGTACTTCACCATGGACGATAATTTGTCGCAGGCGGTGAAGGAAGTTTTTGTGCGTCTGTATGAAGACGGGCTGATTTATCGCGGCAAGTACATTGTGAACTGGTGCTCGGACTGCGGCACGGCGATTTCGGATCTTGAGGTGAAGCACGAGGATGTGGCTGGGAAGCTGTATGAGATTCGGTACCCGGTGGTCGGCGGTGCGGGCGGCAGCGCGGGCGCGACTGGCGGCGTTTCGGACGAAGGCGAATTTATTGTGGTGGCGACTACGCGTCCGGAGACGATGCTGGGCGACACGGCGGTGGCGGTGAATCCTACGGACCCGCGGTATTTGCATCTGCATGGCAAGCACGTGATGCTGCCGTTGATGAATCGCGAGATTCCGATTATCGCGGATGAACTGGCGCAGCCGGAGTTCGGCACGGGCGCGGTAAAGGTGACGCCGGCGCATGATCCCAATGATTTTGAGGCGGGGCTGCGGCACAATTTGCCGCAGATCGAAGTGATCGATGAGCATTCGAAGATGAACGCGAATGCCGGCGCGTATGCGGGGCTGGATCGCTTTGCGGCGCGGGCGCGGATTGTGGAAGATCTTGCGGCGCAAGGATTTCTGGTGGGCACGAAGGATTACACGATTGCTATCGGTAAGTGCGATCGTTCGGGGACGATTGTTGAGCCTCGCCTCTCGACGCAGTGGTTTGTGAAGATTGCTCCGCTGGCGAAACGCGCGATTGAAGTGGTCGAGAAGGGATACATTCGCTTCACGCCGGAAAATTACGCACAGATTTATTTGAACTGGATGAATAACATCCACGACTGGTGCATCTCGCGGCAGTTATGGTGGGGGCATCGGATTCCGGCGTGGTATTGCGGCGAGTGCAAGGAAGTGGTGGTGGCGCGCGAAGCTCCGGCGGCCTGCAAATGCGGTAGCACTCAGTTGGAGCAGGATACGGACGTGCTGGATACGTGGTTTTCTTCGGGACTGCTGCCGTTTACTACGTTGGGATGGCCTGAGGCTACGCGCGACTTGGATGTGTTTTATCCGAATGCGCTAATGATCACCGGCTTCGATATTTTATTTTTCTGGGTAGCGCGGATGATCATGCTGGGGTGCTGGTTCATGATGCCTCCGCACAAACCGGGCGCGGCTGGCGAGTTGACGAAAGCTAACGAGGTTGCGAGAGAAGAGGCGCTGCGCGACAGCGTTCCCTTTCGCGAAGTTTATATTCATGCGCTGGTGCGCGATGCCGACCGGCAGAAGATGTCGAAGACCAAGGGGAACGTGCTCGATCCCATCGAGGTGATACAGCAGTACGGGACGGACGCCACGCGATTTACGTTGGCGGCGATGGCTGCTCCGGGGACGGATATTGCATTCAGCGAGAGCAGGACGGCTGGTTATCGCAATTTTGCCAATAAGATTTGGAATGCGGCGCGGTTTGTGTTCATGAATGTGGACCGGATTGATGCCGGCCTGCGGCCCGCGGACGGGCGGGTCGCCCGTCCCCACATGGTCTCTTTGTTGGAGGATCGGTGGATTGCTTCGCGGTTTAACCGTGCGGCTCGGGATGTGAATGAGTCGCTGCAGAATTATCGTTTTGATGAGGCGGCGAATCGCATCTATGATTTTTTCTGGGGCGATCTTTGCGATTGGTATTTGGAGCTGATCAAGCCGCGGTTGAATTTTGAAGAAGGTGCGGACACTGCGCGAGCGCGGGTCGCTTGCGCGAATCTGGTGAATTTGTTTGAGGCTTCGTTGCGGTTGCTGCATCCGGTGATGCCTTTTATTACGGAGGAAATTTGGCACGCAATGTATGGCGGCGTGCCTCCGCTGAAGTCGATTGCTCTGGCGGCGTATCCAGCGGCGGATGAGGCGCAGATTGATTTGGCGGCGGAGACGGAGATGGCGATTCTGCAGGATTTAATTGTCAGCGTGCGCAACTTGCGCGCGGAATTAAAAGTTGAGCCCAAGGTCAAAGTGCCGATCGAAGTATTCGCGCATCAGCCGGAGATTCGTGCCATGCTGGAAAAGAATTCCAGCGCGATGTTGCAAGACCGTCCGGCGAATGTAGAGACGATTACATTTGTTGAAAAGTCGCTGGCAAATTTGCCGGGGGCGCGCAGCACGTCGCGATTTGATGTGCACGCAATTTACGAAAAGAAAATTGATGTGGCCGCCGAGCGCGAGCGTCTAAAGAAAGAGTTGGAGAAGATCGACAAGCAATTGGCTAGTGCGCAAGCTCGTCTTGCGGATCCGCAGTTTACAAACAAGGCTCCGGCGCATGTGGTGGAAGGGTTACGCAAGCAGGTTGAGGAGCAGACGATTCTGCGAAACAAGATTGTGGCGCAGTTGAAGGAGCTAGGATAAAAATTTAATAAGATTGCTGAGACGGGACTAGCCCCTTCTCTACAGAAGATTCAGCCAGACGAACTATGGATTGGAATTCACGACGGATTACGGCGATTCTTGAGAATGCGCTGACTGAGGATCGCGCAACCAGCGATGCTACCAGCTATGCGTGCATTGATCCGAACCAGCGCGCCTCGGCGACGATTCTCGCGAAGCAGGATTGCGTGCTTGCGGGCCTCGGATGCGTGCCGCGAATTCTCGATGTTTACGCGGCGCTCGACGGCGCGGTCACTTCGCACTATGAGGTGACGAGTCACACTTCGATTTTTGATGGGATACGGGTGCGGCCGGGGCAGCAGATTGCGGTGATTCGTCATAATGCGCGGGTGATTTTATCGTGCGAGAGAGTCATTCTGAATTTTCTGCAGCGCATGGCGGG
>Ga0182024_10013971_pt1 | contig 15572 bp, 1 predicted proteins | sample P32metaG_FD_120480 | JGI IMG/M metagenome (GOLD analysis project Ga0182024, IMG submission 120480) | Permafrost microbial communities from Stordalen Mire, Sweden - P3-2 metaG (Illumina Assembly) | ecosystem: Environmental > Terrestrial > Soil > Wetlands > Permafrost | place: Sweden: Stordalen... | reverse complement strand
CGCCTTTCCGCTGCGCATTTCCGAAGTGCCCGATCAGCCAATGAAGGGGCAACTGCAGATCGGCTACACCGACTCGCTCTTCACCCGAAGCAAGGGCGGCATCACTCCCAGCGGCTGGTCGTGCAAACACTTGCCTTTCCTGGTCGAGTTCGACAACTTCGGCGGCCGCAATCAGGGCCAATCCACCAAGGGCACGATCTTCATCTGGGGTTATGATGAGATCACCTGGTTCTCGGTCCTGCCCGAGGCCGAGCGAAACGAATGGCTGCACTACGCATGGAAATGGATCCAGGAAAACGACCCCAACGGCCATCTTGAGATGCCCGGCAGCCGCGTGATCTCCCCGCCGCGCGGCAGCGGCGGCCCGCGCTGGTTTTGGGCCAACACCCGCAGCGACGCCTGCCCCAACGGCTCAAACACCGAGCAGACCATCAAGGAAATTTGGGCCGCGGACTTAGCGAAAAAGTAGTCGGGACATTAACGGCCGCGAGTTCGCGCCCGTCAACAAAGAGGACGTTGGCGCGCGGGGGCAAGCACTGCCGGCTCTCGAACTTCAGGTAGCCGGCCCGCTGGGGGCGTGTGCTGGCGGTTACCGCGATAATAGAAAAGAATACAGAGCAACCCCATCCATTCACTCCCAAGCCCTTGTCAGATTTTTGTTGCAATCTTGACACCAAGTAACGTACCGAACGTGGGAAAAAAGCGAACTTAACAGCACGCCGCGTCGCAAACCCCTGCATAATCTACGTATATCTACGCTTTTTAGTTCGTTCGCTTTGAGCGACAATATCTGATCTGAATTTATTCAGGGTTCAAATCAGTTGGTCGGTAAGGGAGAGAAAAATGTCACGGGCAGTACCGGTTTCGCTGCGCGACGGAAGATTGAAGCGGGCCATTTCATCCGTCGCATCGAAGATCTTTGCGCTAAACAGTGAATCGATCAGGCGAAAGCCCCTACTCTTCGAGCGTCTGGAGCCACGGACGCTTCTTTCGAACGGGCCGATCACATTCCAGCCCATCCGTCCGCTGGGCAGCGGGATCTATCAGGCAAATGCCAGCGGCACGTTCACCGGGAAGTTCATCGGCGACAGCTATAACTTCACCCTGGCCGCGGGAGAAAAGCTGTCGGCCGAGGTGATCGCCGGCGATCCATCGGAACAACCACAAATCGACGTGGTGTCGAGCGACTATCAGACGGTTTATGCGGCCAACGTCGCGGCGCAGCTCGGGGGAACGGCCGTCGTGGAAGAAGTATCACTCCCGGCGGCGGGAGCCTATCACCTCGTCGTCACGACGGATGCCGACCCGGGAACCGGGCCGTATACGCTGCAGGCGGATTTGAACGCCCTTCTCGACACGCCGGGCGGCGGCGCCACTGCCGAGGACTTAACACCGTCATCGTTACCGCTCAACGGTACGGCCGATCGTCTGGCCGTTGTGGGCAATACGGGCAACGGCAGCACACAAACCTATGGCTTCCAACTGTCCAAGGGAGAAGCCGCCAGCATTGCTTTGGCATCCAAATACCCGGGTTCGGGAAACTTCCAGCCGCTTCAATACGTGAGCGCCCAAAATGCGCCCATCGCGGTCGCGACGGGCGATTTCAACGGGGACGGCTTCCCCGATATCGTATCCGTCGGAACGGACGTCAACGGCGACGGAGCGCCGATCGACATCTTGTTGAACGACGGCACGGGCAATTTCTCCATCGCCCATTCTTACCCGCAGAGCCTTCCGGCAACGGCCGTTGCCGTCGGTGACTTCGACGGCGACGGAAATCTCGACATCGCCGTCACGGAATCGGACGGATCTACCTCCCGATTGGTAATCTTCCAGGGGAACGGCGACGGATCATTCAATCAAGTTCGAACAACTCCGTTGGCCGCGGTTCCGGTCGGAATTGTCGCGGCGGATTTTGGAACCGGGGTTACCGGCATCGCTGTCGCCGAAGACACTGGAAACGGTACGCGCGTCGATCTGTTCCAGGCCACCAACGGCAACATCTATTCGATGAGCGCGCCTTACGCAACGTACTTTTCCGACGTCGAGCCCTCGGGAATCGCCGCCGGGGACCTGAACAACGATGGGGCCAATGATCTGGCGATTTCCGATTCCACCGCGGGGTCCACCGTCACCCTGCTAATGAACAACGCCGACGGCACCGGAACTTTCGCACCGCCGCAGACGCTCGATTTCGGCACGCCGGCATTGGCGGTCGCGATCGGCAACATGGACAACGGGCCGGGCAATTCGCTGGTCTACCTGCCGGCCAACGTGCCGGATAACCAGGCGCACGTCGATGTGATCACCAACGACGGGTCCGGCGACTTCGCCACCTTGTTTGCGACGCCGGGTCGTCTTCACGACAGCACCCTCGGCGGTGTGCCCTTTACCGCCGGGTCGGCAATCGCATTGGGAGACTTCAATAGAGACGGCAACCTGGACGTGGTTGTTACGGGCGGAACGGGCACCGATCAGGTATCGACGGCATTCAATGGCGGAGACGGCACCGTCTACGAAAACGAAGGATGGGGCGGGATCGGATTTGCCTCGGGTGTCGCGGTAGCCGACTTTTCGAACACCGGCCAGCCTGGGTTCGTCACCGCGGCCAATTCCTACAACGACATCGTCGTCGTCCAAGGCCGCGGCAACCTCAACATGAATTTGACCGACGCCATTGGCAACACGCTGGTGAATGGTCAGACAACCACGACCGCAGATGAGTCCGTCTACAGCTTTGTCGCACCGGCAGACGGAACGTACTACGCGTCGGTGTCGGGCGACGCCAATCAGCCGTTCGCGCTTGATGTCACGCGCGGCGCTTTGATCCGTAACGATCCGGACAACTTAAGCGCCAGCAACACGCCTCAGGACATTACGTTCCCCGGCCAGACCACCGGCTATCTGGACTTCAACAACAACGAGACGCAGTCGTTCGGCCTGCAAGTTAACGCCGGCGACGCGCTCTCGATTTCCACTCTGACGCCAACCGACGGACCTGACGCCAACACGCTGGTTCCGCAGATCAGCCTCTATGACGCCAACGGGAATCTCGTCGCTTCCAACAGCAATGGCGCCGCCGACGGGACCAACGCACTGCTGAACTACCTCGTTCCCGCCAACGCGGGGGGCGGCTACACCGTCTCCATCACGGCGGTCTCAGGCACGGGTGAGTACATCCTTAATGCAAGCGGCAGCACGGCGGCTCCGGCTAATTTTGTAATCACATCGAGCTACCCGTCCAGCACGGGCGCCAACACGGGTGTACCTTCGGCCGGATTTTTCCTGAACCAACAGCTCCTGATTACATCAGTGAATCCCGCGTTGATCCTGCTGAACGGGCAGCCCATCGCCGGCCAGTACGGCGGGCCGGATTACCTCTTCTTCAGCGTCCCAGGCGACGGAACCTACACCGTCAACGTTCAGGCCGGAGCGTTTCTGAGCGCATCCGGCGCGCCGATCCAGCCGTTCACCTTTACGTTCACCGTGGACAACGGCCCGCAGGTGGTCTCGACCTCGATTTCACCGGGACAGGTCATCTCGCCCGGCAATTTCAATTTCACGGTGGGATTTGACCGGCCGCTGGAGGCTGAGATCGTTCACGGCATTTTCGGCGACAACCTGATCCAGCCCCGCGACTTCAGTTTGATAAACGAGAGCACCGGGCAAGCGTACCCAGTTGGTCAAATCCTGTACGACACTGTCGACCAATACAACGATCCGTCACAACTCACGCTGGAATTTGGAAATCTCCCCGAGGGCGCTTACCAACTCACTCTCTTGCACGATGACCTCGTGGATGAAAACTTCGTGTCGCTCGACGGCGCCGGCAACAACAGCCCGGGCACGGATTACGTTCTGGATTTCCAGGTCCACCGAACCGGCGTGATCGCACTTCCAGACTGGACGCCTTCAGCGCCGGTCGGCTCACTAACCGCACAAAGTTCGATCGATGCAGCCTATTCGGCCGGGAATCAAACCAACACCTACAGCTTTACCGCCGCACCGGGAGAGACAATCTCCATTGCGCTGATCCCGACATCACCGTTACCGCAGACGCAGGTGACGTTGACGGATCCCAACAGTACTCAACTGGCGCAGGTCACGAGCGACACCAATGGTGATGGCGTCATCATCGAGAATATCGCGACGACGACCGGCGGCACCTATCAACTGAACGTTGCCGATCTGTCGAGCGCCCTCGGCGCCTACACGATCCGGGTGTTGATCAATGGAGTGTACAATCCTTCGCTCGTCAGCGGCACGCCAGCGCCTGCTCCGACGGATAATCTGGATTCCAGCTTCGCGGCGCTGACCGGCTCATCGGCGCTTGCGACTGTCGTCGGCAACGCGGTCTCGACGAGCAACGACACCTATCAGCTCACGCTCACTGCCGGACAAACCATTACCGCCGCGCTGGCGGCGCAAAATGCGGACGGGTCGTTCAACGACAACCAAACGTTGAGCCTGCAGCTCAGAGGGCCGAACGGCATCTTGCTGGCTGTTGGAGGGCCCGTTTCCGGAACTGCTTCGGAAGCCATCGAAGATTTCGCGGTGCCGTCAACCGGCGTTTACACACTGACGGTCGCCGGCGCCGGAGGGTACGGACTGACCATCGCGCGCAATGCCGCCATTGCACTCGCGAACGATACGTCGACGGTTGGGCCGCAGGATATCTCCGTCACCCACGTCGCGGTGGGAAATGTGCAACCTGCTGCCGGCAATCCGATTCGCGTGGCGGAAATAGTGGCAACCGCCGGCGCGCCGGATGGTTTCGCGACGGAACTGACCAACGACGGCATTCAGGCCACCGGCGTTACGCAGGATCAGGTCAGCACGCTCTCGGCGCTGGATCAATACGACGTTGTCGTTCTCGGCACCGCCGGCTCGATCACTTATACGAGCGCGTTTTCATCGGCACTGGCCGCTTGGGTGAATCAAGGTCATGCACTGATAATTACCGGGCTATTTTACAATTACTCTGAGCCGGCGTTCTACACCCCGCTCGATGCGATCAGCCCGATTCATTTGTTGACTCAAGACAACGGCGGCTTCCTCACCACCGGCGATTATTCGTACACCAGCACAACCAGTCCGATTACCGCGAACTTGTCGGCGATCCAGGGTGTCCAAAGCGCGGTCGCAATCCAGCCCAATCCAAATGCCACGGTTTTGGCGACACTCAATGGCAGGGCGACGATCGCGAGCCAGATAGTCGGAAACTTTGGTCGGTCAGTGTTTTTGGGATTGTTTTATCAGGGCGGCCTGACGGGAACCGCGGACCAATTGCTGGTTCAGGCGATCCAATGGGCCGCGCAGGCTGGACCAACCGCTGTGCCTTACAGCTTCGGCGCCGCGGCCGGAGATCATCTGACCATCAATGTCAGCGCGCCAACTGATATCGGCGGCAATGCGAACCAGCTGGAACCGGTCATCACGCTGCTTGATTCCCACGGCAACGTGGTAGCGACCGCCGGCAATACCGGAAACAACACGGGAAACGCCACGATCAACTACACCGTTCCTGCAGGGGACGGCGGCAGCTATCAAGTCGTCATCTCGGCGGCTACATCGAACGGCGGGGATTATGTCCTCAGCTTTGCCGGCGCTAATGGCGCCACAAGCAATGTCGGGCCAAGCGTGGTCTCCACCAGCATTGCCAACGGCACCGCATTCCGAATCGCGCCAACCACGCTCACGTTCAGCCTTTCAAAGGGAATTCGTGCTGACCAGGTTTCTATCAACAACCTTCAGATCAGCAACGGGGCCACCGTCACCGGCTTCAACATCATCGACGGTACGGACGTACAGTACACGATCAATGTGCCGGTTGTAGCCGGGCAACTCGTTACCTACACATACAGCTTGGCGGCTGGAACCTTTACGGATTTGCAGGGTAATCCGAGCGCCGCGTATAGCGGCAATTTTGTCGTTGATATGGTCGGCCCGCGCGTCGTTTCGACGTCTCCACAAACGCAAACCTTTGCGCCGTTCAGTTCCATCACGTTCACGTTCAGCAAGCCGCTCGACCCCAACTATTTATACTCGCCGTATTACCTCGACAGCTTTACGGGTCCGGGCGGCGTGGACCTGTCGCAGTATGCGCACAGTGCTACCATCTCAGGCAATCTGCTGACGTTTACTTTCGCTCCGCAAACTGCGCCGGGGAATTACACGATCATCATTGGTCCAGGGCTGCGCGACCTCCTCGGCAACACGATGGACCAGAACGGGAATGGGATCAACGGTGAGGCCGGCGACACTTACACCGCGGTGGTCGATGTCGGCACACCCAATCTCACCGCCGAAAGTATCACCGCGCCAACTGCCGGACAGTTTGGAAGCAGTGTCAATGTCCAGTGGACGGTAACCAATACCGGCGGAAGTCCCACGGGAAGCGCGTGGGTCGATAAGGTGTACCTGGCCAACGGCACAAGCGTGGATGCCAATAGCGTTCTGCTCGGTTCGTTCTCCGCGCCCTCGGGATCGCTCGCGGCGGGCGCGTCATATACCCAGAACGAAAGTATCTCGTTGCCGACGCCTGGGTATTATTTGGCGGGAAACTACAACATCATCGTTGTTGTCAACGCGACAAACAGCCAGCTGGATAGCAATTCCGCCGACAACAGCATCGCGACGCCGATCTCCCTGACGCAGCCGACGTTGCCCGACCTGACTCCTGTTCAGTTCTCGGCGCCCGCCAATCCCCAATACGGATCTCAGATTACCGCGACGTGGATCGATCAAAACAACGGCCAGACGAATTTCAGCGGGGCGTTGGTTGATCAGGTTTATCTGTCAACGACACCGACACTCACCAATTCGGCCGTGAGCCTGGGGACAGTTGCGTACGACGGCGTCATTCCGCCGGGCGCGTCGATTCCACAATCCCTCACGTTTACGCTGCCCAATGGATACACCGGCTCGTACTACCTGCTGGTTAAGACGGATTACCAGAATCTGATTACTGAGAGCAACAAGCTTAACAACGTTGCATCGCTTCCTCTGACTATTGGTCAGTCGCCCGATCTAACGGTCTCCAGCATAACTGTCCCAGCCAATGGCTATTCGGGACGTGCGCTGACAGTCCAATGGACGGATGCAAATACAGGTCCGGCCGATGCAACAGGTACCTTTGCCGACAACGTCTATTATTCCAGCAGCAATTCGCTGGCCGACGCCACGTTTGCAGGGCAGTTTATTTTCACCGGCACTGTTTCCGCCGGTGGATCGATCCAGCGCATTCAGACCATCCAGATTCCCCCAAATCTGAGCGGTCCCACCTGGATCATCATTACAACCAATGTCAACGGCGGCATCTTTGAGACGGACAGATCCAACAACACCACGGCTTCCCCTCAGCCCGTAGCGGTGCAGCTTTCGGCGTTTCCGAACCTGGTGGTAGAGAACCTTGTCGGCCCCTCAACGATTTTCTCCGGTCAGACAACCCAGGTCAGTTGGACCGTGGCCAATACCGGCTACGGCTCGACAAATTCGCAGCAGTGGTACGATCGAGTATATATCAATAATTCACCCGATTTGAATGGTTTTCCGACGCTGCTGGCGCAAGTCCCGAATCAAAGTTATTTGAACCCGGGTGACCAATACAACAGTTCGGTGAATGTAACCATCCCCGTGGGCTATCAGGGGACGTACTACTTTGTTGTGAACACCGACGCCGGCAATCAGGTCGTGGAATTGGCAATCGCGACGAGCAAAGTGACGGCATCTGGCCCGGTGAACGTGGCGCTGACGCAGCCGCCCGACATTACGGTGCATTCAATCACCGTTGCGCCGGAGTTGTTCTCCGGACAGCCCACGACATTGAGCTACACGGTGCTGAATACCGGCCCCGGGCCGACGCGAAGTACGGAAACGGGGTGGTACGATGCCGTCTACATCTCGACGAGTCCAACAATTGATGGCAGCGCAACCCTCCTGGAATCGATCCCTCACTCCGGCGGCCTCGCTGTCAATCAGCAGTACTCAGTCTCCACATCAGTGACGCTCCCCATCGGAATCAGCGGGAATTATTACATTATCGTCGAAGCGGATTCCAACGGGGCGGTGTTCGAGGCCGGTTTCCAGAATGACAACACGAATTCCACGCCCGTTCAGGTATTGCTGACCCCGCCGCCAGATCTGGCGGTGACCGCCGTGACCGCTCCGCTTACCGCGCTGGCCAGCCATGAGCTACAAGTAGCCTATACTGTAAGCAATCTCGGCGCGACGATTACCCCGAATACCTATTGGGATGATCGCCTGCTGTTATCCCCAACTCCCACGCTCAATCTCGCGACTGCATTCGCGTTCCTGGACATCGTGCACAATGGGCAGTTGGGGACCTCCGCTGGCAATGACTCTTATACTTCGTCGTTCGACGTCACCGTGCCCAACGGCTTCAGTGGAACTTACTACGTCTTCGTCTTGACCGACGCGCTTAACCAGGTATTTGAACTGGATAGATCCAATAGCAGCCTGGCCGCGGCGCAGCCGATCGTGATTTCCTCGAAACCCGCGGACTTGCAGGTTACCGCGATAGCGGGAGCGACCTCGGCGGTTTCGGGTCTGCCGCTGAACATCAATTGGACCGTCACTAACGAGGGCACGGGTGATACCGCGGTCACGAATTGGTCCGACGAGCTTTACCTGTCCACAAGCCCGACCTTGGGCGCTGGTATCTTCATCGATCTCGGTCCATTTGCGCACAATGGACTCCTGAACGCCGGCGCTTCGTACACTGAAAGCCCCAACGTCTCGGTGCCATTCAGCGTCGCCACCGGCACGTACTACCTGTTTGTCTATACGGATATTGAGAACCAGGTTTACGAGGGCGCTAACGAAGGTAACAACGTCAACGCATTTACGGCGCCAATTAGCATCAGCCAGAACCCGCCGAGCCTTGAGGTGACGCAGGTGACGGCGCCGACGGTTGCGAACGCCGGCACCCCAATTACCGTCAGTTGGACCGTGCAAAACGCCGGAACCGGCGCCGCGAATTCCAGCTACTGGTATGACACTGTTTATCTGTCTACATCACCCTCGCTCAGCAACAGTTCGTCGGTAATCGCGCTGGGCAACGTAGCGCACGTGAACGGCCTCGGCGCCGGCCAGCAGTACACTGCGACCGCAACACTCCAGATTCCGACCGGCGTCAATGGTGATTATTTCGTTGTTGTGGCCTCTGATTCGGGCCAGTATGTCACCGAATCGCCGGCCCGAGTGAACGGCACCCTGGCCTCGACAAACGTCGTCGCAGTTAGCCCCTACCTGCCGGACTTGACGGTTTCAAATGTCACCGCTCCTTCCAACGCTACTGCGGGATTGCTCGTCAACGTGAGTTGGACCGTCTCCAATACCGGGTCCGGCCCGGCGTATTCCAACGACTACGGCGGCGGATGGTACGACACGGTCTACCTTTCGGCCGACGCCGCCCTGGACCCCCAGACCGCCACCGCCCTGGGTTCGGTCTTCTACCCTGCTTTGAGCACGGCTGGCGCGCTCGCGGCCGGTGCGCAATACACCGTCAATTCAACCTTCCAGCTTCCCAACGGAATCTCCGGAACGTACTACATCATCGTCGATACCGATTCGAGCGGCCGCGTTGTCGAGCAAAGCAAGACCGACAACGCGCTGGCTGCATCGCCGACGTTGATCACACTCCAGCCGCCGATCGACCTGGTCGCCGGCACCCTGACCATTCCGGCAAATGCCTCGCCGGGGCTCTCAACGACGATCACCTATATGGTGACTAACAATTCGGCTCAGATCGCCTATGGCGGATGGGCAGATGCGTTGTATTTGTCCCCCACGCCGACGTTCAATTCCGCAACGGCGGTCCTTTTTGGAGAGCAGCAGCACCTTCAAACTCTGCAGGCATTCTCGAGCTATACCGCAACGATCACGGCTCCCTTGCCCGGCATCCTTCCGGGAAACTATTACGTTATCCTTCGGTCGGACGTTAAGGATCAGATTCCCGAGACGGACAAGACCAACAATATTTCCGCTTCGCTCACGGCTGTCAGTATCGACACGCCGGTGTTGACTCTCGACGTACCTTCCACTGCATCTCCGGCGCAGGGCAGTTCTCTCTATTACAAGATCACCGTCGAGGCGGGCCAGAGTCTGGTCATCGCGCTCAGTGGCAGCAATTCCAATTCCGTCAACACCCTGTACGCCAGCTTTGGACAGGTACCGTCAGCTTCAACGCATGATTTCCAATTCTCGAACCCGATCTCGTCCAGCCAGGTGATTATCGTTCCCACGACGCAGGCCGGGACGTACTACATACTGGGCAACGCAACCACCGTCATTGGAAGCGATCCGATCTCCATTTTGGCCACCGAGCCGCAGTTCAGCATCGTCGACACCAGCTACGGTCTCGGCGGCATCGGTGGAAACGGCGGCAACCTCACCCTGCAGATCAACGGCACGAAGTTCGACCGCACCGATACGGCCACCCTGACCGGCCCCGGCAACACCTCGATCGCCGCGTCCGCATATTACTGGGTCAGCGCTAATCGGTTTTACGCAACGTTCAACCTGCTGGGCGTCATGCCCGGCGAGTACACGCTCACCGCCACCAACAGCGCCGGCGCTGTTGCCACAGTTTCCAACGGCCTTAAGGTCATCAACACTCCACCGCCATCACAGATCAAGCCGGTGCTTGAAGGGCCGGCCCGCGTCAGTGCCGGCAAGAACTACAACTATCGCGTAGTTTGGGCGAACGGCTCGTATAACGACGCGCCAGCACCGCTCATTGATGTCAACTCCAGTGCACCATTCAATGTCTCCCCTCTCTTGTCCTACGGCGGCAAGACTTTCGAAGAGGTATACGGCACCACCAACGACGACGGGCCGCCGGGCATCATTCGCCCCGGACAGTCTTACGGCGAAACGTTCTACACCGTAGCTGGAGGCGGACATGTCGACATAACTGCCGGCGAGCAATACACCTCGCTGAGCGACCCCTTCGATTGGTCAACCGTATACAGCCAGATCATTCCAGCCGGAATGAGCGATGCTCAGTTCACGCCGATCTTCAATCGACTGATCCAGGAAGATGGCAGCACCTGGGGAGCCTTCCTCAGCCTGCTCTCGCGCACGGCAAACTTGCTGCCCGCCGCCGTTGGCGATGCCGACGACTACGGCAACGAACTGGGAATTGAAGTGCAGCGCGTTGAAGCCGAATTGGGGACGTCCATCGCCGGCAACCTCTTCAACGCGAGCTACAGTGTCGGTATTGCCGGTCGTGGCGTCATCGCGACCAACACGACTACCGGCGACATCTTTTCGGCGTTCTCGCTCAACGACGGCTCGTTCGTCTTCCCGGCCGTTACACCGGGAAGTTACGTCATCTCTGTCGACGGAAGCACCCAAAACTCCGTAGCGAACGTGACGGTCAATGCGGGCCAGGCCGTCACTGGAGCGAGTCTGGCGGTGGTCGCCGGCTCTTCACTGGCAGGAACCGTCATCGACGCGGTGACCGACACCGCGATCCAAGGCGCGCTCCTCACCGCGACCGACAGCGCGGGAAACATAACATTGGCGCAAACCGATTCCAATGGCTTCTATGACCTGAGCGGCCTCCCCGCCGATACCTACACCCTGACGGTATCCGGCGCAGGCTACGCGCCGCAAACGGTTGGTTCGATTGTTGTCGGAACCAGCACATCCACTGTGGAAAATTTCCAGCTTACGGGCGGTGGGTCGATCCTAGGCGTTGTCGCCACGTCCGATGGCGCGCTCAATGACGGTACGCTCTCGGTCACCGCTCAACCAAGCCCGCTTACAAGCAGTGGCGTGGCGTTCACTACGCAGATTGACGGGCAGAACTTCACGATCCCCTCGCTTCCGCCGGGGACGTACACGATTAACTTCTCCCAATACGGTTATCAGCTTGTCAGCATGACGGTGGTGATCAACAGCGCATCGCAGATCGTCAACCTAGGTACTGTCACTCTTCCTAAGCAGATCCTCGTGTCAGGTACGTTGACCTCCAGCGTTCCCAGCATCTCAGCGGACTCGGTGAGGGTCGTCGCGCTGCAGAATGGAAATGTGATTAGTCAGACCCTGACCGACACGCAAGGCAACTTCCTTTTCACTGACCTTACCCCCGGCTCGTATACACTTGAGGCGCTGCCGGATTCGGGCGGTGTCCCCACCAGCTATTCGCTGACGGTCGCCGCCGCGCAAAATGTCACGGGAGTCATCCTCAGCATCGGTCCGGGCACCAACCTCTCCGGCAACGTCGCGATCGGCGGCTCAGGTTCGCCGGCGGGGCTGGTCGTCAAAATCGTTGATTCGTCGGGCTTTGCCATCACGACCCTCACCGATGACTCGGGCAACTATCAGTTTCCGGGTATTCCCAGCGGCAGTTACACCATCTCGGCAGCGGGCGGCGCGCCCGTGTCATTCACTATTCCGGCCGGCGCGGCGACGTTCACCGAGAATCTCACCGTCTCGACGACGACCTCACTTAGCGGCGTGGTAGAGACTTCAACCGGCCAGCCTGTGGCAAACGCCACCGTTGATCTGATCTATCAAGGCGTCACGATCGACGGCGCCTCCACCGACGCCAACGGGTATTACAATTTCACGATCTATTCGCCGGGCGCTTTCGACCTCCAAGCGTCGGCTTCCTCCGGATCGTTTGCGACGGTTACATCGCTCAATGTAGGCCTCGGCCAGAATGTCACGCAAGACCTAATAGGCGGTTCTTCGTCGTTGGCGGTAACCGTGTCGCCGTCTACCGCCTCCCTGGCCGGCGCAACTGCAATACTTTCCCAGTCCGGCCCAGAGGGTTTGGTGCAGGTCGAAAGCGCGACGGCCGATTCGACAGGGACCTTCAGCTTCACGGGACTGGTGACTGGCACTTACGAGATCGACATCACAGGAATAGCTGGTTTTGGTGCACAACAGACTTTGACTGTCTCGGGCGCGTCCACCGCGGTTGTCGCGCTGCAGGCAGTCCATTCGGTGAGCGGCCTGGTGACGGATTCGGTCAGCGGCCAACCTGCGGAATTCGCCGCCGTATTGATCGCCGCGACGGACGGTTCCTATTCGACTGAGACCGTTACCGACGCTACCGGTGCATATTCTGTTGCGGGTCTCCAGGCCAACACCTATCAGGTCAGCATCATATCTCCAGGCTATCTCACCAGCGTTCAGACGATCACCCTGTCGACCACCGATGTGGTGGTGAACTCGACGTTGACGCCGGGGGCTCCATCCATCACCGGCACGGTGCTCAACGGCACACTTCCAGTGGCTGGCGCCACCGTTTACCTGCTGGATGCCTCGGACAACATGCTTGGGTTCACCACGACCGCGGCGGATGGCACCTTCGCCATCACGGGCGCTGCAGGGGCCAATCTATCGCTGATCGTTTCGCCGCTTGGTTACGCTCAGTTCCAGGTTTCGCTTCCCAACATTCCCGCGGCGGGGGTCGCCGTGGGAAATATTGCGGTCCAACAGATCACTGGAGGGTCCGCCGCCGGCCAGGGCACGCCCGGATCAACCAGCAGCAGCGGGACGGCTTCACCAGCGTCCTCGCCGCAAAGCGGTCCGGCGCTACCCCCGACGATGGGTGCTGACGACGGCGTGTCGTCCACACTCCTCATTAGTTTCCTGTCAAATTTTAATGTCACGATTGCAAACCTGAAGAGTCTGATCGACCTTGGCAATGAGGGTGCCGTGCAACTAAGCGACATCCCGTTGTGCCCAACCGATTGCCGGCCAAGCTGCTATCCCGCCTACCTTAAAGCCGTCAGCGCGGTGAATAACGAGCAGATGTGGCTTAACAACCTTCAGAGCAACGTCAACGCCTACGATTATCAAATCCCCAGTGCGATCGCAGCCCTCAGCAACGATGTCATTCAAAATGTCAATACGATCGCCACGGTGGCATTCGGCCTCACCGAGATTGCGGCCAAAGGCCTTGCGCTACTTAGTTATGCAGGACTTCAGAAGACCTCGATCTTCTTTGCGGGCGACTTGGCTAAGGGCGAGCTCCCGGGCTTCGTTGATACAATCAGCAACGGCGGAACCATCCTTGCCAAGAACTCGCGTCTCGCAGTCATTACGCTTCTGGGTTATCTGACTCAATTCAGTACGGCCTTCTATCCAGCCGCGCAGGCTTTCGTCAAGAACCTGGAGTCGCTGACAGATCCAAATGATTTGCGGTCTGCCGTAGACAAATTCCTTGGGTTTATCGATCAAGAACGGGGGGATCTCCTGAATGCCGCAACGGCGTTCGTGGGGATTATCGGCGGTGAACCGGGTCTAATTCAGGGCGCGAAGAGTTTAAATTATGGCCCCGGCGGCCCAACGGGACTCCTTGGACTGGTGGGCCTGATCACTGGATACCAAGGTGTCCTGGATAATGCGAGTTTTAAAGAATCGCTCAATCAGTTGGATGAGCTCGAACGGTATGCCGACATCGCCCGAGGCACCCTGGTCAAGTTAAATGTGGCCAAATCCCAGGCGCGTTCTGCGTGGGGCGCCTATTTGAACTGCCTGGCCAACTGCGGCAAGACGTTGAACGATCTTAAAACGCCACCCACATGGTATTCCTTCCTGAGTATTTTTTACCCAATTTCGCTCGATCCAAACTCGATCAGCGGCCCCACCGGCTTCGGGCCTGCGCAGATTGTTTCGACAAGCCAGCCGTTAAACTACCAAATTAGCTTTGAAAACGACCCCACGGCGCTCGGGGCGGCGCAGCATGTGCGGATCGTCATGCCGCTGGACCCCAGCTTCGATCCGCGCACGTTCCGTCTCGGGAATATTCAGATTGGTAGTCAGGTTATCGACATTGGCAGCAACGTGGCATTCTACCAGGGCCAGCTCGATCTCACCGCGACGCTGGGCGTACTGGTCGACATCGTCGCCGGCGTGGATGTTGCCAACCATGAAGCGTTCTGGGACTTCCAGGCGATCGATCCGGCCACCGGGCTATCGCCCAGCGATCCTCTCGTCGGCCTGCTCCCGCCGGATGTCGACGGGCTCTCTGGTCAGGGCACTGTTACTTACTCGATTTCCCCCATCGCCGGCGTCCAGTCCGGACAAGCGGTGGCGGCGCAAGCGACGGTCTTCTTCGATAACAACGCCCCGATCGACACCGGCATCTGGACCAACGCGTTCGATGCTGTTGCGCCGACGAGCGCCGTGGCGTCGCTGCCGGTAAACGAGAATGATCCGTCGTTCAATGTCTCCTGGTCGGGCACGGATGACGCCAATGGCTCGGGGATCGCGGGCTACAACGTCTTTGTGTCCGTCAACGGCGGGCCGTTCAGCGAATGGCTCACCGACACCGCCAACGGCAGCGCGATCTATACGGGCATCAGCGGCGACACGTACTCCTTTTTCTCCCAGGCGATCGATAACGCCGGCAATGTCGAGGCGACGCCGACGTCTGCCGAGGCGACCACGACGGTTGGCGAAGGACAGGCGACTCTCACTGGGCTGGCGGGCAACGTGGCGGTCACCTACGGCACGAGCACGACAACCTTCACCGGGACGGTGACCGGTTCGCCGCTGGCGGGGGAGATGGTCGCGGTCACGCTGAACGG
>Ga0182024_10013970_pt1 | contig 15573 bp, 9 predicted proteins | sample P32metaG_FD_120480 | JGI IMG/M metagenome (GOLD analysis project Ga0182024, IMG submission 120480) | Permafrost microbial communities from Stordalen Mire, Sweden - P3-2 metaG (Illumina Assembly) | ecosystem: Environmental > Terrestrial > Soil > Wetlands > Permafrost | place: Sweden: Stordalen... | reverse complement strand
GAAGTCGACCACCAAGAAGGACGATCGTTCCAGAACCCTGTTCCTTTTCAGGCCCCCGATGGACGCCTATGGTTGCTTCACACCTCGCAGCCCGCGGGGCAGTGGCAGACCAACGCTGAGGTCGTGTACCTGACATCTGACGATAACGGGAAAACATGGAAAGGCCCTATGCCGTTGTTTACCAAGCCGGGCTCTTTCGTCCGGCAGCCATTCATCCCGATAAGTGCCAACCGTTGGTTGCTGCCAATGTATTACACGCCGAGCCGTAGCATTACAGAGGGCGCCGAGTCGAACTACTCGGTAGTCCAAATCACGAGTGATAGCGGAAGGACCTGGAATGAGTGTGAGGTGCCCCAGTCGAATGGGCTGGTACAGCAGAGTGTCGTGAAATCATCGAATGGGCACTTCATTGGATTCTTTAGAAGTCGTTACGCCGACTTTATCTACAGCGATACTTCCGATGACGGATGCACGTGGACTGTCCCTGTCCCTACTCATTTACCTAACAACAACTCGTCGATCCAGGTTGCAATCCTGAAAGACGGATCTCTTGTGATGGCCTTCAATAACATCAGCGCAGTTGTGACAAAAGGAAAACCTCAGTCTGGCCCCCGAAAACCGCTATCGGTGGCGCTCTCCGAGGATGGCGGTAACACCTGGCCATGGGTCCGTGACATCGAAACCGGACATTCAAGACCCGAAGAAACAGATCGTCGAGAAGACACTCGAAAAGGTGAGGAATACTCATATCCCTCGATCCTGCAGGATCGAGATGGAAAGATCGATGTCGCGTTCTCTTACCTTCGCCGAACGATCAAGGTTGTGCGTTTTAATAAAAGCTGGATCAAAGGCGGAAATACCATCGGAACATTCAAAGGCGATCGACAGCAGTAATCGAGTTATAGAGGAAGAAAATACATGAATCGTTCGAAAGAGAAGCCATTGATTAAAGGGGTTGAGCATATCGCCATCGCCAGTACGGATCCGCAGAAGCTTGCCCAATGGTATATCGACCACCTGAATTTATCACCGCTTCTAGACACCGGAAGCACGGTGTACATAAAATCCGCGAACTCGGTCGTGCTGGAGTTCGTGAAATCTGAAACCGCGCCACCTAAACCGCAGATCCGCGATGCCGGCCTTCGTCACATCGCGTTCTCCGTCGATGACTTGAACACGGCTTACGCAGAATTGCAAGCGGCAGGCATCCAGTTTGAACCGGCGCCCGTAGTTCTTCCCGGAATGCGTCTGTTCTTTTTTCGCGATGTCGAAGGCAACTACCTACACCTGGTCCAGCGGGAGAAGAAGTTGCTGTAATCGTGTTCGCCTGGCTGCGTTTTGAGGCACGGATTTCATACGGTATAGATCCAGATCGAAGGAGAGTTAAGAACCATGGACACGCCCAAGAAAAACAATGGAAACATCGGACGCCGCGATTTCCTGCGCCGCTCGTTGGCCATGGCAACGGTTGCAAGCTTGTCTGCCGCCTCGCCGGCCTTACAAGCTGTCGCCCTCGCGTCAGAAGATCAGACGAGCCCGGCACGGAATAACGTCACTCAGAAGTTGAGCCTTCCCCCGAAGCCACTGGGCCAAAGGGATAAGTTCTTAATGCCGCATGCTGTCTTCCGCGAGTTGCAACTCGGCAGCGTTCATCCGGATGGATGGTTAAGCGTAGAACTGACCAAGCAAGCAAATGGTATTACCGGCCGGCAGCCTGACTTTTGTTTTCCCTTCGACCGCCGCTATTGGGATAGCAACGAACGAGGGCAGGATCAGGAGTCGCGCAATGGCGGAATCTTTTGGTACCCGTGGGAGCAGATGGGATATTGGACCGACGGCGCCTACCGCTGCGCAAAACTAATCGGCCACGATCGCCTGCGAAGGCTATCCATGGAACCCATCCGCTACACTGTCAAGCACCCGATTGATGGCTGGTTCCTCGGCCCCAAAAGGCTCCTCGCCCTTCCGCCCAATCCCACCGATGAAGACCCAGGCCGGTGGCCACAGGCGGTATTCTTCCGAGCCCTGGCGGCCGCAGCCGAGGGCGAGAATTCTCCTGACATCCTGGATGCGATGTGCCACCACTACCTTCAGGACACAAAGTGCGACTATCAGCACGGCCCTTATGGGCCGCGAGATCGAGTGAATATCGAATCTATGCTGTGGTGCTACGCGCACTCCGGCGATCAGCGATTGCTCGATAAAGCCCAGGAAATCTGGTCCCGAGTACCGGCCAGCGATCTCGAAGAGCTAGCCGTCGACCGTCCGTCTAAAGAGCACGGCGTCACTTTTGCCGAAGTCTCCAAACTGTCCGCTTTGCTTTACATGTATACCGGAGACACCAAGCAAAGAGACTTGTCGGTCGCGGCGATGCAACGTGTTTTCAAATACCACATGCTCTCGGATGGCACTCCCTCAACAACCGAAAAACTGCGGGGAACTGGAGCACTGGACGGCCATGAGACCTGCGATATCGTCGAGTTCAATCTCTCGTGGACTTATTTGCTGATGGCCACGGGATCCGGCAGTTATGCGGACCACACGGAACGCGCCCTTTTTAACGCTGCCATGGGCGCTACACGAAAAGACTGGTCAGGCTTTCAATATATATCCTGCCCAAATCAGCTACACATTGCGCGTAACTCGTGCCAGGTTGGTCACAATGGCACGGCCGCCGCTCTTTACGGCCCCAACAGCGATCATCGCCCGGAATATCCGTTCGTGACCGCCTGCTGCGCGGGAAACATAGCTCGCATGGTGCCGACGTACGTGCAGCGCATGTGGATGAGCGCCCCCAACGGCGGGCTGGCCGCAACTTTATATGGACCCAGTCGGGTAACCGCAGTGGTGGGAGAGAAACGCCAATCGGTTGAGATCGTCGAAGAAACGTACTATCCGTTCTCTGAACAAATTAATTTTCGTATTCTTTCTGACCATCCGGCCGAGTTTCCGCTTCATCTCCGTGCTCCCGGCTGGTGTACCCACCCAAGCTTAAAGATAAATGGGAAACATCAGAGCCTGCCATCTATTGAGAATGGTTTCTTTGTACTCAATCGCACCCACGCTCCCGGTGACGTCATCAGTTTGCACCTTCCAATGCAAACGGCCGTCGGGCATTCTTCCGATAACGGCACTTTTCTGGAGCGCGGCCCTCTGGTCTATTCACTCCAGCCAAAAGAAGCGTGGACACCAATCGCCATGCCCGAGTTCGAAATCACCTCTCCCGAGTTTCCCATGTGGGCTGCAACGGCGGCGTCTCCGTGGAATTTTGCTCTTGCCATTGATGAGGCTGTGACCCTCGATAAGCAAGTACGGGTGAACCTTGCTAATCCGACCACGGATCCCTGGAGTCAGCCTCCCATTTCGCTCAGTGTCGCTGCCCGGCGGGTTCCGGGATGGGGCCTCGTTCGACTCAAGGGCGATGACGCAAACTGGTTCAAGACTCCACCTCTCCCTTTAGACGAGGCTGATCTTGGACGTGATGAAAAAATCACCTTAGTCCCACTTGGCAGCACACAGTTGCGCTTGACGGTCTTTCCATCGTGCCACCCTTCCGACAGCAAAGATTAAGATTGATCATCTCTGTCAATGGTGTCGCTCGGCCCGCAAAAAACAAAAGGCGCCCCAGGATCGTGCGATCCCAGGGCGCCCGACGGGGGTTGGCCATCTAGAAGTAGAACTTCATTGCAAACTGCAGTTGGCGCTCGGTATTCGCGGTCGCTGAAACCGCACCAAAATTAGAATCGGTAATGTTATTGTCGGGTGCTGCAAACACTTTGGTGTTGGTAACGTTGAACGCTTCCATGCGGAACTCCAGTTTCTTGGTTTCGCCAACGCGAAACGCACGGAACAACGACAGATCCAGGTTCCTGTTCCAGTCAGACCGCAGACTATTTCGCGCCATGTCGCCGAAGGTAAACTGGTCCGGCAATGCGAAAGCACAAGGATTGACCCAGCTGCCGACTACACGGACTTGATCTGCAGCCTTGCCTCCTTGAGAAATCGTACTAGCGCACCCAGGATCAGGATTTGCCGCTACCGGTCCCGCAACATAGGGATTCGCGATCACGTTGGGCCGTTCGGCGCCGCTGACATTGTTGGTATTCGCGATTTGGTATGGCGCCTGCATATCATAGGGTTGACCACTCGAAAGTGTCAGAATCCCATTGAGCTGCCAACCACCCACCAAAGCATCACCCACCCCATTTCCTGTGCTCCATCGCTTGCCTTTGCCGAACGGGAGCTCATAGACCACACTGGCGGAAAATATGTGGGTTTGATCGTAACCGGCTACGCCTTTGTCTTTTTCAAAGTGGTAGGGATCCTGCACGTCGCAGAAACCTGAGTAGGTGTCGCAACCAAAGTTAATGGCTTTAGAGTAAGTATAAGAGAGTTTGTGAGTCAGGCCGTGTGCCGATCGCCCTTCCGAGGATACCTGCAGGCTGTTGTAGTTGCCCTTTCCAACGCTGCTCACGTACCCGATCTGTGGCTGGATATAAGGATAGGGGCTGCGCAGCGACGGATCGCCAGGACCTGGCGTCGTCGCCGCATTTCCCGTCATCTGAAGCATTTCGCGATGATTTTGCGAACCTACGTAATTCACCGTCAAAACCGAATTCGCCCCCCATCCGCGCTGGAAGCCGAAATTGTACTGGTCCGAATACGGATTCTTGAGCTTAGGATCCAGGAAACCATCGCCCTGACCGAACGGAGTAGGTGCTGGAAGGAGCGGTCCATTGCCCAGGTTTAAGGGATCCTGGGCAAAGCCAGTGAAGTAGGGATTATTGAGGTTGCTGCTGGCGAGGTAAGCGATATTCGGCCAGCTTTCGGTAAAGTTCTCTGCGAATCCGATTACCGCCGCCCAGTTATCGAAGAACCTCCCATAGCCGGCGCGGAAAACGGTTTTGTCATTGATGCGATACGCCACCCCCACGCGAGGCTGGAAGTTATCATATGTGTTCTGAATGATCCTTCCGTTGGGAGAGACGGTCACATGCGCCGGCAAGGTGCCCCCTGGAACGCAAGGCGCTCCTTGAGTTGCTGAGCAAGCGGGCGCCGGATTTTCCAGCACATAGGTCCCATTATTCAAGTCGATGTTGCCAGTGATGTTGCTTCCGTTGGAAGGAGTTCCTTCCCTTGGCCAGTCGGTGACGTCATATCGCAACCCCAAATTCAGCGTGAGCCGGTTGCTTACCTTCCACTGGTCCTCAAAATACGTGCCAAAGATCTTGCCTCCGTGAAGATAAGCATTGACCGAATCGACCTCGGCATACGTGGGGTCGCCAAGGAGCATGGAAGCTATTCCATCCCCGCCATTTCCGGCGCTGCCACTTGAGGTCTGAAACGGATCGAAGACATCCACAGCTCCGTAGGTGACGTTGTTGGTGTTGTCCGTTGCCAGGCTTGCGCCGAATCGAAGAAGATGACGTCCAATCATCTTTGACGTGTCGCTTTTGTACTCGAAAATATTGGAGTAACTGCCACCGCCAATGAAGTTGCCATTGCTCAGATAACCATCCACGCCGAAAGTGGGAAATAGTGCCGGGGCGGCGCTTCCGTGATTGGTGAAGTTGGGAGAAAATCCGGCGTTCTGCAGAAAATTCGCGGGCACGTTTGAAAAACTCGGCGTGCCGGTGTCTATCCCCTTCACTCGCCCGAAGGTAAATTGCGTTACGGCATCGCTCTTGAAGCTATGGGACCAATTCACCGCGATGTTGTAGGCATTGACCTGGGTATTTTCCGTATTTCCCTCGACGCCTCCGGAACTGACGCTCGGTTGCCAGGCACCGTTGTAACGGAAGAAAATACGGTCGCGGTCCCCGAACTGTTGATCTACTCGGACCTCTGTCTGGTCATTCCTAACCGTGTTTTCCGTACTGGATAGCCCGTTGAATCCAGGTTGTCCGGTATTGATGGGTGCGGGAAATAACGACTTTGCATAATAAAGCGTACTGGCGTTGAACAGACTGGAGGGAATCTGATTACAGGGCGTGCCCGCTGCCTGAAGGCCGCTGCTATTCGTAGGCAGCGCATTGCCCGAACCGTCGCACATGAAAGGACTGTTGGTATACGACCCGTCAGGGGCGACTACCGCGCTGTACGGGTTGTAAATCTGACCTGAGACCGCACTGAAGTTTCCATTCAGTTGGTCGGGCGTGGGTGTCAAGTAAAGTAGAGTATTAGAACTGCGCTTGCGAAACCCCTCGTAAGAACCGTAGAAGAATGTCTTGTTGCGGCCGTTATAATGAGGCAGAATGACTGGACCGCCCAGCGATCCTCCGAACTGGTTCTGCTTCAAGTCAGTTCGGGGATTAAAGTAATTATTCGAATCGAGCGCGTCATTGCGGAAGAATTCCCACAAGCTTCCATGGAAACTGTTGGTGCCAGACTTGGTGGCGAGGTTTACGATCCCGCCCAATACCTGTCCAAATTGTGCCTCGTCATTGTGCGATTGGACCTTGAATTCTAAAACGTCGTCAATCGTCGGTTGCAGCGCGTAGGTCTCAGAACCCGCCCCGAAGTTTGTCACTCCGTCCATCAAAAACATGTTGCTCCGGTTCGACTGGCCGTTCACCGCAGGAACCACGAACGCGCCAATGCCGCCCGGCGCGCCTCTCGAATTTTGCAGCGGATCGACGGCGCTTACTCCGGGAGTCAGGAGAAGCAACTCGCTGAAATTTCGTCCATTTAAGGGCAAATCCAATACTTCCCTGGTTTCAACGACCATTCCCAGTTCCGCGGTGGAAGTTTGCAGTTCGATTGCCTGCGACGACACATTCACCTCGGTCGTGGTGGATCCAACCTGCATGGTGAAATCGATGGTAGCGGTTTGATTTACTTCGAGCACGAAGTCAGGCTGGAGCTCTGTCCTAAAGCCCTGGCCGGAGGCGCTGAGGGTGTAGTGCCCGGGAAGGATATTGACAAAGCTGTATACCCCCGTGCTGTTGGTCGTCTTGGCTTGCACAGCACCGGTGTTGACATTCGTCAATCGAATCGTGGTGCTGGAGACCACTGCCCCGGTTGCATCTTTAATCGTTCCGTTGACTGAGGCTGTATTTTGTGCCGCAGCCACTCCTGAAAAACAAAAACCCAGGGCCGCGGACACGATCAAACCCAAGATTACAAAGTCTGCGAAGGTACGAGTCCGACGATGCATGCTACCCCTTTTTACGTAACCCATGGTTCTATTCACCTCGCCCTAAAAGCTAATCAATAAACTGATCAACCATATTGGTTCATCCAATGCGACAGAAACCCTAGCACCGGAGGAATGACACTGTCAAGATGATTTCGCGGGCAAAGCTTCTTTTCCTGATTTCTTAACAAAACACTGGGGAAGCGCAGGCGCAACAGGAGATCCTCGGTCAGTACCCACCTGAACATCCGCGTTTCGGCAGTTCCTGGCAACCGTTGACAACGCTTAAATTGAGCGGCTAACATGTCAGCCATTGGATCATCCAATGTTCGACGCGGACTATTCTTAGGGCACGAATGTCGCCAAGAAGGCGACCACGGGTGAGTCATGAAGCCAAGAATTACTCTGGCGCTGATTGCGTCAACATTATTTATTGTATTGAGCGGTTCGACAACCGTGCAGGCTCAAGCGCAAGAGCCGGTGGCGAAATGGTCTTTCGATGAAGCTGATGGAGTATTAGCCCGCGAATCGGTAACGGGAGTGGACGACAAGATCACCGGCATCTTCAAACATGTCCCTGGAGTCTCCGGCGGGGGCTTACGTTTCGATGGTGACACGACCGGAATGGTCCATCCCTCCGCAGCCGCGCCAAAGCTCACAACTGCTTTCTCCATAGAATCCTGGATAGCGATCAACACCTATTCCTGGAACTGGATCCCCCTCGTTGATCAGCGCAAGGGTGAAGAAGCCGGCTATCTGTTCGGAATCGACTCCTTCGGACATCTCGGGTTGCAGCTAGCGGCGAACGGCCATTGGCAGTCCCTGGCATCTACCGTCCAGATTCCCCTGAAGAAGTGGACTCACGTGGCCGCAACCTTCGACAGCGCCCGCGGACTCGCTATTTATTTGGATGGCAAGCTGGCCGGAGAGTTGCTGGCCCCAGGAATGATGATTTCAGCCAGCGATCAGGACTTGCTTATCGGCAGAGTGCGGGAAGCGGTTGTCCCCGCGCAATGGATTCATCCCAAGTATCCCGTCTGGTATTCGTTCGATGGCATCATCGACCAACTGGAAATATACAATCGCAGTCTTGCGGCGAGCGAAATCGCAGCCGAATATAGCGCGGCTCATCCCCCGAGTGGCGAGGTCTTGCCGTATCCAGCGTTGCCGTCGGGTCCCTCCGGGCCGGGAGCGTTTGGCGCCTACTACGCAAGCCTTAAGTATGACGAACTGTGGGACGCTCCGCGTCGGGTGGGCCCTGATTCAGACGTGGTCGTGCGTTTCGACGAATCCCCCATTCGCCTGGTTTTCTGGCAAGGCACAAACTATATCCCCGCCTGGGTCACCGAAAACGGCAAGTGGTATAGCGATGAGTTCGTGGAAACCTGGGGCGCCGGATGCCCCGACGGGGCCGACTGCGAGCCCATGTCTGACAAGCAGAATCGCTACGCGCACGTGCGCATTATTGAAAGCACCGCCGCCCGGGCGGTGGTCCATTTTCGCTATGGTTTGTGCGAAGTGGAACATTATATTTGCGCAAATATCGATCCCTACACCGGATGGGCCGATTGGGGAGACGAATACTACACCGTGTACCCAGACGGCGTGGCCGTGCGAAAGCAGGTTGCATGGACTTCAAATTTCAGCGATCAGCACGGAAAGCCGGGTCATGAATTTCAGGAAACGATGATCCTCAACCCGCCTGGCACCCGCCCGGAAGACAACATTGCTAATGATGCATTGCTGCTGGAAAACATGAAGGGTGAAACTTTCACCTATTCGTGGGTGCCTGAGTCCCCGGCAAGACTTGATCGTCCCCAGGATGCGAACATCCAGGTCGTGAACCTTAAATCATCCTGGAAACCGTTTCAGATCGTCTCGCCGGGAAACGTCCTGCTCAAACCTTATCGGACCAAAGAAAAAACCTACTCAATTTTTGAATGGTGGAACCACTGGCCCGTGGCGCAAGTACAATCCAGTGGAATTTCTGCCGTAGCCGCGGACAAGCCTTCGTCTTCCTCGCTCTCCCACATTGAAGGCCAGCCTTATGCCCAGACCAATGATTCCATTACGAAGCTTATGCTGGATGGACTGACGACAAAGCCTCCCGCTGATCTGCTGCCTCTGGCCAAGTCCTGGATCGCGCCGTCTGCAATGAAGATCGCCGGCGGGCCGTTTCAAAGCGAGGGATACGATCCGGCACAACGAGCCTATGTGGTGACCGCTGGAAGCGCAGGCAAGTTCCATGCGTCCTTCGAAGCGTCTGCGGATTCGCCGCTAGTGAACCCGGCCATCGTAATTAAGAATTGGGGCGATCGAGTTCCACGGCTCAGGGTAAACGGCAAAGCAGTTTCCTGGGGGCCTGATTTTCGAGTAGGACAAGTGCGCACTCTGGAAGGAACCAATCTTATAATTTGGATGAAATTGCAATCGACGAGTCCCACCACCCTCGATCTCATTCCAGCAGGTGGGAACTAGCGGGGAGCAGAGACCAGCAGATTCTTCGCGTCCGAAATGTGTTCCAGCATGGTGCGCCGGGCTTCTTCTGCGTTTCTGTCCCGGATCGCAGCATAAATCCGTTTATGAAATGTCAGGGGGCGGTCGATCGAAACCCGGCCTGACAATTGCGCCATGCTGGTCAGCACGGTTCGATGGATGACAGCAAATAAAAGATGACAGATCCGGTTACCACTGGCCCGAAAGATACATTCGTGAAACGCCATATCGGCATCGAGCCGCGAGCGATTGGTGCGGCTCCGTTCCATCGCCATAATCGCATGGCGTAGGCCAGCCAGATCTTCTGTAGTGGCGCGCTCAGCCGCGCGGGCAGCCAGTTCTGGCTCGACAATCATACGAGTCTCAAAGAGTTCGTGGTGGGAAAGGTCATCCAGCAGGACTAAAAATTCTAAAGGTTCCTGCAGAATGGTCTCAGCACTCGCGCTTAGATAGGTGCCATCGCCCACTCTCTGGGTGATGACTCCCATGATCTCAAGCACTTTAAGTGCCTGGCGAAGGGACGCCCGGTTTACCCCAAATTCCTTGGCTAATTCTCTTTCAGGAGGAAATTTTGAGCCGGGAAGAACCGTGCCCTTGGAGATCAGTTGCTTGATGTTGTAAATAAGTTTAGCGGTAACCCGCGTATCCAAGGGCTGGCGACGTTTTCCGGAGGTTGAAGTCGACATCATATGTCTATCGGCTATCTGTAAAGACAAAATTCTATTCCATTCTCAGCCAGCAACAGCTCTGTTTAGAATTGGACGCACCTATTATTACATAGGCGGATGGAAGGGCCGCGACAAGCCTCTCGCCCCGGAGGACACTGGCATGCATATACAGAGATCACTCTAGGGAATCTTTCCGCTGTAAGACCAGCTTGACTCGCGATGATCTCAAAACCCGGGGAACTACTACGCTACGCTCTACCGGAACGCGGATGATGTAGCAGAAAAAGTGGCGGGACGGTTGGAGGATGACTGGCACGCCATGCTTCAGTGGCAACAGATAATGCGAACGAATTCCTTGCCAGACTGGCTTCAGGACAGCCTAATCAACAGTGTCTCCACTATGTACAAGACAGGCATGCGATTTCGAGATGGCCGGTGGCGGCAGTGGGAAGCGTTTTCGTGCGCCGACGTTGACCCGGGCCACATCGACTTCTACGAAGTACTTCCGTACATGTTCTTCTACCCTGAGCTCAGAAAGCAGATTCTCTCCCGGTTCGCGGTGGTTCAGGACGACGACGGATTCATACCGGAGTTGTTGGGAACCGGCGGGGTTCCAAAATCAGTTCTGCCTGCGGCCGGCCCGCTTGACCAGCCGGGGGGCAGGAACATGGGCGACAGCGCCACGGTTTTCGTGCTGGGGGTTTGGCAGTATTACTTATGGACGGGAGACCGTTCGTTTCTGGATGCGATGTGGCCGCATGTGAAGTCCGCCGGGTCATGGCAAATCGAGCGCAGCGAAACCTTTGGCCTGCCAAAATACCTTCAGACTACGTATGACTTGTTTCAGTTCGATCAGAAAACCCTGGCGTCCTACAATGCCATCCTCCATCTGGCCTCGATGTTGGCGGCAGAGAAGATGGCGCAGATCAAGAATGATCCGGAGAGTGCCAGAAAATTCCGCGCCGCATTTGAGACGGGACAACACAGTCTCGATCAAAATCTTTGGACCGGGAAGTACTATCGGGCATGGTGGTCGGATGACAAAGCTTTCCCCGATGCTCTACTCGCCACACGCTGTACGGCCAATTATGGGCGTCGTTGCTCAATCTTGGCCTGGTAACGGATCAAGCAAAATTGGCCTTGCACTTGAGAAGCGAAGCCGAGTTGAACGGAAGTCCATTCGGCTTGCGGATCATGAGCGGGGCCGATCCCAAAGCTCGCGGCGTTGAAAATACCGCTGCTCCGTGGACACCGGACCAACCAATGAGCAATGACAATCTGATTTGGCCCGGAGGCTCAATTGATTGGAGTAGCTTGAAAATATACTTAGGCGCCAAGGTTGACGAAAGTTTGATGGAAGCAAACAAAGTCATTTCCAACCAGCGGCTCAAACTCAACGATCAATGGAACTATCCGGACCTCAATAATAATTGGGATGGCGGTCCGTGGGGCAATTCGCATTACACGCGGCAGGTGATTCTTTGGACACTTCCCATGGCGATCTCTGGGCAGCAGTGGGATGCTGCGGCCGAGCGCCTAACCTTCGCGCCCGCGGATTCTGCGCCTTCCCGTCTCCCCTTCTTTGCACCGCAGGCGACCGGAGTGGTTGAATCCGTGGGGCCAGGCAAATGGCGGATCAGCATCACCTCGGGCCGCCTGGCGTTACACGAAGTTGCGATCGCCAATGCAAAGTGGACGGGTGATAAGACCCTTAATGCGGGGGATTCACTGGATCTGTCTTCGGCTTCTTCAGCCCACTGAGGCCAAAGTTTTAGCCGCAATGCACCCCGCCCCGTTGCACAGCCTGACCAGCCTTCTACCGTGTCGTGACACTTACCGCTTCGCCGTTGTAGTCTGCCTCTTGATGGAATGCGGAAGACTCGGCGGGGCCTGCTCCGTGATTCTCGGTCACGAAAACGATGTGAAATCTGCGCTTTTTGGCCATGCCAGCGAAGTCCCCGATGCGCGCCCCGATGGTCAACTTACCTGCCGCATCGTTCCAGCGGATAGGAATCACGGAGTGCATCCCCTTTTCGTATGCGTATGTGTCCTCGGCGTCTTCGTAAAGATCAAAACTGCCATCCGCGCCTCGATAGACGCGCAATTCAATAGGATCATCCGGTTTTTCGCCCGCGTACTCGATTTCCGGGCCGAGCGGCAGAATGGAGCCAGCTTTCACATAAAGGGGGATGCGGTCGAGCGGCGCACTCGCTTCAATCCTCTGGTCTCCCAGTGTTTTACTGCCGGTCCAGAAATCGTACCAGGCAGTCGCGGGCGGGAGATATAACCAGCGGCTGGTCGCGCCCTCCTGGGTGACGGGATTGACGAGAATGGACGGTCCAAACATGAATTGATCGCCTATGTTCCAGACCTTCTCATCGCTTCGCCAATCCATCACCAATGGCCGCATGATGGTGCCGTCGGCATTGGTCACATTCCATGCCAGCGAATAGATGTAGGGGAGCAGGCGGTAACGAAGCTTGTCGTAGCTCACCAGAATTGGGGTTACCGGACCGTAGCTGAACAGCTCATTCTCGTCATTGACACGATGTCCGTGGGTGCGAAAGATCGGGCAAAACGTACCAAACTCGAACCAGCGCGCGTAAAGCTCCTGATAACTCGGGTCGTGCGTATTCCGCCCAGCCCCGTTCCAGCCGTAGCCCGCAATATCTGTTGTCCAATACGGCATGCCGGACAAAGCAAAATTCAGACCGGCCGGCACCTGGCGGGTGAATGCCTGAAAATTGCTGTAAACATCTCCTGACCAGATGACAGCCGCATTTCTTTGCTGCCCGGCAAAGGCCGAACGCGTCAGCAGGAAAACGCGCTTCTCATTCGTTGTCTCACGCCAATGCTGGTAGATATTCCCTGTATGCATCAGCGGGAAGATGTTGGCATAAAGCGCGCCGTTGCCAAGATAGAGCTTGGTGCTGGAAAGCACCGGATCACCATGGCCTACATGTGGATTCCCCGCCTCCGGCTCGGAGGCGTCAAGCCAGAAGGCGTCCCAACCCTGGGCGAATTCCTTAGCAACCAGGTTGTCCCAGTAAAAGGCGCCGGCGGCGGGGTTGGTGGCGTCATAGTTCGTGGTATCGGGAATCGTGAGACCCCGGGCAAGCATTTCTTTATAATTCCGTGACTCCGGATCGAAGAGCGGCCACACGCTGACCATCGCGTGCACATGCTTACTATGCAAGGTTTGAAGAGTGCCAGGGAGATCGGGATACGCATCGGGCCTGAACTCAGGGTCGCCCTGATGGACCCACCAGAACCAATCCTGCACAATCACGTCCAGCGGCACGTGTTGGCTGCGATATTCATTGGCGATGTTCAACAATTCGGCGGAGCTCTTGTACCGGTCTTTCGACTGAAAAAAACCATAAGCCCATTCGGCAAAGAGTGGCGCATGACCGGTCATGGTCCGGTATTGATGGATGATCTGGTCGATTTCCGGACCATAAATAAAATAGTAGTCGATCGCATGCGAGGCTTCAGCCGACATCCTCATCTCTGAAGGGAAGCGGTTGTCGAAGTAGGATTTCGCCGCCGTATTCCAGAATAGACCATAGCCTTTGGTCGAGACGAACAATGGAATGGCGACGTCGGTATTGACCTGCGCCAGCTCGATCACTGTGCCGCGATAATTGAAGACCCCGTTTTGATGTTGACCCAGACCGTAGATTCCCTCCTCTGCCGGCAGAGAGAAGAGATCGCTCACGCGATACAGCGCTTCGCCGTTTGCCATTGCCGGTTCATAGCGGCGCGGTGAATCGTGTATCTCCTTTAAGATTCGTTGATCATGCTCGTCGTTGAACTGAAGACGGCCGGAGTCGAGCGAGATGAGTACCTTGATGCTGCCAGTGTTGAGAGTCGCTTCGACCGGTTTCGATGGACCGGCTTCCCGGGGCGCGGTTGGCGGCTCCGTCGGCATAGTCAAGGTGAACTTGTCCGGCGTACAGGATTCGACCATCCATGGCTGCTGAGGTGTGGCGTTCTGAGCCTTGCCGTCCGGACTGGCGACCACATGCACGACCTCTGGGCTACAAACCGTCAGCCGGAGGGTATCCGTTCCCGTCTTTATGGTCACTCCATTGCTGTCCTGCGTGATGGTCACAACAGTTTGAGCGAAGACCAATGGCCCGGAGAGCAGCACCGTACTTAAGAGGACCACGCTCACCAGCCAGCAAGGGCACCGACTGGCCCGCCCTTTCGTGAAGCTATTTCTCAAGAAGTTTCTCCCAAACCGACCCGGGGGGCCCCGTTCCTTGGCGCCTTTTTCAAGGGGCGGCGTGAGCGCCATCCCACCTTTCCGGCTGCGCGGGCACCTACACTCTCCGCATGCCCTCGGCCTTCAAGCGATATTACGGCACCGGACACTTGCACTCTATCATCTGCAGTTGTTATCTGCGAAGGCCTGGGACCTGCGTGAGGTGACAAGCTGCGCCCCGAAATATTCGGATGGCTATGGTGACCTGCCGCACGCTTGTTTGGAGTGTTTGTCCCATACTGAAGCACGTATCTGTTCATTGCGCTTGCAATTCCTGAGTAAAGAAACTCTGGCAAGATGGTCACGAAACACGTTTGGAATTTTGGCAGTACAATGGCAGTAAATCGCAAGCGGCTCTCATACTCGGTCAAAATACGCCTCGAATACGAAACCTCGATCGTGTCAAAGGTCATCTGGGAATCAATGGAATGTGGATTCCAACCAATCGCTATGCCATGCCGGTCTCGGAACTGGAATCTACTTCGATAAGGCAAGAGTGATCGAATTGGACTAATCTGATTAACATGAATGCCATGATGGATCAGCTAACCCTTTCGCTTCACGACAAGCCCCGGAGCAAGTGCCACAAAACCTTTGTTCGCAGCAGCGGCAACTGCCCCGTTTCTGGGGACCGCAAAGTGGGCGAGGGGTTCACCCCAGTTGGACTGTGCCTAAAATTGTGCCCAGTGGCCGCTTGGATGTGTTGAGATGCAAGGTGGGACCGATTGCTCCAACCCGCATTTTTACTAGCGAATCCGAACGCATCCAAACGGCGCTAAAGCGTTGATTCCTCGTTCCACAAGTACTCTTAATCAGTAGGTTGTAGGTTCGATTCCTACCGCGCTCACCATCTTTTCAAGTACTTCAGCAGCTTCGGCTCGATCCCCATTCCACCGATTGTGTCCTTTTTGTGTCCTTACTGGACTCGATGGCTGGCCACCTCGGCCACCTCATCGATGTTTTGGTGCTGGTACTTCATGGTTGTGCTCACGGTCGTGTGTCCCATG
>Ga0182024_10013969_pt1 | contig 15574 bp, 7 predicted proteins | sample P32metaG_FD_120480 | JGI IMG/M metagenome (GOLD analysis project Ga0182024, IMG submission 120480) | Permafrost microbial communities from Stordalen Mire, Sweden - P3-2 metaG (Illumina Assembly) | ecosystem: Environmental > Terrestrial > Soil > Wetlands > Permafrost | place: Sweden: Stordalen... | reverse complement strand
CCCTGCATGGCATGCGCGGTCAGCATCACGATCGGCGTGTGTTCGCCGCGTCGCGTATCCTGTTCCCGCAGGAAACGGATGGCGGTGATCCCATCCATTTCGGGCATCTGTACATCCATAAGGATAACGTCGAATGGCCCTTCCTCGGCCTTTGCCAAAGCGACCACTCCGGTTTCAGCCAGCGCGACCGTGTGTCCTCGCTTCTCGAGCAGCGTCCTCACCACGCGTTGATTCACCGGATTGTCTTCAGCTACCAGAATTCTCAGTCGCCGCGATACGGAGGAGTTCACAGCCGCCGCGAAGTTCGCAGGCGCGGGCTTTTGCGGTTCCATCGCCGGCGCCAACCCAAGCCGCGCCGTGAACCAGAACGTGCTGCCCTCGCCCGGACGGCTCGTTACCCCGATCTCGCCGCCCATCAGTTCCACTAACCGCTTCGAGATGGACAGGCCCAGGCCGATCCCTCCGTAATTCCGGGTGGTAGATCCGTCGGCCTGGCGGAACGGTTCGAAAATCACCTGTTGCTGCGAGGGGGTGATCCCGATCCCGGAATCTTTCACCGTGAATCTCAAAACCGCTTCTTTAACGTCGTCTGTTTGTTCAAGTGACGCGCATACCTCGACCGATCCGATCTTCGTGAACTTGATCGCGTTACTCACCAGGTTCAGCAACACCTGGCGAAGGCGCACCGGATCGCCAATCAACACTCGCGGCACGTTATCGAGCGTCCTACGCCGCAGTTCCACACCCATCCGCGCCGCGACGACTTCCATCGGACGCACCGTCTGCTCCACCAGCGCGGCGACGGAGATCGGCACCGGATCCAGATCCATGCGGCCCGCCTCAATCTTCGAGAAGTCCAGAATGTCCCGGAGAATCTCCAGCAGAGTGTCGGCCGAAGTCCTCGCCGTTTCGACGAAGTCGCGCTGATCCTCCGACAGCCGCGTGTCCAGCAGAACGTCCAGCATCCCTATGAATCCGTTCATCGGCGTGCGGATCTCATGGCTCATGTTGGCAAGAAACTCGCTCTTTAGCCGGTTCGCTTCCTCGGCGCGCTCCTTGGCGTCCGCCAGTTCCGCGGTGCGCGTCCGGACGCGGGTCTCCAGATCGTCCAGAACTTGCGCTAACTCTCCGTTCAGCGACTCGCGATCGGAAAGTGCGGATTGCAACTGGCGGTAGGAGTCGGCGAGGCGCACCGCCATCTCATCGAAGTCACGCACCAGTTGAACGATCTCGAGGGGAGCGTTCGCCGGAAGCTCGGTCGGCGTCAGCGCGCCTCCATCCATCACCCCGTGGCCGATGCGCTCCGCCAATCCTTCCACCGGCCGCGTTAGCGATTTGCTGAGTTGCCGCGCACCGAAGGTGGAAATCAGAAGGCCGATCAACACCCAGATTGCCGTGACCAAATAATAGCTTGTCGATTCCGCTACGATCACGCGCAGGGGCTGCGAAAGCACAATCGTCCACCCGGCTTTTGTGCGGGTAAGGCTGGTCAGCCATTTTTCGATATGTCCGTCCTCGACTTTTCGCTCCGTACGAAACACTTTGGTGGAGGATTGTCGAGCGGCGGCCAGGATGGGAGACTCACTCAGCTTTTCGAGAGGCTTGAACGGCGCGCCCGGAGACGCGAAAGCGACGCGCCCCTGCTGGTCGAGAATCAGCAGTTCCCTGTCCTTCATGTAAGAGGTACTTTCGAGGAGTTGATGGAAACCGGAACAGCGCAGAGATCCGCCGACGATTCCCGCCATCTCATGCTTCTGGTTGAACACCGGGACAGTCAGCATGACCATCGGATCGGCGCCCATCTCGCGTCCCACAAAAACATCGGAGACAAACGGCCGCCCGGTCGCGATCGTCTGCCGGACGTAGTCGCGATCGGCGAGACTTAGTCCTACTACCGAGCGCCCCGTCGCTCCGTGCTGGGGATCGGCCGCCGTCAGTATTCCCCGCATGTCGACGATTGCCATGGTTCGAAACGCCGGATACAGGGTGTGAAACTTCTCAATGCGCGATTGGGTTTGCTGCGCATCCAACGTTTGCTCATCGAGCACACTGCCGATCACGATCAGGCCGGCCTGATTGCGGTCGATGTAGTTATCGAGCTCGGTGGTCACGCGCGCGACCGCTTCCTGCACATGGCCTCCCGCCTCATGCTCCAGCCGTCCGCCTTGCAGAAAGTTAAGCGCGATGCTCAACGCCAGGAAAGCCACCACGGTGCCCAGAATAAATCCGCGCGCCAGGTGTTTGCGCAATGGAAGCGCCGCCGGGGGCAAAGCTCCAAGCCATCTCCGCAGAGGGGACAATCCGCTGATCAGGTCGGCAAGTGTGACGTTGAGCAGGCCATTGAGAACATCCTTGCAGGCAACGGCCCACAACGCCTCGGTCGGAATCCCAGCCCGCGAGTGACCGTAAATGAGAACCAGCGGCGTGCCGATCAGCAGCCAGAACATTGCCGACGCATAAAGCGGCAGAATACGGCGCCGGACCAGAATTCCCCGGGCTAGAATTCCAATGACGCACGCTTCGAACGCGTGTATGAAGATTACTCCGCTACCCATCGAATGAACCCAGATGGGCAACTCCGCCAGCACGGCGGTAAGGATTCCAAAAACCGGGCCTAGTGTCAGCGCAATCAGCAGCGAAAACACTTCTCCAAATGTCATGGGAGCGCCGCCCGGCAGGAGCATCGGGAAGCAGTTGAGCGCAAATCCAGCCATCCCCGCTGCGAGGCTAGCCAGAAGACGACGCTGTAGATGCGGAGACAAGATAGCCCTACAAATCTTCTCGACCGTTACAAGAGAAATGTTATAACAAGCTGGTGGTTATAGCCCAGCATTTTCGCGAGCGCAATAAAATACATTATCGCCTTTCGCACTGGCCCATTTGGATCTTCGTATTTTTCCTGGCCCCCGGCCCCCTCATCTTCGATTTATTCGAACACGGGTTCGACCGCCGCATGCTCTTGTGGCTCGGCGCGGTTTTGCTCGGAACTGGAATTGCAGGATTGCGCGGCCGCTTGCCTGGCGTCGAGCCGAGGCCTTACATTCTCCGCTTCACCGAGGATAAGCCGAATCCTCTTTATCGTCGCGTTTGTTATACCGTGGCTTGGGGCGACCTGCTTAGTTTCGCGATTCTGAATCTGGCGGGCCTCGGCTATGCAGTCTTTACAGGCACTTGGCGGTTACGCCAGATTTACGAATCCGCCTATTTCCCGCTCGCCATCGCCGTCTGGACTTTAGGCGCGATAGGCCGATTACCTCGCGTGAGATTGTCGACCAAGGGCGAAGGAACGGAACGGCGCTATTTCTACGGCACGGTCTGGGCCGTCTGCGCCGCCGAGCCTGTGCTCGGTATCTTATGGAAAACACTGCCACGATCGCATGTCGCGGATACAGCTAAGCTGGTGGCTTTTACCGGTGTCCTGGTAGGTATGGGCTTGCTCGCAAGGCGCGGGGTTCTGCCGCGGACACGAGTCATCAAGCCCGGCGAATGGGCTGTTTCCGACTGAGCTACTGCGCTTAAGAGGCCTTAAATGACGTTAAATGTCGCTGGGCGAGGCCTTAAATGACCTTAAAACGAGAATCTGAGCGCTAATTGCAACTGCCTGGAGAAGTTCGCCTGGGTGGTGATCTTTCCGAAGGTGCTGCTGCCGAACGACGTGCTGGGGCCGTAGAACAGAGGCGTGTTCGTCGCGTTCAGCGCCTCGGTGCGGAATTGGGCTTTCAGCTTTTCCTTAATGGAAAAGTTCTTAAATATCGATGCATCCCAGTTGACCTGTCCCGGTCCGCGCATATCGATGGTCCGGCCGAGGTCGCCGAAGGTGAACTGAGGCGCGGTTGAGAAGGCTGCTGGATTGATGTAATCGTTGAGTCGGGCTTCGAGACTGCCGCTCGTTACCGGCGATACTCCGGTGGCGTTCGGACGCTGGCTGCCGTAGCCGAAGCCGGAGTTGAAATTCGTGCTCTGGCTGATCTGAAGCGGGAAACCGGTCTGGAAGATGGAGACCGTGTTGACGACCCATCCTCCCACGATGTTGCTCATCATGCCGCCGTTGCCGAGCAGCGCTTTGCCTTTACCCACCGGCAGCTCATAGGAAACCGACGTGGACCAGCGGAACGGGGAATCGATATTCGAGAAGGCGTATTCGGAAGCCATATTGTAAGGATTCTGCGGCGCTTTCGCTCCGCTGTTCAGCGTATTGCCGACGCCGCCGCTCGATTCATCCCAGTTGCGCGACCAGGTGAACCCGGAGAAGAACGTGATTCCGTGTGCGAAGCTCTTCTGGCCCTTGAACACCAGCGAATCGTACTTGGCTTTGTTATTATCCGTGAACAACTTGCTGATCGAGCCATAGGCCGGGTAGGGCAGGAGCAACTGCGATTCCTGAACGGTCGGGGTGCCGATGACGCCGGCTCCGCCATGACCATAGAAAGGATTGGCTACCGATTGGGTGAGCGCCGACCCCATTGACAAAAGGCTCGGGTCGAGTGCGTTCTCGTTGATCGAAGCCGAGCCGAGCGTCAGATGTTTCGATCGCGATCCGACATATCCGACCTCCGTCACGATGCCGTACGCAATCTCGCGCTGAACGTCGAAGGAGAACTGCTCAACGTAGGGCGATTTCGCATTCGGGTCAACCAGCGAGAAGGACTGCCCGATTCCGGTCAAGGCGCCCAGCGTTTTACCGACCGGCTGTAGAATGCCGTTCGGGAAGGGATTCGAGAGAGAACCGGCCGAAGTTGCATTGTTATCGGTCGACGCGATGTAGGGAGTGGTCTGGTTGAAACCGACCGTCGCGATCGGCGACCCTAGGGCGAATTGCGGAGCAAAGAAAACTCCGTAGCCAGCGCGAACCACGGTCTTCTTCGCCAACTGGTACGCTACGCCGACTCGCGGACCCCATTTGCTGCCGTAAGGGTTGCCAACAGTGGTGTTGGCGCCATTTCCGGCATAGACAACCTCGCCTTTAGGAGAAATGCCGGCGACGTTCGCGGCCAGCGGATTCGCCACAGTGCCGTTGAAGTTCACGATCATACCGTTGTTCTGTTCATACACGCCCGGTTCATGTTCCCAGCGCATCCCGATGTTGACGGTCAGTTTGCTGGTGACGCGGAAATCGTCCTGGATGTAGAGTCCGTAGTAATTCGCGATGTCAGTAAGCTTGCTGGAGGTGTAGATGTTTCCGCTCGACGGATAGCCCAACAGCATGTCGGCCAGATCCGCGCCGCCTGTGCCGGAACTGGTGGGTGAGGACTTGGTGAAAATTCCGTTGAAGGAGTACTGACCCGCCGCGTCGTTGGCGTCGTTTCCCGCAGCCTTGATGCGGCGATAGTCGAAGCCCGCTTTCAGGCTGTGGCGTCCCATGTATTTCGAGATGCTGGTGGAGAAGTTGTCGGAAGCGAGCACAAAAAATGAATTGTTATCCGCAACACCCAGGCTGTACAAGTTGCTCATCGAAATGTCGGGGAACTGCGAGAGCGATTTAGGGATCTGGTTTACGTAGGACGCGGGGAAGCCCAAGCCCGAGAGATTGAAGCCCTGGCTGACATCGTAGCTGTAATTCGGAAAACGATTGAAGCCGTAGCGCACCGTGAGCACGGTTGTCGGATTGAGGCTGAAAACGTTGTTCAACTGGGTGGTATCGACGCGGCGCAACAGGCGCCACTGGTCGGGGCTCGAAACGGTGGGAAACTCGGTGTTACCAGGCTCAAGCGAGAAGTACCGCAGGTAACTCAAGCTGGCGCGCCACCAGGTAAAAAAGTCCTCGTCGAACTTGGCCGTGTACTGCATCGCTCTGCACGGCAGTTGCCCTGGTGCATTAAGATCCAAACCTCCGTAGGAAGAAGGAGCGCTGGTGGGGTTTTGAAAATTGCTCGCCATGGCCAGGCCCACCGGGTTCAGGCGGGAAGTGGGAATGACGTTGCCGACAAAAGGTTGCCGCACGCCGTTTATCGTATTGAGCGGGTCGTAAATCGTCACGCTGCTTTTCGAAAAATCGCCGGTTTTCTCGAGCGCCGTCGGCGCCGCAAAGACGGAGGAAGACGACTGGGTGTCGTCGTAGTGCTCCACTCCCAAATAGAAGAACGTTTTGTTCCTGCCGTCGTAAACTTTCGGAATGAATACCTTGCCGCCAAAGCTCGCGCCCCAGGTGGTGTTCGGCTGATTTGTGATCGGCGAGTTCGGTACGCCCGAGGCGTTGCTGCCGGCGGCGTTGTTGAAGAAGCTGTTCGCATCCATCGGGGTCCGCCGCAGATGGCCGTACGCACTCCCGTGATAGCTGTTGGTTCCGGACCGCATCAGCGTGTTGAACATGCCGCCACCCGTGCGAGCCATTTCCGCATCGTAGGTGTTGGCCTGAATTTTGACTTCCTGGACGGCTTCGAGCGACGGGATAATGATGGCTCGATTGGTCGAATCGGTGATCGGCACTCCGTCGATGAGATAGTTATTGCCGCGGACGGGGCCGCCGGAAATGGAGATCGATGAGGAACCGCTCTGGTCCTCCATGCGGTTGTAAGCCGGGTTGCCCACGGGAATCACGTTCGGGACGATCTTGGACAGCATGAACGGGTTGCGGCCGAGGTTGGGAAGATCGCTCAACTTCTGGTTGTCGAGCACCTGGCCTTGCGACGCGTTGGAACTTTCGAGCGGCGCAATTTCTTCGGTGACCTGCACGCTTTCCGTGACTGCGCCGACCTCCATTTTGAGATCGATGGTCAGGAATTCCTGGGTGCCGACGACGATGCCTTTCTGCTCGACTTTCTTGAAGCCGGGAGATTCCGCGGTCAGCGTGTAAGTGCCGGGATCGACCTGCGAGAACGAAAACTCGCCCGAGGCGTTGCTCAGCTCCGAGCGCGCCACATTGGTGCCCTGATTGGTTAAAGTGACCTTGGCTGTGGCGATCGTCGCTTTGCCCGGATCCTGGACGAGGCCGCGAACGCCTCCCAGATACGACTGCGCGAACAGGCCTGTAGTCATGCTTGACACGAAGACGGCCCCTAAAATGAATCCCCTCATTATGCACCCCTTGAAGATTTGAAGTTCAACTAACGCTCAAACCGGGAGCAAGGTACGGACGGGAGGAATCCAGACTGGGGAGCGCGAGGAGTGGTCCTACGAAAATCCAGGAATAAGACAACCGGGCTCGCTAATTGGGGTTCATACTAGCACATGCGGAAATTTAAATCAATCTATAATTACGATGTATTATTTTGCTGGTATTTGAACCGCTCCCTGTGGTCGCGGCTCGTGGGGAAATGAGAGGATTGTTAATGGCGTCCGAGGGATCGCTCCCTGCGGTCGGGATCTGTAAGCAATTGATTTTACGTATCGCCGCTTCCAGCGGCGACCGCAGGAAGCGATCCGGAATCCTGTACTTCAAAAAAGGTTCAGCCCTCTGGGTGAGCAGAGGGCTGAGGACTTGGAGAGCGGAAAGCGCTGCCTTAACGGGTGGCTAAACGGTTGCGGCGGAACACGAACAGCAAAGCGCCGAAGGCCAGGAAATCGATGGCGAGGTTCGCTACGGTGGAAGCTTCGGGAGTGCTAACAACCACAAATTCCTGGGCTCGGGGACTGCCCCCCGCAGTCTCGCCGCCGGTCGGAGTATAGATGGTGACGTTAGAGAAGTTATCCGATGTGTGGCTAGAGGCCGCGGTTAATTCTGTCTGAACCGCGCTCCACGAGAGGCCACCATTGGCGTCAAGATACCCCTGAACTCCAGTTGTAGGGGTGCCGGGGTCGAACACGGCCCATATTGCGTAAGATAAAAGATCTTGTTGAGACGGACTCGAGAGATTGGCCATCAGTTGCTCCGAAAGCCACGCGACTTCCGCGTAACCCGCTGAGTTTTCGGCGCCAAACAAACCCACTGTCGAACTCCCGACCGTCCCTGAGGTTGTCGCCCAGCTCTCATAAAGGTTAACGTCATCTACAAAATCGTCGCAGATGACATAGGTCGGGACGCCATTAATAAGGGCTTGATATGGACTGACGTAAATGCCATCGAGGCTATTACCATTTCCAACGCCACTCAGACAGAAGTTGTTGCTTCCTGGCAGTGGATTGGGGCATTGCGCTGAAGCGATACTCGCTCCCGCCACACAGAATAGAAAAACACCGGCGAACTGCGAAATCATTTTTCTCATCTTTTTCCGGCCCTCCGACCGAATTCGGCCATCGTGGCCGAACCTTTCCAGCAGCGTGGCCGATGCCATCTGCAATAGCACCTAATAAAAAACACCGCTACTTCCTACACGTAAGACCTTAGCAGACTTCCCAATGGATTGCAATACTGTTTCTACAATTCGTAAACAACTGGTACCACAGGACTTTCACGGCCCTATAAGTACCAAAGGTACTACGTATGGTTGTGCCCTTGGGTCCATCCTCAGAACAGCTTGGGTTGGTTATACTTAGATAGATGTGGTGCTCACGTAGGTTGATGCGGTTGATTCCTGTAGTCCTGGCAGTCTTATCCCTGGGTGGGTGTACTCGAGATCCAGATGTTCGGAAGGCCAAGTATCTTTCCAGCGGCAAAGACTACGCGACGCGGGGCAGATATGCGGAGGCACTCGTTCAGTTTCGCAATGCGATCGACATCGATCCGAAGTTCGCAGCCGCGCACGTGGAACTGGCGCGAGCATATCTGAATCTGAACGCTCGGGCGGACGCCGCGCGCGAGTTTCAAGAAAGCCTGGTCCTTGAGCCAAACAACTCCCAAGTGAAACTCGAACTGGCCCCGTTGCTCATCGGACGTCGCGACAACGGTCGGGCCGCTGCGCTGATCCAGGAAGTACTCAAGGCCGATCCAGAAAATTCCCGGGCACACGCGATTTTGGGGCAGAATTACGCTGACCGCAAGGATTTGCCCAACGCCATCCGAGAGACTCAGGCGGCAATTGAGATCGAACCCCGTATCGAGTATTATGCGGCGCTCGGTGCCTTGGATCTGGCGTCGGGGAATGCCTCGGCAGCGGAGATTGCTTATAAAGGGGCGACTGCGCTGGCCCCGAAATCCGTTCAGGCGCACGTCTATTTGGGTGAGTTTTATTTTTCGCAGCATCGTGCGGAGGAAGCGGCGGCGGAGATGCGAAGGGGAGCGGGACTCGATCCGCACGCGGTGCCGCCCAGGGTCTTCCTGGGGAGGATTTACGCCGATACCGGCAAGTTAGACGACGCCGAGAAGACGTTCAAGGAGCTGAAGAATATTGCTCCCGACGATCCGCAAGCATACAGCGCGCTGGGGCTTTTTTACGAATCGACCGGGCAAAACGAGAAGGCGGTCGCCGAATTTCGCGCCGTGCTGGCCAAGAAACCGAAAGACGGCGCTATCAAAGCCAGGCTGATTGAAACTCTGATCGATCAGAAGCGGGCGAACGAGGCCAACCCGTTGAACCAGGAAATTCTGGCCGTGAATCCCTCGGACATGGAGGGGATGTTCGCGAACGGGCGAATTCTTCTCCAGGAAGGCCGGTCGGCGGAAGCGGTCGCGGAGTTTGAGAAAGTCGTGCGTGCCGATCCGAAATCGGCGCGGAACTACTATTTTCTGGGTCTGGCTCAGCGCGAGGCGGGTCTTCCGATTTCAGCCAAAGGCTCGTTGGCGAAGGCGCTTGAATTAAATCCAGGACTTGCGGACGCGTCGAGTGCGCTTGCGGCGTTGAGTACCCGGACAGGGGATTACGAGCGTGCGACCAAGGTCGCATCCAAAGCGCTTGTATCCCATCCGAATCACGCGGCGCCTCATGTTTCCGAAGCCGAGGTGGCGTTCGCAAAAGGGGACGCCAAGGAGAGCGAAGCGCAAATTCAGGAGGCGCTGCGGCACGACCCGACCCTGTTGCCTGCCTTAGCGACGATGGTGAAAATATACGGCGCGCAGGGCAGGAGCCGAGAGGCTGCCGAGCGGCTGGAAACCCTGCTCCAGGGACATCCCAACAATGCCGGCCTGCACTTCCTGTTGGCGATTGCCTACTTTGATTCCAAGGACTTGGACCGATCCGAGCGGAGTCTGAAAAAGGCCCTGGACCTGGACCCGAAGATACCAGACGGCTATACAATGATGGCCAACATCGATGCGGCAAGGGGCTTGATTGAAAAGGCGCAGGCGGATCTGCGGAATGCGATCCAGACGAATCCTCGAAATATCGCCAACTACCTGGCGCTGGCGCGTTTGTATCAGAAGCAAGGGGATTGGCCGGCGGCGAAGAAAGCTTGCGAACAGGCTCATGAGATGGACCCTGCGGCGCCGGCGGCGGCGGCTCAGTTGGCGTTTCTCTACCTGGACCATGGAGGCGATGCAAACACGGCGCTGGCGATGGCGCAAATGGTGAAACAGAAGATGCCTGATTCGGCGATCGCGAGCGATATTTTGGGATGGGCGTATTATAAGGTTGGGTCACGGGACTCGGCTCTAACCTACCTTCAGCAAAGTGTACGGAAATCGCCAGACAATCCTGTATTCCAGTACCACCTGGGCATGGCCTATCTTGCTGCGGGCAGTCTACCGGCGGCCGAGCGTTCACTTCAGCTCGCACTGAAAAACACTGGCGATTTCGCGTATACGGCTGATGCTAAATCGGCGCTGGAGAAGATATCGAGATCCCGGCGTTGAAGATGGTCCATCAGTACTAGAACCTTCTTAGCATTTTAGTACTTGTCAAGAGGCATCAATTAGGATTATTGTTACGAACATGATCAGGTCGCTCGCAGTTGCCATCCTATTATCGGGCGCTTCCGGGTATGCGGCTTTGAAACCAAGCCCAACTCTGGTTGCAATGCCTGAACCGAGTGCGATTCCGGAGTTGCTGATTTGCGCCGGTGCTGTCGGGCTGGTTGCTTGGCGGCTGCGCAGGCAGAAAGGCAGCTAAGTCTCTTCACTCCTTCTCTTTAGGCCCCATCCCAATCCATCTCTTTAATAGAGAGGGCCTTTTTTCGATCCATAATTGAGGCTCGTGGTTATTGGCGGGGGGCGACTGTGGCTCGGGATCTGCCGGTTCCGGGAGCGGGATTTTTTGGGGCGCGGTAGAGGAATCGAACCGCGGCCGCAGAGTGGAAACGGACAAATCCAGTTCTTTACAAGCTTCCCGTATGTGCCTCACTTCGACCGTGCGCGTCTCCTCTGAAAACGCGATCAGCAGGGCGTTATCGCAGATGGCGTTGATCAGGCGCGGTATCCCTTTCGACCAGGCGGCGATCGCGTCAATAGCGCCCTCCACAAACGGAAGGGGAATGGTAGCACCGGCGTTGCTCCATCGAAATATCAGGTAATGCGCAACGGTCTCGCGATCCATTCGGGCGAGGGACATGCGAATCGCAATTCTCTGCTTCAATTGCCACAACTCAGGAAGATTCAGACGGTCGTTGAGCTCGGGTTGACCGACCAGGACCATCTGGAGCAGTTTATGATCGGCCGTCTCGAAGTTGCCCAGGAGACGAACTTCTTCGAGCAGCTCCGTACTGAGCATATGGGCTTCGTCGATGACCAGGGCGGTCACCTTTCCTTCCGCGTCGGAACGGATCAGGAAGTCCTGGAAGATTTTCAGGCGCTGCGCTTTGCTCGATGGAATGTCGTTGAAGCCGAAATTCAGCAGCACCATTTCCATGAACTCGGGGCCGGTCAAAATGGGGTTTAGGATCAGGCTGGTCTGTACGCTCGACTTTCCCATGAGGTGCGCCATCGCTCCGAGCGCGGTCGTTTTCCCGAGCCCTGCTTCTCCGGTCAAGACCAGGTATCCTCTGCGGGACAGAACGCCGAAGACCAATCCGCCGATCGCGTCGGCGTGCTGACCCGCGAAGCAGACGCACTCCGGGTTGGGCACGGTTGAAAACGGCATTCTCTCCAGTTGGAAGAATTTTTCGTACATGGGTTGCTAGAAGTTCCGACTCGAAATGAAGCGGCAGGAGAAGGGCAGCCGCTCACGATAGCGCTGCATCAAGAATACTCGCCTTGGGTCTCAGGGCGCAAATAACCGGCTAGGCTTCCACCTCAAAATCGATGCGGTTGGAATCGCTGAAATCGTTCGAAAGATGCACGGCATGACGACCGCTTTCAGCGAGAAGGCGCGCCGGGACCATCGCGCTTAGTAGATTTCCGCTGCCGTACGCAGTGGGCAGAATAGTCGAGTCCATCAGGATGACAGTGGTGGGCGTTGCATTGGCACAGTCGACGACCAATGCCGACAGGCTGCTGGGCTGAAGATTGAAGGGCTGCCCGAGAACGGTCCCGGAGGGTGCAGGCGGCGTAGCGCCATCGGCTCCGCCTTTTTAGGTTCGCTGCCATTGTCCGAGCTGACGAATTCCGAAGGCGTGAACCTGATCTCCGGGGCGGAGTTTGTGGGGCTGCCAGGCGGTTTCCATTTATCTTCAAAATACCGCTTGTTCTGATCGAAGATCCGGAGCGAGTCTTGCGCCGGAAGCTTTGCCGAAATGATGGACGAAACAGTCCTCGGCGGCGATCACGCGGTCGCCGGCCTTCTTCACAAGATTGGAAAAGCTCCCAGGTTCTCGAACCGGGGAAATCGTCAGCATGCGCGCTCAGCTACGGGAAGTAACGAAAGGTCGCGCCATCGTATCCGGCTCCGCGGTTCTCTCCTGGGGCGGTGTCTCGAAGTGAGACGCGATTGCGGCGCACCTCGCCGTCCAGCTCTCGCGCTCCGCCACCACCCGTCGCCCTAGCGCAGCGGACATATCGTTCTCATCCATCGCTGCTTCCAACTGGGAGACGAACTGTTCCGGAGTGCTCGCGACATAGACCAGATCGTTGAATTCCTGCACTTCAGGCAAAGGACTGCTTACCACCGGATGGCCACAGGCGAAGTATTCGTACAGCTTCAATGGATTCGTGGCCAGTGTCAAAGGGGAGATTTTGAACGGAATCATGCAAACGTCGATGGATCCCAGATGGAATCGCAAAGTCGAATACGCAACTTCTCCCATCAGGCGAATGTTGGAGAGCCTTCTCAACCGATTAATCTCGTTCGACTCAATCCTGCCAAAAAGAAGAAATTCCCACTCGGGATGCCGGGTGGCCGCTAACCGCACGCTCTCGACGTCGAACCAGAAATCGAGGGAGCCGACATAGCCGACGCTTTTGCGGCCCGAACGGGAGCGCCTGGGCAGAAAATCGAAATCCTCCGCCCGCACCGCGTTGCGCAAAATCGCAGACTTCCGAGCGATCGCATTATGTTCACTGGCCTTGAGCTCCATCAGCCACTGGGAAGAGAACAGGACCGAGTCGCTGATCGCAAATAAATCCGACTCTGAGGCGAGCAGGTCCGAGCCGATGCTCTGGAAGCCCTCCCAGAGATCGTGGCAATCGTAAATCACGCGGCAGCCATGACGCTGCTTGAGGATCTCGGCAACCTCATTCCAAAGCGGCAGGCTGACGATGATCACGGGGCTCTCGCTTTTGGCCTCGCGGAGCAGGCGTTCAATCGCCGAGACTACCACGGCACTTTCGGACTTGCTGAGACAACGCTGGTGGTAGACCGGCTCGCGAATTAAATGAACGTGGAGCTCGACCACTCTCGACATCAGCCGGGAAACGATTCGCCTCGAACTCATCGGATAGGGATTGCGGAACTCGCGGCCCAGGTGTGGATTCAGGTAGAAACAACGATGCCCCAGTTGCGCGAGTTCGGAGGCCAGATGCTGGGTCCTCTGGAAGCGCGTATGCCAGTCCGAGGCGGGCAGAAAGAGAACGTCGGGAAGCGCGCCCTGGGTTTCAATCCACCGATGAACATTCGAGTCCAGCCGTTGGGCCGGATAACGCCAGCAGTCTATGAACTGGGAAGGATAGCGTTCGCGAAAGACCCGCGAGTAAACCCACTTCAAATAGTACGGCCGAGCGCATTCCTTAGCAATCGCGGCAGGAGAGCTCCCAGAGACGTGCCGTGCAGTCGATCTCATTCCATAGTCGATTCTAGCCGAGCAGCGAACCTACATTTGTGTACAGATATGTTTTAAATAACTCTAGCGCAAACTGCTCCGAAAAGCTACCCAATACGGGAAGCGCGGGAGCGCCACACATCGGATGAAAACCAGGATCCTTATCTCCGAAAGCGATTATACCCGGGACCAAATGGCTCCGATGGTCATGCGCGCTATGCTTGGCGCTCCATAGGGCGCGGGGTGCGTCACCGCGCGGATCGGATTATAGCTGCTGGCCGATCGTATAACTCTTTATCTGGCAGGCTAATCCAAAACCCGGATCCATGCCCTTCGCCACGACGCGAACGACTTCAACGACCGCACGAAGCACTAGATTCATTTCGGGCTTGTGCCCTGAAGCTGGACTGGGGATTACCACTTCACAATTGAGAGTCTCGTTAGGAGAAAACGGGCGGTCCGAAATACAATAAAAGCCCCTCGTGCTCAGATTTTCCGTTTTCGACACAACTGGCAAGGCCTCCCCGGGCCTCGAAAGAGAGACCGGACAGGCCAGATCGAGACGAAGCGCGCCGCGTCGATCAAAAAGCTTAGCTGGCATCGAAAAAACCATGTCGTCTGATGCTCTGCAGGCGGCGCTGGACTTCATGAGCGAAAAATTGAGCACGCAGAAGACCACTCGGAAGCAGTTAAAAAATCTGCAAAATTGCAGTAATTTCACGGGTCACCCTGATCGTAGCCACCCACAATTATGCAGTAATTTCACCTGTCCGGTAAAATATACCTGCATTAATCGATCCTAAGCAACACTTCGCGGCCGACGAACAGTACTAGAGCCGGCAGAATCGTAGGGGGTTTTACTGCCACGGCTGATGAATCTCCCTCATCGTTGTTTTCCTCTAGGCGCCCTATAATTAGGGGCATCATGGATGTCTTCGCGCCTCAAACCGCTGTTGACTTGAAACCCATTCCTGGAACTACCCGGAAAAGGGAAAAAAGGAAGGCTAAACGCGATCCCATCTCCGGATCGCTGACTATATTGTGGGGAACAGATTCACAGGAGGAGCGGATTTCACGAGCGACTTTGATCGACTTGTCGGATCGAGGGGCCAAATTCCGCGTGACGGAACGGATTCCCGCCGGGTCCTGGCTCATGTTCAATTACCACCAGCTCGGTGCCAGCGGGCGTGGCACAGTCCGCTATTGCCAGATGGTCAAGAGCTCCTATAACGTTGGCGTAGAATTTTCGGGTGGAACGGGCTGGAACCGGGCCTCGAACCGCTTTACGGCAGAACTGCGAAACTTGAGCATCGCGGTCGATCACCTCCAAGACGCGGAGTCCACCGACGCCACTTAGCCCGCGAACTACTGCACGGCGAATGGTAAGGAGCCGGAGTTTCCGGGGAGCCACCGCGATTTCTGCCGAAGTGCCATCCTCGACGTGAAGTGAGTTGTACGACTGGGGTCCAGTACGGCGATTTCAAACTCTGCGGCCTCCGGTACTAGTCCGAATGTGAGCTTACGCCCATTCCCGCCGGTTCCCTGCCCGCCTATCATCGACGCATATGAACCTCGTTCATCTGCACACCCCGCCCACCGCAGTCTTATTGGCCATCCTGGCGTTCTCTCTTTTCATTGCTGGTCTAGACTTTGCGAAGCGTCGCGCGGCAAACCGCGCTCTGGCAAGGCTCCGCCT
>Ga0182024_10013968_pt1 | contig 15575 bp, 12 predicted proteins | sample P32metaG_FD_120480 | JGI IMG/M metagenome (GOLD analysis project Ga0182024, IMG submission 120480) | Permafrost microbial communities from Stordalen Mire, Sweden - P3-2 metaG (Illumina Assembly) | ecosystem: Environmental > Terrestrial > Soil > Wetlands > Permafrost | place: Sweden: Stordalen... | reverse complement strand
CCTCGACATATTCCCCGACCAGAAAAGTCGTGGCTTGCCAGCTGGTCAGGAGCAGAGCTAAGCGCTGAATGAAGGACTGCAGTTCCACTTCGGTTGAGCCACCGAGCGCTTTGCGTACCACAGTGCGAAAGGAGTCCACCACCACAATGCCAGGGCTTGCCTTCTCAACCTCTTTGGTAATCTCCTGTAAGACCGAGTCCAGGTCCTTCTCCAACACAACCTGGCTCAAGTTGATAAAGCGGACAGCGTGGTTTAACTTGGACTGGTCGAAGAACGTGTACTGTTGCTGGTATCGCAGCATTTTGATTGCGGGTTCGCCGAGGATAGTGAAATACAGCGCGGGGCGCTGTGGCGTCGCATTGGTGAACACAATTTGGTGCGCCAGCGTGGTCTTGCCGCTTCCCGGAGCGCCCGCGATGATATTAAAAGAAAATTCCGGGAGACCGCCGCCCAGGATTTCATCGAGGCCTGCGACCCCGGTTGGCAGTTTGTTTATTCTCACTTTATCCGCTGTGCTCAACCTTTCCTCTCTCTCTCTCGAAAACGCCATCGTCGAAGTCGGCCTCCGGCCACACATCTTGAACCATTTGCAACGTCAAACCTTCGCCAATGAAAGTGAGAAGCAGTCCGATTAACTGGGCAATGAGAATTGCTCCTCCCTCCCTAGCCAGATCCTTGCCAATTTTCGGTTCCAACTCGTCCAGACCTTGTAAGGACCCATCCGGCGCGATCTGCACTGCGCGAAGACTGGGAGCTTCCGCCATTGCCAGGTTCAGAGCACGAGATAGGAGCGAGCGAAAACCGACTACTCCCGCGAGTGTAATTAGGGGCCAGCGCAACTTCGCACTGACGCGAAAAGCCGCGGACTCCGCTGTCTCTGAGTCCTTGCCCGCAACGGCTTCGTAAGTCAGAAGGCGCTGGGCCAAATATCGCGACTTTGGAAGAGTCACTATATCCTTCTCCCTGCAAATTCTTCCGTTTACTCAGTTCGGTTTGGGGCTCTTCACCGCCGCCACCACGGCCAATACGGTGGCGGCAAAGCGGACGCTTTCTGAAATAGAAGTCAGCGCCTCAGTTACGGGCGGATTTTGCTCCGCCAGTCTATCGAGACGCGCACTGACATTTTGGAGTTGGTCAATTTCGTCCAGGATCGCTTCAAAACCTACGGGCATACCGCTCGTCGGCGGGAGTTTAAGATGGGGCAGAACTTCAGATATCACCAGCCGCAAGGTTAGACCTTCGCCCATGAAAAAGAGAAGCAGCCCGATTAACTGAGCAACGAGAATTACTCCTGCCTCTCTCGCCTGGTACTTGTCGATTTGCGGCTCCAGATCGTCTAGACCCTGTAAGGACCCATCCGCCGCGACCTGCACAACGCAAAGACTGGGAGCTTCTGCCTTGGCCAGCGTCAGAGCACGAGAAAGGAGCGAGCGAAAACCGGCTACTCCGGCGATTGCGGATAGAGGTTGGCGCAAAGTCTCGCAGACGCGAAACGGCGCCAAATTCGTCGGCTCGGAGGTGTTGCCTGCAGCGTTTTCGTAAGCGATCAGGCGCTTGGCCAATTCCCGCGTCTGGGGGGGAAGAGTCATCTCATTTCCTTTCCGTTGCCATATATACTGCGTGTGACGCTAGGACATGGATCGTTCAGCTTAACGTTACGTGGTTGGGGGCTGCCTAGGATTGGCGCTACGCGAGCCCCGGATTGCCGCATAGCCCCCAGCCACTAGTCGGGATGATATGGCCCCTAATCGTGGAGAACTACGTTGAGAAGCGAACTGTGAACCCGTAAACCGCCTCCCGCACCCCCGGAATAGTCAATCAGCCCCAATTTCCTGAACCGGTTCATGAAAAAGTTCACCCGCGACCGAGTGGTACCCACCATCTCTGCCAGCGTTTCTTGACTGATCTTCGGAACCACGGATTCAGGAATCCCTTTCGTGCCAAAATGAGTGAGCATCAAAAGCGCGCGGGCCAATCTCTTCTCGCTGGAATTAAACAGTTGGTCCACCAGATCCTCTTCGTTTCGGATGCTTCGCGTCAACAAATATTCGACAAACAGATCGGAGAGGGCATGTTCCCGGTGAAGTGTGTCAACCATGGTCCTCTTCTCAATTCTCAAAACAACGCAATCGGTAATTGCGGTTGCAGAGCCCATACGGAGAGGTTGGCCTGCAAGCGCGCCTTCGCCGAAGAAACTCCCATCACTTAATATACCGGTCGTTGCTTCCCTGCCAGTCTTGGAGACAACAGTGAGTCTCACCTTGCCTGCCTGAAGATAAAAAATTGCGTCCCCGGGATCCCCCTGCGCAAAAATAATTTGGTTCCTCGGAAAGCGAATAGCCTTTCTGCCCTCGCCGATGGTAGCGAGGAACGCGCGGACGTTGAACTCGCGGCCGTTGTTGGAATGTAGACGTGGGGGCGCGGAATTCCGCGTTCTCCGGGATAGCGAACCCGTTTGCGTTCGGCGGGCGTATTTCGTGGACCCTTTGGGCCTTGAAGGGGAAGCCATAGGCGCACCTCCTCTGACTCCACGTTCGCAGGCAGTATACCTCATTGGCGCGCTATGCACATTCCGGGCGCCGTGGATGTGTTCCACTTGAAACAGCCCGCGCACGAACCCACCGAGGGCGTTATCGCCTATGCGGAAGTAATCCTGGGACGAGAGCCGTTCGCCGATGAGTTGGAAGCATGCCGGGAATTCCCGCATTACGCCGGAAACACGGCATCGGAGGTCGGCCACATTCCACTAATCGATATGACGCACGATGACGCACGTTATCCTCGTGTAGCTTTTGCCGTCTTGCAACAGTCCCGTTTCACGTGACAATGTGAGATTTAAGCCCATCGCCATTTCAGGACAAAACCACAACCATGAAATTCCAAGATCCAAACTTCATTTGTCACGCATGGAAAATCGGCGGCGGAAGTTTCAACATCTTGGTGAGCGTTCCGCACTGCTCTCATAGATCTTTACGCAGATTTTTTCGTCTGCATATGGTTCGCGAACCGGCTGTCGAGTCAGGTCAATCCTGAAAACGTGGAAGATGTGCCAGTAAACGATGGGTCGAGGGATTTCGCGCAGGGCCAGCAAAGAGAAGACGAGCGGTCCTCTCCAGCGCAGCGCCTCTCGAATCGTGGGCCAATTCCGCGATCTTCGTTTATGCATGGGCATTCATTTCGCGGGTGTTCGGAGCTTCCAATCTTCAGGCTGAAAACCGCCCATCCTTCGATGTGCATGTCTTGTTAGCTTCTCGATGTGTCTTAATGCAGGTTCCTCCAGAGCAATTAGAAACATTTTCGCGAAGTGTTGATCCGGAAAGTGGGCAATCCGTTGTTTTCGTTGGTACTCTGGGCTGTTTAGATATCGCCACATTTTGCCCACAGCCCACATTTCCGCGCCCAGAAATCTGGCATAGTTTTTCAGGAGCTCATGAAGAACTACATAATAGGCATATTCAAATCCAGGAAGTTTCTGCTTTTCCAGGGCCCTGAGCTCGTCCAGTCCGTCCCAAAGGACATATTTGGCGTCTTCCGTAATGGAGCGGGCTGGCTTTGGCAGCGATTTCCGCAAGTCTGACTGTCCAAGCCGCTGGAGTCTCCGGGCATCTCCCGTTTTATCGAAGACAATCTTTCCGAGAGCGAACATCCGGGCGCAATTCTTGCGGCCTTCTGTTCGATCCGTTTCGAGATATTGCTTCAACTGCCGCATCGGATTTGCAAAATATTCGATCACAAATCCATCCACCTTCTTCAGCCCACGTTCCCGCCACTTTGTCTTTTTGGATAGAATGATATGAACATCCACATCGGAATATTCAGTAGCCACGCCGGCGACGCGGCTGCCAGTCGCAATAGCTCCGATCGTGATCGTTTTTCTCTCCCACGACGCCAAAAACTTCGACAACGACTTTTCCCATTTCGAGGTTCTTCGGTTCAGGGGTGCAATGAATCGTAGCTTTGGGTTGATGGACGATTTCATATTCGCTCAATGATGCTGAAGAAAGTGCCGATATGACGAAACCTGCAATTCTTATCACAATTAGTGACGATCTAAAAGTTCCGCTGTGCGTCGTAAGGGGCAGAGCCACATCCTGAACTGTCTGGACTTGGCGTCAAGAATTCTGGATTCTCTCCAGGCCCTTCTGTGGGGGCAAATTTATTGTGTACGGGGTTGCAAAAAGCGTAAGATGCGAAAATTGAGATCCAAATCGGAAATACCGATTCATGCAGTCTTTGGGGCAACAGCATGCTCACGAAAACGAAATTCGCGCTACTTAGCGTGGCGGCTATCTGCTCCTTCGCCGTGTTCGCCCAGACCACCGGGCAAAACCTAGAATACACAAGCGACGCCCAGCTCCGCCTCCCGGAACACTATCGGGAATGGATCTATCTGAGTTCCGGGTTCGATATGAGTTACAACCCGGCAATGCCGATGGACCACCATATGTTTGACAATGTGTTCGTGAATCCCGAGGCCTTCCGCGCGTTCATGAAAACTGGCGCCTGGCCTGACAAGACCATCTTCATCCTCGAAACTCGCCGCGCCGAGAGCAAAGGCTCGATCAACCAGGCAGGCAATTTTCAGGACGCCTCTGTTATGAGTCTGTCCGCGCACGTGAAGGATGAAAAGCGTTTTCCGGGAAAGTGGGCCTTCTTTGGATTTGGCACTGAAAATACCGCCAAGATGATTCCCCAATCCGCGGATTGCTATTCCTGCCACACCTCGCACGGGGCAGTGGACAGTACATTTGTCCAGTTTTATCCGACCTTGTTGCCGGTCGCTAAAGGGAAGGGAACTCTCACTCCCTCCTACCAACAGGAATCTGCTAACTCCCGCTAGGCGCTCTCCTTCCAATCGGAACGGGGCTGAAGCAACTCAAGCCCAGCCCGGCTGAAACGCCAGCAGGGTCCCGGGAGTTGCAAATCACGCCACCATTGCGCGGCCGCATCAGTTGAATGGTGGATAGTAATTCAGTCTGGTTCTGGAGTGAGCAAACGAATGGCCGCCCAAAGTACGGGCGGCCACCGCGAAAGCCAGTCCAACAAAACAGGACGGTCTCGTAGCTCCCGTTCCGTCCTGTGTTCTTCAGGACGGAACGGGCATCTTCACGGTCAAATTGATTCACTACTGGATTACGCGGTATGCCTTTACTTGCCGATCATCAGAATCGTAAACGATCCCGGGATCGGCGCGCCGCGGGGCGGGCGACCTCCGCCAGGTGGTGGCGGCGGTGCCGGTCCACGCTCATCGCTCATGGTGAAGATGTGGTTTGTCTTGCTGTCGAACGCGATGGTGCGGGCGCCATTCATGGTCTGCAGATTTTGTTCCACCTCGAAGCTGGTGGGGTTGTTTTCCTTGACCACTGTCAGCGTACCATTGCCCTGCGTGCTGTAGGCTTCCATCGTTGCGGGGTTGAACATTTCTCCGTCAGAGCCCCCAGCGAGCGGCAGGTTGGCGAGGATTTTTCCGTCTGCGGCGCTCAAGATCACCATCATGGGTTGCGGAGGATCAGCCGGCGGGTTTCCCGATCGACCGCAGGCTGCGAAGAGCACACCGTTCTTTGCATCGAGGGCAAGACCGTTGCACGCGCCCTTGTCGCCAAACGGATAGTGCGCGGTGGCCTTCATCGTCTTGACATCGACGGCTGTGACGCTGCCCTGCGGATCCTGCATGACCACGTAGAGCATGCCTTTGCCGTCGGCCACGCCCTCCTCGGGCACCCCGCCCAGATCGATCCTGCCAAGCACTGTTCCGTCCTTGGTATCGATCACCGTCGCGTCCTTCGTCGGGTGGCTGAAGATGTAGACCCGTTGGTTGAATGCATCGAACATGATGCCGTCCGGCGCAGCGTCGCCGGGATCGATGGTCTTGATCAACTTCATCGTCTTAGTATCGAACATTGATATTGGTTTGCTGCTGGTGAAGCCGTGACCCGATTTCGGGTCGACTGCAGTGCCATTCCCACCGACGCCATCAATTTGTCCGACCGGCTCGAGTGTATCGAGGTCGAAGATCGTTAGCCGGGTCGGGATTGTAGGAGCCGTTGCATCAGCTCCGGCGGGAGCCGGTGCGACACGGCGCGGAATGTACAACCGGCGTCCCGCAGCGTCCGCGTAAATATAATCCCAGTTGCCTTCACCGCCGGATCTGGCGGTCTTGAGCACCTTGTACGGTCCGCCACTCGAAGCCTGTTGAGCCGAGGCGTTCTTTGCCAGGGCAAAAACGATAACAATCGTCAGGATTGCAGCAAATCGATGCATCTCTGGTCTCCTCAATGACGGCGTCCATTTCGTCGATCGCAAAGTTGGGACTTCCGTCTTGACCACCTCGGTTGGGCACATGTATACACCCGAGACTCTTCCGAGGGAATCAATATTTTATTCGCCGCACAGCCTCGGATAAATACTGTGGCCCATATCGGAATGGGGGCTTTGCAAAACGAAGCTGCAAAATCAAAACTACATTTTTCACGATTGGAAATTCGGCGGCGGAAGCTTCAGCATCTTGGTCAGCGTTCCACCCAGGATCATTTCTTTCTGCGCGTCCGGAATTTCCGCTTTCAAGATATTGTCCACCGCATCGGGCCAGGCGTAGATCGGTATGTCCGTCCCGTAGACCACCTGTGCGGGGCCGGACTTGGCCACCAGATGGCGCACGTCCTCGGGTGAAAAGACCATGGCATCGACCATCAGCTGGTCCTTGAAATAATCAGCGGGCTGCCTTTTATTTGCGCAGTTGGCATTCCCGCGCACGATGCAGGCTACGTCGGTGCGGCCCACGTAGGAGGGCAGATACCCGCCGCCGTGCGCTCCGATAATTTTCAGGTTGGGGAACTTGTCGAGCGTGCCGTCGAAAATCAGGCGGGAGAAGAAAACCGTGGTCTCCAGTGGATTTCCGATGATGTTGCCCAGATCGCCGCGAGTTCCTTGCCAGGCGTTTTCCTTCAGCACATTGTCTGCTCCGCCCGGATGCTCGAATACCGGCACGTTCAACTCCTGAGCTTTGGCCCAGAACACATCGTATTTGGGATCTGACAACGACTCCCCGTTGACGTGGCCGCCGATTGCGGCCCCGCGAAGGCCGAGTTGCTTGACGGCGTTTTCCAGTTGCGCGGCCGCCAGATCGGGAAATTGCATCGAGGGTGAACTAAGCGCCACGAAGCGGTCCGGGTGCGCCTTGCACCACGCCGCGAGGCCCTGATCGGCCGTGCGCACAATCTTGTCCGCGAGCTCGCGATCCTTCACCCCGTACCACCAGAAGCCATTGATGTCCAGCACCTGAATGTCAATCCCGCGTTTGTCCATTTCCCAGATGCGCTCGTCCCCCATGGGCCTGCCGTTGGCATTGCGCGCGAATTCCGTGCCGGCAACCACCTGCGCAACTTCGGCCACGGTGGCGTGCGCATGCACATCCACCACCCGCACGCGCCGGCCGCCAACCTGCACAATGCGCCTGGGCATTGGGCCTGTTGGCGCCCCGGCCGCTCCGCCGCCCCCCTGCCCCCCTGCTCCTGCTCCGCGTCCTCCACCACCCTGGGCGCCAGCCTCGGAGAGCGCGCCGCTGATCATAAATGCACCCGTCGTCGCTCCCGCTACGGTCTTGATAAAATCTCTGCGGTTCGGCATGTTTACTCCTTATTATTTTAACTAGATATTATATTTCCAAAATCTGGCAATCGATCTGCATGTCTGGGCTAACGCTTCCGTCACCGGTTCCTTCATCATTTTCGGTCCCAGCATTGTGATTTTCCCAAAGGAATATTTGGCGCACTGCGCTTGCCGGTGCCTGAATCCTGCTCCCAGCCCCGCGCCAAGTCAAGAGGAGAGGATTTGAGAGGCATTTCTGGCCGGGCATTGCAAGAAACACGGGCGATCCGCCCTCTGCTTGGTGGCGCGCAAAATTGACATGCGCACGGCGGGAGGAGCAAACTTGTGCCACAAAAACCAGGAGAGCGCAAAATGAAAATTCGCATGTGGGGATTGGCGGCGGCGGCGGCGGCGGCGGCGGCGGGCACGATCGTGTTTTGTGGCGCGGTGTTTGCTCAAGACGTGCCACGGCAATTCGTGGTCAGCGGCGCGGCCGCCGAAAAAATTCAGGATTTTACCACCATCAATCTGCCCACTGCCGAGAGCATTGTTGAAACCTGCGAAGAAGCCGCCAGCACCAAAGGCGGTGGACACACCATCATGATCCTCGACAAAGCAGGAAACCATGTCTACATGGATCGCATGGATGGCCAAGGCTATATCAATATCATCACGGCCGAGATGAAGGCGCGCACCGCATTGATGGGACGCCAGCCCAGCAAGGCCTACGCGAATCTCGTGAGTCAAGATCCTAACCGGGAATTTGAGTTTCTTCAGCTTGGCTACTATCCGGTTTCTGGCGGGCTTCCCATCGTGGTCAATAAACAGTTGATCGGCGTGGTGGGCGCGGGCGGCTTCCGGCCAAATCCGCCGGTGTGGAGCGACGAAATTTGCGCGCACACCGCGCTGCTCAAAGTAATCGGGCCGTCAGTTCCGCCGCTGATTGAAGACCTTCTGCCGCGCCGCAATCCCAATCCGGGCAGCGCTCCGGTCCCGCGTTTTGCGGCTGCTGCTCCTCCAAAACCGAGCTTGCCCGCTGAGTTTGTGGTCGGCGGCAAGGGCGCCAGCAACGTGTTCGATGGCAACCAAATTTCGCTGGCGTCGGCGAAAAAAATCGCTCGCGCCTGCCGCGATTGGGCTGCATCCAAGGGTGGCGCAATGTCGCTCTACGTCCTCGACACTGCCGGCGAGTTTGTGCATATCGAGCGCATGGACGGAGAGATTCCCAACGATTTGCGCACCGCGCTCTTGAAGGCGCAGACGGCGCTGAAGACGCGGCAGCCAACTTCCATCGGCGCGGCGCAGGCTCAAAACAATCCGGCAGGCCTGCCGCGCAACACTTCGTATTTCAATTTCTTCTACGAATCCGGCGGTATTCCCATCGTCGTCGATGGGCAAATGATCGGAGCCGTGGGCGTGAGCGGCGGCGCGGGCGGCGGAGATGAGAATTGCGCCATCGAAGGTCTGAAAGCAGCCTTCGGCGACCACGTCACTTTGCCGGTATATACGCCTGCGGCAGCCGGCGAACGCTGAGCAAAGCGCATTTCGACCATGCGTGCGGCTCCGAGTCTGGCGCAAGCAAATTCGCCCCAGCCTCCGTAGGGGCATCCGCCGCGGCGGATCATGCCCCTACAACACGACGAATGCGGGCATGAATGTGGAAACTCTACCTGGCCTTTAATTCACAAGCCCGTTCTCCAACCCTCCGCTGGCCCGTGCCCGATCGCAAATTACTTTCGAATACGCTGCAACTTGTGTGCACGTGGCGGGTTCGAAGAGGCATGGGTCCCTTACATGATTAGACGCGACGCACTAGAACTGATTCCCGAATCGTGCAAGCGAACCACTCCACGCTCTTACGTCCTATGGAACGGTACTGATCGCCCCAGTCGATTGATATCGCTTCCTCCCAAATCCCAGATTTCTCGTTGGATGCGGATAAGCTGGCTGGCCTGTCTCGCAGCTTCGATGCTGGCGCTGAGCGGGTGTACCGCCATGCAAGTCCGCCTGGGCTGGAAGGTATATCTGGAGAAAACGCCCATTGCATCCATTCAGGCCGCCTTGCCGAAAAATCCGGGAATCGCGCCGGGAGAGAAGTCGCCGCTGGTAGTGACCGTAACTGAGCCGGACGGCAAGGTGTTGCTGACGGAAGGGAAGGGGCAGGGAAAAGTAATGTGGAAGGAACTCAAGGTCGCAGCCAGCGTCGTGGCCGTCAATCAGAAAGGCGTCTTGTCGCTTCCTCGCGATCCGAGAGTGAGTGACGGGAAAGTGGGGCACATCTCCGTGACGGTCCCCAGCCATCCGGATTTACACGCTGATCTCGACGTTCCACTTCGATATAACATCGCATTCAGTTCGAACTTCTCCGGCAGCAACGGCAGCAGCGGTTTTAATGGCATCGATGGAATCAGTGGCATAAGCGGCAGCATGGGCTCTATCGACCCGAATAATCCATCAGCAGGCGGAAACGGCACGGACGGCAGCGATGGCTCGAATGGCCAGGATGGTGGATCGGGAGGAGATGCACTGCCTGTGCAAATCCGCGTGGCGTACAGGCCAGGGAGCCATCCTCTGCTCCAAGTAAGCGTAGCCGCGGCAGGGAAACAGAGGTTTTTCCTTGTGGACCCTCAGGGCGGGACGCTGACCGTCAGGGCAGATGGCGGCGCGGGCGGCTCAGGTGGAAGAGGCGGTGACGGGGGACGAGGGGGTTCCGGGGGCATTGGTTCGCCTAACGGGCAAAGCGGGCGCGACGGCGCTAGTGGGCGAAATGGCTCCGATGGACCTCCAGGCAGGGGCGGGAGTATTACACTAACGTATGATCCACAAGTGAAACCATTTTTGCCAGTCATCCACCTTTCCAATGTGGGTGGACCTTCGCCGATATTTCGCGAAGCCCAAGTGGCACCCTTATGGTGATTTAATTCTGCCGAAAAAAATAAATTTCCCATACCATTGCTGAGTTAGATTTTATGCATCCCATGAGATCGAACTCATGAAACCCCTGGAAATACTCGGCGAGACGCTCGCGCCCGATGGCACAATTCTGCGGCTGACTCGCCGCGACACCGAGTACATTATCCTGGCGAGCGGCAGAAGCCTGATGTCCAGCCGCATGCACGGCTCGGAGGAAGCGCTGGCAACATTTGCCTGCGCGCGGGCGCGGAAGCTTGAGGATCCTTGCGTGCTCATCGGCGGGCTGGGCATGGGTTTCACGTTGCGCGCGACGCTTGATTTGCTTCGGCCGGATGCCACGGTTGTTGTCGCGGAGATTGTCGCCGCCGTGGTGGAATGGAATCGCGGCCCGCTCGGGCCACTGGCCGGGCATCCTTTGAAGGACAAGCGTGTGCGCATCGAAGGTGGCGACGTGGCCGCCACGCTCAAGTCCGGCCACGGCAAGTTCGACGCCGTACTGCTTGATGTGGACAATGGCCCTACTGCCTTTACCGCATCGGACAACGCGTGGCTGTACGGAGACCGCGGAATTGCCGCAGCTCACATGGCTCTCAAGTTAGGCGGCGTGCTTGCCGTGTGGTCCGCGCGAGACGATCGCAAATTCGAGCAGCGCCTGCGCTACGGCAAATTCGCCGTGCAGGTGGAACGCGTGCGCGCCCGCTTGAAAAAAGGCGGCCCGCGCCACACGATTTTTCTAGGGCACAAAACTGTCTCGGATGAATAGAAACCGCGCGCGGATATTTAGTCCAAAGGGGAACTGTTCTGTTGGGATTTCCAATTCAATTTTTTAGCAGAGGCTTGCGGGAGAATTCCTGAACTTGCAAAGCAGGCGGCACAAAAAAAGAGAGGCGCCCGGCAGTTTCACAAGCGCCTCTCCTAAAACACTTTCAATTTGTTCCGTACCTCACTGGATCACCTCCTTCTCGACACAGAATGTCGATAAGCACATTATAAAACGACTTTCCTCAAAAATGTATTGGCATTTTTTATTGCCTCGATACGTAAGAGGAATAGGACGAGGCCTGTTCACGCCGCGCCGGTCATGTCGCACGAGCCCTGCGAAATGAGCTATCATAGGGCCGTGAGTCAAACATTCTCATCCGAAGCCGTAACCAGAAACATTCGAGTCCGCGTCGAGTCGCAATACGATCCCGGCCGTTCCACTCCTCAGCTAAGCCAGTGGTTTTTTCTCTACACCGTGAATATCACCAATGAAGGCCGGGACACCGTTCAGCTCATCAGCCGCCATTGGATTATCACCGACGGAATGGGAAAAGTGGAAGAAGTACAGGGCCCGGGCGTCGTTGGCAAACAACCCCGGTTGACATCCGGGCAGAGCTTTGAATACACTTCTGGCTGTCCCCTCACTACCCCATTCGGGTCCATGCACGGTACGTATCAGATGGTCAATCAGGCAGCCGAACAGTTTGATGTCGAAATCGCTCCATTTACACTGACGGAGCCTTACACCACCGTCAATTAGGAGCGGCAGGTCATCACTTACGGTGCCAGAGGATGATACCGGAGCGCGGTATCCTGCATGGATCTGCCCGAGGAGATTCATGATCCGCCGGATGTTCTCATACCCATTCCTGATCTTGTCAATGATCGCCCTCCTGTTTTTTGCGGCTAGTCCTTTTTCGGCTTGCGCCGCCACCATTCATCACTATGAATACGTATTTGCCCCAGGGAATATCTATGTTTACGATATGGATAACAACCATGCCTTGCTGAAAACCGTGGCAGTCCCAACCACGGCGGGCGTGAGGGGCGCAGTCGCCAGCGTAGCCACCGGCATGCTCTACATCAGTTACGGCAACGACGGAAATACGGGAGGATTTCAGCTCGCATATAACTTATCGACGGATCAAGTAGTTTGGACGATAAGCTACTCGCACGGCATCGATAGCCACTCCATCACTCCCGACGGGACGAAAATCTACATGCCGACGGGCGAAACTTCCAGCGGTGGCACCTGGTACGTCGAAGACAGTTCCAACGGCAGCGATCTATCGACTATCGTCACTGCGGGCGTAGGTCCGCACAACACCATTGTGAGTCCAAACGGCAACCGTGTTTACCTGGGAAACAGAGATCCTGCCGGCGTGACTGTACCAAACGATTTTGAAATTGCCGACACTTCAACGAATCTCGTCATCGGCAGCGTGAATTCCCTGTTGAACGGTGCGAGACCCTTCACAATAAATAGTAAAGAAACATACGCGTTTATCACCGCCTCCGGCTTTATCGGATTTCAAGTGGGAGACGTTGCCTCGGGTAGCCTTCTTTACAAGGTTCAGGTGGATGGATCAAAAATTCCTGGGTTTACGACCAACTCTGTGGTCACTGGCCCGAGTCATGGCATTTCTTTATCTCCCGACGATAAAGAAATTTACGTAGTCGATCAACCGAACAGTTACGTTCACGTCTTCGATGTCAGCGGGCTCCCTGCAAGTGCGCCGGTTCAAGTCGCGGATATTAAACTTCTGAACCCATTTTCCGGTTCCGAAGCTGGATGCATATATGACTGCTTGAGAGAGGGGTGGCTTCAACACAGCCGGGACGGCCGTTTCGTTTACGTAGGAGACTCGGGAGACGTGATCGATACCCTCACACGCACAACAATCGCTACACTGCCTACGTTGATGAACAGCAGGCAGCACATTGAAATTGATTTTCAGGATAGCACGCCGATCTGGGCGGCCACTTCCCGCAGCGGGATCGGATACGTCAACCCATCGCCGCCAACCTTCACCACCCGCTTCACAAGCCCCAATCTTGGCAGCACGGTTTCAGGCGCGAGCGTGGCTGTGTCGGCTTCGGTCTTTACAACAGGAAACCTCTCCGCATTGGATCTGTATGTAGACGGCGTCCTTTATGGAAGCACGTCCGCAAGTCCCGATTCGTTTACCTGGGATACCACGAAAAGTACTAATAGCGTACATACACTTACGGTTACTGCGCTGGATACTTTGGGGAACACCACCAGCTTCGCGGCCAATTTCACTGTAAACAACGTGGTGGCGTCTCCGCTCTCGGTCACAACGGCTTCGCTTGCCGGCGGCACGCAGAACCTGGCTTACAATGCCACGCTGACAGCCACCGGAGGAACAACTCCGTACACCTGGTCGATCCTTTCCGGCAGCCTGCCTGCGGGACTGACGCTGGCGCCGGGCACGGGAATCATTTCCGGCACGCCAACGGGAACGGGAAGCAGCAGCTTCACGGTGCAGGTCACGGATGCCAATTCACTGAAGGCCAGCGCGGCGCTGAGCATCACGATCACTGCCAGTGGAGGCGGTGGAGGAGCAAGCATTGCGCTGGTGCAGTCCAATGCGGCGCAGGGATCGGGAGTGAGTTCGGTATCTGCCGCGTTTCCGGTCAGCAATACGGCAGGGAATCTGATCATCGCCTTCGTGCGCATGTCTTCCACCAGCCAAACGGTGACAGTGACGGACAGCGCGGGAGATGTTTTCGCGCAGGCGGTGTCGCAGACGCAGACGGCGGACGGGCACCAAGCGTACATCTTCTATGCCAAGAAAATCGCGGGCGGCGTGAATACGGTGAAGGCGACATTCTCCGCGACGAACAATCATCCATGGCTGGCGATTTATGAGTACAGCGGATTGAGCGCGACAAGTCCTCTGGACCAGACAGCGCATGCGCAGGGCAGCAGCGCGGCAGCCAGCAGCGGAGCGACGGCCGTGACGGTGAGCGCGAACGAATTGCTGTTTGCGGGGACGGGTTTGCCGGCCAGCTACACGGGAAAAGTGACGGCAGGCGGCGGGTACACCATGCTGCAACAGGATACAAGTACATCGCCGGCGGACAATCAGGCAGAAGTGGTGAACTCGACAGCAGCGTACACCGCTCCATTCACACTAGGTAGCAGCACCAGCTGGAGCATTGTTTTGGCCACCTTCGCGGCGGTGGGCGCCGCGCCGCCCCCTCCGTCCATCACAACCGCATCCTTGCCCAGCGGCGCACAGAACGCGGTTTATAGTGTCACACTGGCAGCCAGCGGGGGCGCGACTCCTTATATGTGGTCGATCATTTCCGGTGGTTTGCCCGCGGGACTGGCATTGGCGCCAAGCACGGGAATAATTTCCGGCACACCAACAGGAATGGGAAGCAGCAGTTTCACAGTGCAGGTCACGGATGTCAATTCCCTGAAAGCAACGCAGGCGCTGAGCTTGACTGTAGCTGCAAATCCGCCCTCGATTACAACGACCTCGCTTGCTAGCGGCATGCAAAACGCGGCATACAGCGCGACGTTGGCAGCAACAGGTGGCACAATTCCCTACACCTGGTTGATACTTTCCGGCAATTTGCCCGCGGGGATGACGCTGGCGCCGAGCACTGGAATCATTTCCGGCACGCCAACGGGAACGGGAAGCAGTAGTTTTACGGTCCAGGTCTCGGATGCCAATTCCCTGAAGGCAACCCAGGCGCTAAGCCTGACCGTAGCTGCAAATCCGCCCTCGGTCACAACGAACTCGCTTGCCAATGGCAGGCAAAACGCAGCATACAGCGCGACGCTGGCAGCCACGGGTGGTTCAACTCCTTACTCCTGGTCGATACTTTCCGGCGGTTTGCCTGCGGGTCTGACGTTGGCACCAAGCACGGGAATAATTTCCGGTACGCCAACCGGATCTGGAGCCAGTAGTTTCACGGTGCAAGTCACGGACGCCAATTCCCTGAAGGCAACGCAGGCGCTGAGCTTAACTGTAGCCGCAAATCCGCCCTCGGTCACAACGACCTCACTTACCGGCGGCACGCAAAACGCGCCCTATAGCGCGACGCTGGCGGCGGGCGGGGGAACAACTCCTTACACGTGGTCGATGCTTTCCGGCGGTTTGCCTGCTGGACTGACGCTCGCGCCGGGTACTGGAATCATTTCCGGCACGCCAACGGGAACGGGAAGTAGCAGTTTCACGGTGCAGGTGACGGACGCTAATTCATTGAAGGGCAGCGCGGCGCTGAGCATCACCATCAATGCAGGTGGAGGTGGAGGAGGAACAAGCATTGCGCTGGTG
>Ga0182024_10013967_pt1 | contig 15576 bp, 16 predicted proteins | sample P32metaG_FD_120480 | JGI IMG/M metagenome (GOLD analysis project Ga0182024, IMG submission 120480) | Permafrost microbial communities from Stordalen Mire, Sweden - P3-2 metaG (Illumina Assembly) | ecosystem: Environmental > Terrestrial > Soil > Wetlands > Permafrost | place: Sweden: Stordalen... | reverse complement strand
TTGGGCAACCCCGCTGGCGTATGCGCGAACGGCGGTCGGCCTGCGAGAGCTGGACAACATTTTGGGTCGAATCGAGCACGGCGTTTATTCATGAACGGCGCTGCCTCAGGGGCGGGGGTACGAATTCTATCTTACCGTATCCTCAAACGTAGATTTGTTGGTTCCGCGTTCTCAGGAGAAGGGGCTCGCCGGTATGGCGGCCGTTGGAATTCCACAGGCGTTGCTGTTGTTTACACATCCAGTGTGATCTCGTTGGCGATTCTCGAGTGGAGGGCCAACTTGTCCCAATGGCCGGCGCCTCCGTCAGTGATTATTGAAATCGAGTTTGCTGCATCCTTGGTCTGGTCACCCACGAAACTGCCTGCGGGTTGGAAGCGTTGGCCTTACCCGAAAACCAATGCGGCTGTTGGTGACAATTGGGTGCGCTCCGGGAGATCAGCAGTGCTGAAATTGCCCAGCGCGGTCGTGCCAGAAGAGTTCAACTATGTCTTGAATCCTGCCCATCTGGACTTTGGAAAGATCAGCATTGGCAAGCCCCGGGTGTTCAAGACGGATCCGCGTCTCGGCCCGTTGGCTTCCCCTTAAGCAAACGCTTCAGCAGGGAACCTCGCCGTAAGACTGGAAAAATCTTACCGGGTGTGGTTCCCATTTCGGAGGCATCTTCGTATCGGGACGGAATTTGGAGCTTTCAGAATACAGGCGAATTTCTTGGAAATCCATTCATGAAAAAGACGGTCGCCTCAGGCGCAGTTGGGAATGGACTATACAACATGCGGTGTGATTTGGTAAGGTCGGGTTTCAAAACATTGTATTCAAGACCCGGCCCGAAAGGTGGGCCAATACCTTTAAAATGACGGGTGGAGCGAGGTTGCCGAATCAAATAGAGTTTAGTCGTGCCATGCCGAAATTTGAAAAACTCACCGAACTAGTTCGCCCAGATTTTTTAGCGGAGTTGCATCACCTGCTGTGGCTTGCTCCATTTGTAAACAAGGGTCAATGGGACGAGGGGTGGAACTGCCGAGACCATGCGCTTGTTACGGCTTGTCTTGCGGCGCTACACGGTCAAACTCCAAGCATTCTTAACGGCAAAGTCATGCTTATTGACAGCGGTAGCGGAACGACTCCGCCAATTGGCATTGAGGCTTCGACGCATTCGTGCGTGGGAATTGTTGACGCCGGCATCATTGACCTCAGCATCCGCTTTACGAGAAGTGCAAACCCATCGCGCGAGGTGAGTTGGCCAGTGAATGGCGTCCTCCACAGCCGAGCGACCCCACCCGGCACCTGCAACGTGAAAGTCACCACAAAGACGTCCGACTATGAACGCGCCGTGGCCGAGGCAACGCACCGAGTTGCAACACGGTCACTTATCTATCACCTGTCAGGAGGTTTTGAACTGACTATAAAAAATCTTGAACACAGCTTCGACGTCACAAATTCCCCTCTCAGCGACCGGCTCCGAGACGAACTCCGCTTGGGATCCGATGTTTACGCCAAGGCAGCCTTGTATTTGTGGGACTTTCTGAATGGGATATCGCCACCTCTCTCAACGTTGCCTCAAGACGCTGCATGGCTTGCAATCGGTGCCAGAACTGGGAATGCGCTCTGGCGCTTCGCCTCTCGCACAGCATTACGGTAGCCATGGGGCAACACAGCCGGCCTTGGCGTAAATCTGCCACCAGACTTCCAAAACATCCGGGTGCGAACGCATGGCCGGGGTGATCTTTTCCAATTCCTCATTAGCCTCTTGCCGGTTGCCGGGGCCAAGCCACCCTACGGCCGCATTGGGGTGCATCAGGTCTGGCGGTTCCAGTGAATTCATGGGTCAATTCGACGCAGTGAATACTAGAACCCGTAGAGGCGCTGCCGACGCTTGAAGGCCTTAGGTCCACCCTCAAGAATAGTGCAGGCGACGCTCTTCGTGCTTTTCGTATCGATAGAGCCACGATCCCGGATAACCGAGTTTTCGCTTTGCGCTCGAAGCGGGATGATCAACTCGGCGTCACCGAGTACTGCAATGTTAGCGTTGTGGGTGACCACAATAACCTGGCGCTTCTCTTTGATACCTCTGAGCGAACGGACAAGCGTCGTGTAGACGAACTCGCTGTCGAGATTGTCCTCCGGCTGGTCGATGATGAGCGGCGCCGTGCTCTGCGAAAAAAGAAGTATTGTTAGCAGGATCGACTGCTGCTGACCCAATGATAGCTTAGTAAAGTCTTTAATATATGGGATCCGTTTGGAATTAGGCAATGTAATCATCTTCGTGACCTTTATCGCTGGCCGGTCTTCAAATAGGCACCGCTGAATCGCGACATGAGGCTCCCATTCGCGGAGCTTGGCGATGATTTCACCAGCTTCCTTAAGCGAAAATACCTTGTTGTTATTTTCATCCACCACAGCCATCAAAGCGGTGGTGTTATTCTTGTCGATCACGTCGAGCAGCGCGATCGGCGAGAATTTGGCCGCGATCAGCGCAGCTTTGGGAACCTGCGACGTGCGCCAGTTCATCATCGTTTTGACCAGATCTTCCAACTCGTTCGAAAGCACACCTTCGGAAAATTTTAGATGAACGGAATAATCGACCACGCAGGTCTCAAGGTTCTTGTTCAGCAGCGTGGCGAAGGCTTGCCGAGTCGTGAAAATCCGGCTCTTGAGTTCTCGGCGCTCCTTCATCAGCGCCGTCCTGGCTCTGAACGCTGCCGCCTGCTTCGGAACACTTCTATTTAACTCGATGAGCTTCGCGGCATGAGTGGTTGCGTCGGTCGTTACCTTCCTAATGAAGGCCATATCAAGCTTGATCTTCTGCTTTTCCAGCTCTCGGCGCAGATTCTCAATCTGATCCTTGGTCTTTTTCTGCTCAGCGACCCAGATTGCGAGCTGAGCATAGATCTGATCTGTGCCCGCCTGAAGTCTCGCTTGTGCCGTGGTCGAGAGCTGCGCAATCGCAGCAATCAACTCTCGGGCGATATCGTGAACGGAATCGAACTGCGCCTTCCCCACCGCAAGCGTGTTGCCGTCAATACTATCGATCAGTTCCCTCAGCTCATCTGTGTTTAAACCGGTGGTAAAGGCGGTGGGAAGTGCAGCGAGAGCAGCACGGAGCTTGTCGCGAAAGATACGCTCGGCGGCAAGCTTTTCTTCAAGCTGGACCACCTCGGCGACCTTCTGAGTCTTGAGTGTTGCCACCTGCCCATCCGCGACCCTTTTGAGTCCTTCGACCTCTTTGATGCGATTGATGTCTTGCTGCAACCGCTCAATCTCGCCTTGGTTGTTCAGCAGTTCATCCCTGATCTCGTTGTCGCGTTCTTTCAGCTCTTTGAGGGCGACAAAGCCGTCCAGAAACTCCAGGAGGACGTTCGGGTCTTTGTCGCAGTTGTGAATCGTGCCGGCAGTTTCTCCCTGCCCATAGCTCTCAACGCAGATCCGATTTGGGCCGTTGGGGTCTTGATTGCTCAGTTCACCCATCTTGCTACGAGTGAGGACATGCTGCTGGCCGACTTCATCCTGGTAGATAATCGAGATGCAATCCGGCCACACGTCTGAGTCGATGAGCGGATTTTCAGATCCATTACCGGACGCAACTCGAAGCGATTCGAGCATGGTGGACTTGCCGGCGCCGCGGCCGCCGATTATGCAGGTGAGGTTTTTGCTGAAGTGAACTATTTGTTCTTTGAGAAAACCGCCTTCAAGTTTCATACCGATGAAGTGCGGAATGGAAGGCGGGATGAGTTCTTCCAGCCGCACGCGTGCGGCACAATCTAATAACGCGATCCGGAGGGCATCGAAGGAAAGCGTCTCCATTTTAAACCTCGTCAGCCGCTTTTGATTGTTTGCGTTCTTTCCGACGGCAGCAAGAGCATGAGAATCTGATCCCATCACCTTTGCCAATGAGACTTCCGTCTCATGACCGAGATGTTTGCCACGGATGGTCGCGCAATTCCGCCTGTCAGCATGGCTGTCGAGCTGCGAAAACCACTCGTTGTTAGCAGCTTGCGTGATCTCCACGCCAAGCAGGTTTTCGCAATTCAGAATCTCCTGCTTGAAAGCGTCGAATTTAGGGTGTGCGTGTTCGAGGCCAGCGTCACTGTCAACGTGAGCGCAGATCCCGAATCCTTCGAATTCGGCGGCGTACCTGAGGCACTGTGCCATCGTGTCGAGGCACGCCTGCTTGTTGGGCGAAATCTTCAGTTTCCCGTAAAACGCCTCGAGGTGATCTGATGTAGGGCAATAGATCAACAGGTGGCCGTCAGCGGTGGAAAGCTCGACCCCAGGAACGACCAGAATGTCCTTGTCGCCAGTGTGCTCAACAGCAGCCCTGACATTTCCAATCACATTATGGTCGGTGATCGCGATAACCTGAAGGTTCTCTGCAATCGCCGAGTCAACAATCGCCTGCGGCGTCATGCCCGCATCCTTCACGTCGTAGGAGCCGCCTTTTCCATATGAATGGATATGCAGGTCGGCGCGCAGGAAATGGGCGCCATTTGATTGCGCACTAATTTCATCGTGAAGCGTCATCGGAGGAAGGATAGAGGCAGAACCGACCGTCGCGGTCAAGTGGCGATTTTCGGCACTTTCCAACGTTCCAAGGGAAGCTGAGGGCGAAATCCGTGACTTGGCTGCGGATGGGGCCAATTCATGGGACAGCTCAGGGAGTTCGGCTTGATCTGCCCAAGGATGTATTCAAGAGGGTATTAGTTTTTTTGGATGGTCAAAAGGGATATCGCCGTGTCTGACCGTGGAACCTTTCTCCCTGGTGCAGTTCGATGCCGTGAGCTTCAGCTTGGTCAAGACCGCTGAAACTATGTCGGAGTTCCGGTGGTGTTCGTCATAGATCAGCGCGAAATGCCAACAGATTGCGGGTCCGAAATTGATTGGAAACTTGTAAACTCGACAGGATTTGAGAAAATCCATCCCGAATCGTAGCGACACAAACGAGTTGGCAATTTTACGGAATGAACGCTCCATCACGACCAGAGACAATATTCAAATATTTTGGCTCAGAGCGGGCTGGAATCTTGAAGGACTTGAGAATTCGGTTTGCAAATCCGGCGGAATTTAATGACCCGTATGAAGTTTGTCCAAGATTCGACGTGGCGGCGGAAAAAACTGCAACCAAGGCAGTGCGTAATCTTGTGATATTGGATACTCAACTTGGGATTCCTCAGAAACGAGCATCGGAGCTGCTTGAGGATTGCAAAAAGAGAGTATTGGCAGACCGAGTGATGTATCACACTCATAGATTTCAGAAGGAATGTGGTGAGAAATTCCGAATGCTGTGTTTCAGCGCAAACATTCAGAGTCCACTTATGTGGGGGCACTACTGCGACTCTCACAGTGGCTTCGCGTTGGGTTTCGACGGGGAGCATGAATTCTTCAAGGATCTCTATCCGGTGTTCTATGATGAGCACAGGCCCCACGCTGATGACCCGATTAAAGGACAGTTGATCCCTCTAACGAAAAATTTCGAATGGGGCTACGAAGAGGAGTGGCGAATTGTACGCCCTGTTCACTCAACTGCGGCTTATTTTGAAACATTGCCTGTCGAGTGCATCAAGGCCGTTTATTTTGGTCTCAGAATCTCGCCGGCCTTACGATGGAATATTGAAATGGCTCTTAAGTTACCGCAGTGTGAAAACATCCAAACGTTTCAGATGGCGCTCGATGTTGCAGATTACAAATTAATTCCGGTTCCGGTGCAGAAAACTCCACCTGACGTCGGCTGGTGGCTTGGTGAAGGGATTTAGATTAATTATTCGCTTGAAATCTCGCAGTAATCATGCCGGTTCGCGCTAAAAGTGTAATCTGAAGCCACCCGCTCATTCCTTTCATAATCCCTTCTTGCCAGCCTTTTTGCTTTGGCACATCTCACCCGGGCAATCGACGCCAGCTTCGCCTTCACCGCCGCACTAACCTTTCCGCGTTTCGGCCGGCCGGGCCGCAATTGCGGCGGCTGCCAGGACACGTTGGGCACAATATAGGGGGGCAATGGGGCGGGGAAAGCCGAAAAGCCGGCACGCGACATGCGGCGTTTTTTCAGGGTTTTCGCCTCGGATAGGGGCGTGTGGGCATTGGTGTTCCAATAATGTCCATTCTTGGCACGCTGCCCCACGCGCCAAGGTGGCCAAATCGCGCTTCGACAGGGACAAAATCGTACTGATACCACTTGCCCTGGTATGAATTCCAAACAGACGTTTGCGAAGGCCCCGGCCGATTACGTTCAATGCATCCGCTCCAGCGCTGGATTAGATTGCGGCTGCGTAAGACCAGACGAGCTTGCCATGCTCTTGGAAATCGCCGCCGACTGCCCGGGGTTCCGCACGCCTTACAAATCCATCGCCGACGGGCACGGGCTCAGGGACGCGGCGCTCCAGGCATTGAAGCAAATTCACTGGTCCTCAAATTGGGCGGCGGCTTCGGTCGCGGCAGGTTCCTCATCCGGAACCGCCGATTCGGGCGGACGTTGCGCCGGGACAAAGATAACGGAGGTGGATCTGCCAGCTCTTGTTCGGAGTAATCCGGACGTTGTGCATAATAGCTACTTGCGCTTCGGAGTACGCTTCACGCGCGCGTCCCATCCATTCAGTTCCAGTGTATTAGTACCGGTAATGGACTCCCCTGTCAGCAACCCTTCGCCGGCCAAATGTTCGGCTGCCTGCCGAAGTATCCGCCTGGCTTCTTCCAGATCTGCCGCTTTCAATTGCCGGCTGTAACGGCACGTAATAACCAGGTCGAGTGACGTATTCATCAGCTTTAGTTTGGCAAAAAAACCAACTCGGATACCAGATTTAATGTTGGATATCTGCGGGGTATGGAGCCTTTGGCTGGTTGATACCCTGCTCTGGGTGTGTGGGCGGGGCCACCAGTTCCCCGGGGATACGCGGATCGGTCTGGACCGGCGCCGAGTCCAGGATGTCCTGGTGAGGCAGGATATCATTCTGCGCTAACTGCGCCAGGGTGTAGATCCAGCGGGGCTCTTCAACATTCTGTTGAATGGCTCCCAGCTTCATCTCCATCAGGGTTATCTCGGCAATGCTTTGCAGCTGCGATGCCTTCCGAATCTCCTCCAACTCCTTAATAGATGCATCTATAATGGCTCGCCTGTTGGGAGGTACGAACAGCCTGCCTTTGAACCCAGGAAGGATCAAAGGCTTGTTTGATGGGATATCCCAAAACTTGACGGGCTGGGCCGCCGACTTGGTAAACTTGGCTTCGAGGATCTCAATATGGCTCCGCCGGCTGTCTATATTCCTGCGAAAGATGCCGTCCAGTTCGGCATAGTTGCTCGCTATTTCATTTCGAGTGTCCTCCCGGTTGGCTAACGAGAACCGGATGAATTGCTGCCGTCGGTTGTTGTGTCGGCGCCGCAATCCCTCCTTCGTGAGGATGCGCATGTGAAAGGCGAACTTGTCCAAGCCAAACTTCCGGGCGGCCTTCAGGTCGGTGATGGCGTCCGCTTTGAAGAAGTCCTCCATGGCACTCAGGGATGCCTCCCGGATCATGGCGTCCCACTCAGGTGCGAGCCTGGGAGGTGGCATTATGGACAGATCGTAAACCTGGCGCTGAATGTTCTCGCGATAGGTTTCCAGAACCTCATCGAGCATGTTGACATAAACTCCATCTCGTCCCGGTTGGTTGTGGTTGCTAACGCTGATCCGGACACCCTTCCTGGTTTGCGGAAGGAGAAAGACGTGGGCGTGGATATGTGGGTCAGGGTCTTTGGGCTGATAATTCCCCCCCGCTTGAAGACGCTTGACCCACGAGGCGTTCCCATGCACCTTGGCGTCGTGATGGATTCCCATCACAAACCCAAGCTCATCGCCGGGGTAGAACTTCTGGGCGATGGTCGAAAAGGTATTTTCTGCTGCTCGGACGAGAAGCCGATCTATGTCAACCTGCTCCATCAGCAACTGCGTGACCTTGACCGGGTCCATGCTTAGGATTAGCCGCAAACCCATGATTTTTCGGCCCCTGAGCTTTTGCTTGCGGCAGTGTTCTCGGATGAATTCCACGGTTGCGTCGTTCTCCGACAGGTCCCGGGTCCTGGCCAGAATAGCGGCTTGCTTCTTCCCGAATCCATGGGCAGACAGCGTACCCCGCGGCCGACTGGTGAAGTAGGTTTGGCCGATTTTCATCCCGCTTTCCACCTCCTTGCCCTTGTGTTTTTTGACTTCATTGGCATAGCCATCTGCCCAACTGACCGCCGCCTTGGGAGACGTCACAACCGTAGTTCGCTTAATTGTTGCCACCTGGTAGGCCATAATATTAGTGCATTATTTGGGATTGGCTGCCGGCTTTTGTTCCTTGAGATACTGCGCCTTGTAGAGAGCCAGTACCCTGGCTGCCTCGTCCCTGAGAAACTCGGTCTGGCGGAGAGCTTCATCTATTTGGCTGACCATGCTGCCCATCCTTTCGACCATCTCGCTCACCTTCATATTCTGGTTACGGAGGAGATTCGAGAGCAGCTGTTCGTTGCCTGCATTGGTGTAGTCCGTATGCAAATGAACATATATAAGTTGCCGGCCAACCAGCATGTCTGTGAGGGTCTTATACGGCACCGAGTAATGCGCGGCGAGCTTGTGCAGAAGGTTCTCATGCTTTCCGACGTCGTAAAAATTCTGCAACAGCTGGTCGAGTTCGACCGGGTCAAGTTGCTGTACTGAGCCCCGGGTCGTGAGCTTCTGCTGGATGCCTTTAATGAATTGGTTGGTGTCCTCCATGCTATACTTTCGGGGCGCTCTCCTTGGCCAACTGCTTGAATGAGTGGAGCAAAGTCTTGTACTCGCCCGTGGCACCTAGCTCGACCAGAAGCTTAAGAAGGCTCAATGTTGTCCCATTAAGCTCATCGAGACGGTCGTGAATACCGGTCTGTAATGTAGCCATGTCACTTGCGTCCGGAAGATAGGCTTGGCCTAATGAAATACTCATATCCGCCAACTCATTGACGGCGTACCCTAAAGATCCAGAGTCATCGGGCACCCCCAGTTTGATGAGGCGATCAGCCACGTCCTTGCGGATATAGAACCGTATATTACGCCTCTCCATAACGGGAGTCGAGGCTGGACCATCGGCTGCATCCAGAGTATCTACCGCCCTGCTTCCAGACGGTTCTTCAGCCTCCTGGTCCAACTCGTGTGACGTGCTCATGTAACCAGTATAGGGCCTATGTAGGGTAGTTCAACCAACATCATATAAAAATGGAGCAGTTTTGGAATTATATAGTAACCGGAGCGGGTGCAGTGACCAGGTATCTAACCAAACCGGCTTGCTAGGCAAAACTCGTGTAACCAAGCCGGTATTGTATTATAAGTTTCATGTAACCAAACGGGCGGAAAATCTCATTTTTGGCGTTTGAAACACCTTCTTGTGCCTTACCGCCTCTGTCTTCCTTCTTTAGGCGCCTTTCCTCCTTGTTTTTTAAATTGGCCTTTTCCCGTGCCTCCCTCCCTTCTAAGGCATCCTTTCCTCTCCTTTTGTAGTGGCTGGCCCCTCCTTTTATGCCTTGTTCTTACAATAAACTAGCGTAGCTGTGGCGCCCTGCAATTCTCCCTGGACTGTAGGCGGTCGAGTATTTGGAGTAGTTTATCCTGTGGGTTTGTGTTGCGTAGTATGTGGGGCATGGTGTTTTGGAATCGTGGAGGTCTGGTATTTGGACTTGGAGATTCTGGATTTGAGATCTGTGGTCCGTAATTTGGGGGGGAGATCATGTGGAGGATTTCCAACGGGTGACATATGGACCTCTTTGCTTAAATTGGCTAGCTTGATCGCCTGGTCGAGTTTGGTATGGCAAAGCCGTACTTTGGGAGGATTAAAGGGATCAAGCGGCAGGTCGCCAAGGAGGTGCGGGTTGGGGAACCCGGCTGAGAAAACGTCTATCTTTACGATAGCTCTTGAAGCATGACCTCGCTGTGCCACCCATCAGTCATGGTAAGCTTGGCGGAGTCGTCTCCGAAGTACTCTATGCTCAAGATGATTCCAGTCCTGGTGCATAACCCCTCGTCCGGGTCGTTCCAGGTGACCTCATCTCCGCGCTGGAGTTTGCGGCGCCAGTCGTTCTTGCGTAGTTTCGCCATTTCTTATGTTTGGCGACGGTTAGCCTGGTGTAGCGATCATTATAAGTCAAAATTGGGCAGCGAAGTCGGCGAGCATGGACCAATCTTCAGCCCCTTCACACTACAGGCAACTGCCGTTTGGCAGGGTGTGTCGGGCATTTTTGTGAAGCGTTAGCGGAGGTCTGGCTGACAGATTGGGCCTTCCGAATGGAGTCGATCAGTATCCCAATGTGGAGTCTGTCGATTCTCTCCGCAGGGTTGGCAAGCTGCCTCTGGCAGAGATCATAGACCCACTTGGCGTCCTCTTCAGATTCAAAATGGAGCTGTACAGCATGCATGAAATGTGTCTGGCGCGGAACTTCAAGGGCTCTCCCCATGACCGCGCATTACCCCGGGGACGACCGCAGCAGGCGCCAGCACGATGGGGGCCCTTTCGGTCCTGGCCAGACCACCGGTGGGAGGGGGGAGGCCTTGAAAGTTTTGTGCCGTAAGGCCTGCTGGTACATACGCCCGGAGGGCGGCGAAGGTCCATCGTTCTAATCGTTTAGGGCCCCGTCCGGGCTTAGGACTTCCTCCTGAATAGAGCTAAATTACCCCGGGGTAAATGGTGATGGTATCTCTGCGGGAGATGAAGCAGGTGTGGTGAATCTGGATCTCAAGAAGAGGACTCTTTCGGTCTGGGACAGAACACCGGTGGGAGGGGGGCTTCAAGAGTTTTGAGCCGTAAGGCCGCAGTGGTACATCTACGCCCGAAGGGCGGCAAAGGTCCATCGTTCACAATGTTCAGGGGCCCCGCGGGCGAGGCGGCCTGCCGGCGAGGATTTCGCTCGACGTTTTTTGTTGCAAGGTGTTCATGGCCGGTTGCTCTCCGGTGGTTTTCCCGCAGAGCGTTCTCACTCGGGTCTCATGGGAGGTTGTAGCCTGTGGTGGAACGTTGAAATAGAGGGGTTCCCTCAGTCAAGACATGTCCGTCTGCCAGAGGCAAGGCCAGTTGTTCCAATTTACGACCGTTGGCCTGAACGCCAAGTTGGCTCAAGCCTTCGATGGCCTTATGGGGTAAAACAGGGAGCAGCCCAGCCATAGCAGTGTAAATTCCTTGGGTGGTGATATTCAGAACAGTATCCAGCCGCCCCGCTTTTGCTGGGTCCCGGGCTAATTTGAAAGGGGCAGCCGCCTCGATGTACACGTTGATTGAACGGGCTAACTCCACTGGTAAAAGAGCGCATTGATGGAGTTGACACGCAGCATAGGCTGTCTGCAACGCTGGGAACAGCGCCTGCGTTTGATTCATCAGTGCATAATCCACTGGAAGCAAAAGAGCATCGGGTTCTCGTGTGGGTAAAACGCCGCCGCGATATTTGAAGACCATTTTAAGCACTCGATTGAGGCAATTCCCTATGGTATTCGACAACTCGGTGAAACTCCTGGCCAGTTCGGCATCAAACCAGTTCAAGTCGCTGCCAAATGACGCTGTCCTCAGCAAATAGTAACGCAGAGTGTCCATCCCATAGGCACCAGCCGCCTCACGCAACTTCTCAATGCCGATAAAGTTGCCCTCGGTTTTGCTCATCTTCCTGCCGCCACTAAGCCACCAGCCATGTGCGAAGATTTGTCGGGGAAGAGGCTCTCCCAAGCTCAGCAAGATGCAGGGCCAGTACACTGCGTGGAACCAGAGGATTTCTTTCCCGATCAAGTGGAGGTCAGCCGGCCAGAACTGTCGAAAGCGCGCATCGTTGTCTGTTCCATAGTCCAAAGCCGAGATGTAATTGCTCAGCGCGTCAATCCAGACGTAGACCACATGCTCGGGATCATTGGGGAAGGGGATGCCCCACTTTAGCGTGGCCCTGCTAATGGACAAATCCTGGACTCCGGCCTTGAGTTTGCTGACCACCTCATTGAAGCGCTCCTGGGGCAGGATAAATTCCGGGTGGCTGTTGAGGAAGTCGAGGAGGCGATCTGCATATTTGGTGAGCCGAAAGAAGTAGGAGGGTTCCGAGAACTGCGCCAGTGGTTTCCCGTTAAAAGCAATGTAGTTGCGTGTCCGGGCCTCGGTTTCTGTCACGAATTCTTCCTGGCCTTCGTCATACCAGCCCTCGTAAGTCCCTAGATAAATGTCTTCGTTGGCCAGCAACCGGCTGATGATGGCCTGAACACATTTGTGGTGCCGGGGACTGCTTGTACGGATGAAATCGTCATGGGTGATGTCAAGTTCTTGCCAGAGTGATTTGAACACACCGGATACGCGATCGGCCAGTTGACAAGGTTCGACGCCCTTCTCCGCGGCCGTCCGGTCCATCTTGACCCCGTGCTCGTCGGTGCCGGTAAGCAGGAATGTCTCATCCCCAACCAAACGATGGAATCGCGCCAGGACATCGGCGCAAATTGTCGTGTAGACGTGGCCCAGATGCGGTTCAGCATTCGGATAATAGATCGGTGTTGTGATGTAAAACTTGTTGCTCATGAGATTGCGAGACCGTACGTCCCATTGAATGCAAACGATGTTTTCAGAGCCCCATCAAGGCTTTCAGTTCAGCCGGATGCTTGAGGGCGGCTGATTGGCTTTGGGTAAAGATCTGCGCCTTGCCAGATGCCGCAGCCCTTACCTTCTTAACCATTGTAACGTTACCATCAACGCCTTGTTTCATCAGTCTATTGTAATCGCCGGGGAATTTCGCTCAAGTATAATCCTGCGTCCTATCCACAGTCACGATATGGGCTTACTATAATTGGGCTCGGACATCAGCATTTTACTGCCTCACTCCGAAACTCGGAGACGAGCACTGGCAACACCGCATCGAAATCAGGCTGACTTATCAAAGAGTAAAACTTGTCCCTTGACCCGTATGCCTCAAAGAGGACCGGTCTGGGGCCCCTTTTTAGGGCTGCCTTCACGTTTAGGACAAACTCGATCACTTCATCAGGGGAAACTGTGGTCCGCTCCAATTCTCGAAGAGGCAGCAAAGCAATCGTTCCCACATGACTAGGCTGGTCGGGGAAGTTCAGCCGCGCGGTCCTCACCATCACGGGAGACTTCGGTGTGGCGTTCTTCACCTCCTGTGGAGTGGCTGGACGGATGACGACATACTTATACTTTCTTTCAAGCGGCACCTGAACAACCTCCCCGGCCATCAATCCAGAGGGACCGTGGAGAATGGTGAGTTCATCAACTGGCACCCAAACAGCCGATTTTTGCCCTGGTTCAGCGACTTCCAGTTGATGCTCCGGGAGCTGATCAAAGGCAACGAGAACGTCGTTATTGGATGGCGCGGTTACGGTCCCCGCCCCATAGATGGGGTGGTAGACCCTCTCTGATTTGCGGAAGCATGAGCGTTGCATAGTCAGTTCGTGTTTAAGGCTCCCTGCGCCTTTGGATCCGGGCGTCAACCTTCTTAATTATAATGCGTCCGTTGCTAAAAACTCTGCTTTCCTGCTGCCATCCTATCTTTGGATGGGATGTCAGCATGGACGCAGGGCCGGCGCTTCAGTTCCCTTGAGGTTCAGATGGAACTTGGGGAACAAGAGCTGTACCATCTGCATCTCCGCTGGCGAGAGTTCTGCAAGAGATGACTCTTGCAGCGCGGGTTCGTAGAAATCCTCCTCCTCGATAGTCCATGAGGGATAAGAACTCGCCTCGTTCGGAAAGCCGAGCAGATGCATGATGGCTTGAAATTTTTCGATTCTAAGATGGGGAGAGCGCCATGATGCCTTCTCCAGGCAGGGATGGCCGTCGGCTTTTCCGATATCAAATCCAGGAAAATCGTAATCTCCGAGGGCGGTGGAGGCCCCCTCCGCGCCGTTGGGAACATCCTCCTCCCGGATCCGCCTTGTGATCAGGGTGGACTGCGCAGCCGTTGGAGGATTGGTGAACCTCAACGTAACTGTTTCTCGGTTTGCCATGCGCTTGGTGTGAAGGCCTTAAAACTGGAGGGACATCCCGGTGAAAAGGGCGAATTCAGCTTGCTGCGGAACTTCGGAGGGCCGAGCAGAGACGCATACCTGTTTGTCTTCGGTAACCGGTTCTAAGGCGGGCAGTCCTTGGATGAGAGCTTCGAGGCGGCCCTTGCGAATTCCAGCCCGGCGTTCGCACTCGGCATAAAGAGTTTCGAAGCCTCCTTCATGCCGGAAAATGCACTCCCAATGACCCTCAACATAGCACTCGACCACGTAACCGCCGCTGACATGTGGCTCGTAATAGGCAATCAGTTTCTTCATGCCGTGTTTCCCGTTTTAGCGGAGCTCAGAGGCTCTGCACATCCGCCCCCGACCCAGTGCAAGCCACGGGTTTGGCTACTCGAGCTGGCCGGGCTTGTGTGTTGTTTGGCTTTTGGTTCGTTAGGTTGGTTCATATCGTATTTTATCAGCTGACTTCGCAGTATTCGCAGGTGGTGGCGAGCAGATGGTTGTAGTCCCCGGATTGTGCCCTTTTCAGATACTCGTCAACGGTTTCTTTGGGACATCCAACCGCTTTAAGAGCGTCCGTTGCACGACCGAGGACGGCGAAGGCATTTCCATCCGTGCCCGTGAGCTTCAGTCGAGGTTTGATACACGTCCTCGGGACCTCCGGCGCCGTTTCGTTGGCAAAAGGATCCTGGCCGGTGGCGAACCACTGACCAAGGTGCTGGTTCAGTTCCGCCATCCACACTTCATTGATGGCGTAGTAACGGTCATCCAATTTGTGGCTCTCATCCTGATTTAAAATGCTGCCGTCAGCTTCCTGTTCGCCGGATCCCCCGCAGTTGAAGCAGTCTCCGCCGGGCTCTCCTTCCCCGGATCCCCCGCACTCTGAACAGGCTTCGTTTCCTTCACTGACTTCGACGCGGAAGCTTTCCAGAATCCCCAGAACCTCTTTCCCGTGGGGCAGAAGTGTGAGTTTGAACTCCCGAAACAGTTGAATCATTTCCTTGTGCAGTGGCATCTCCGGATCGTGCTTCCGGAAACACCCTCCTTCTCCGTCTGCGTACCCATTATCCATATACTGGAGGTGTCCACCATTGCACGTCTGCTCATTGTATTTCCCGATTAGAATGAACAGCTTTGCAGCTGTCCCGAACTTTTCAGCTGCATTGTTGACCGTGTCCCCGTAGGTCCAGCCCTTGTTCTGTTGCCAGTCGGCATACGCCACGTCCAAAATGGCTTGATGGTACTCGGATTTCTGAAGAGACTCTCGGGCCGCCAGACTGTTGCGGATGGTTTCGATTTTCATCGTTTCTGGGTTTTTTAAAGCGGAGCTTCGTTTGTTCATCTCGACAGTCTTTGCAGGAGGTGGCCGTCCGTTTGGGAAAGAAGCACACGATTTATGCATCAATGGGTATCTCTTCCAGGCCTTCGTCTCCCATGATAAGAACTGCTTGGAAACTGTCCCGGCGGGACCGGCAATTGACCAATCTTAAGAGCGCAACCGAGCAATCATCGTGTCCATGGCAAGTGCGCTGTAATTTCCTGACCTCTTCATCTGCCGGGCAAGACTGATGGCGCTGGATTTGTGGCCTTTGTTGGCCAGCCTAGCGAGGCGGTCAAGCTTGGT
>Ga0182024_10013966_pt1 | contig 15576 bp, 16 predicted proteins | sample P32metaG_FD_120480 | JGI IMG/M metagenome (GOLD analysis project Ga0182024, IMG submission 120480) | Permafrost microbial communities from Stordalen Mire, Sweden - P3-2 metaG (Illumina Assembly) | ecosystem: Environmental > Terrestrial > Soil > Wetlands > Permafrost | place: Sweden: Stordalen... | reverse complement strand
GCTAATCTTCGTTGGCGGCAATCGATTCCATCAGCGACACCAATTGACGCTGCACGGTCTGATCCTTGATCTTGCTGTAGGCCCGCAGCAGTCTCAGACTGAACGAGCTGTCGAGGAACAGCAGGCTCTCGACTTCGCGCGCCTTGCCGTCGCCGTCGTAGAAGAAGGTGACGGGTACGTCGAGCGCCGTGGCGATTTGCTGAAGGCGGGCGGCCCCGACCCGGTTGACGCCCTTCTCGTATTTCTGAACCTGCTGGAAACTGACGCCGAGTTGTTCGCCGAGTTCCGCCTGCGAGATTCGTTGCTCGACACGCCGCAGCCGAATTCGCTTGCCCATCTCGATGTCGGGCTTTCCGGCACTGCGCTGCTTCATCTTCTTTGCCGCTGATTTATTCATACCGGTTTCACCGTCCTTCGGTCGAGAAGCCCCCGAACAGATGCGTCAGGGATTCAACCTTATATACCGCTTTAAGCTCGTTTGGATGGATGAATTCATCTTTAAACCACGGGAATTTAGCCGGATTAAATGCCTCGACCAGCCAGTCGATCATGCGCCGGATCCGCGGAATCCGCCCGCTACTGGGATGATAGGACAGCCAAATATCGAATGGCCGGTTTAACTCAACCTCTAGAGGTACTATATTCCCGCCAAGGGCGCAGGCATAGGTCGGAAAAACGCCGACCCCGGCGCCATTGGCCACCGCCCAATAATTGGCGCTGCTCACATTGGTCTTCATAACCAGCGTATCATGCAGGGACTGACCGGGAAACCAGCTCTCGAACACCTCCTTGGCGGCGATCTGGTCGGCGACCTGCACCACCAGCCGATGCCGGCTGAGGTCGGCGGCGGTGCGCGGCGCGCCAAAAATGTCAATATATCTCTGGCTGGCAAAAAACATCAGATGGATCCGGCCGAGACGGATCAGCTTGACGTCGAGCGAGGCCGGTCGCGAAAGATGGATCGCAACGTCGGCCTCATGCCGCGACACGTCCGCCGAGCGCATCGCGCAATGGAGATCGACGAGAATATTCGGGAACGATTGCTGAAATTCAACCAGGCGGGGGGCCAGCCAAAATGTGCCAAGGCCTTCGGTGACGGCGACCCGGACTTCGCCCGACAGCGTATTGGTGACGGAACTGCCGGCACGGAGCAGGTCGAACGACGCCGCTTCCATGCGTTCGACCGCCGAAACGACCAGCGAACCCTCGTCGGTCAGTCGTGTGCCGTGGACATCGCGGGTAAACAGCGTGGCGCCGATCTGGCGCTCGAAGTCATCGATCCGCCTGCGAACGACGTTGATCGACAGTTCCAGCCGTTCGGCAGCCGATCTGAAGCTGCCGCATCGCACCACTTCCAGGAACACCCTGGCGGCGTCCCAGTCGGTCAGACCGCTGAAACCGATTCGGTGGTGTTCCTCCTGAGGAACGCCCCTTTCCAGTAACGGACGCATACATGACCCCTTCCAGCCGCTAAACTTGCCAGAATATCGGACGAACAACAACCATGGCGGGACACATGGTCGTCAGGTCCAACGCCCGTGCTGCCGGATCCATCCGAGCATCACTGCGCTGGCCGAACGCATTTCCCGCCGCCAAGGGTAACCGCGTGACGTCAGTCGTCAGTCTTCGGACATTCGCAAACTCGTCGAACGTACCTATTGTCGTGTTCGTCGACATGCAGCAGGAATATCTGGCCAGGCCGCGCCTGCTGGCGATTCCCGAGATCGAGCGTGCGCTCAACAATTGCCGACGGGTGCTCGATCACGCACGCAGGATCGGCCTGCCGGTGGCGTTCGTGCGGATGCTCAACGAGTCGGCCTTTTTCAATCGCGCAACGCCGTTCGTGCAGTGGATCGAGGGTTTCGAACCCGATCGCAGCGAAATGGTGTTCGAGCGCAGCAGCCCGTCATGCTATTCGTGCGAGCCGTTCGCCGCATTGCTGAGCCAGAGCCGCGGCGGCATCGTGCTGGCCGGATTTGCAGGTGAATCGACCTGCCTTTCGACCTTGATCGACGCCTTCCATCGCAATCACAAGGTGATTTATCTGTGCGATGCTTCCGCCAGCCATGCGCTCGACGACATTCCGGCCGATCAAATCCATCGCGCGGTTTCGAAAATATCCGGACTGTATGGAGAGGTCTATGAAACGACCGACTGGATCGCCTCGACTTTACCTCGCAAGCTCGGGATCGGGAAAAACGCCAGTGGCTAGCTCAGAACAGAAGCTGCATTCTACCCTCGCAACCCTCGAGCAGTGCCGGGCGGTCCTGCTCGCCAGCGCCAGCCGGGAGACGGCGCAATTGGTCTCGGTCGCGATTCTGCAGCTCAAGATGAAGCTCAACCGGATCGCGGATTCGGAATTGAAGGCGTTGTGCGATGCGATGACGCCGGATCACTGGCTGGCGGAGGGCTCGCAGAGTCCGGTATCGCCGCAGGGCCGGCCGCGGCGTCCTCCGACCGTGCTGAAACTGGTCAAATAGCACGGCACCGTCGGCGTTTTGCCAGATCGGGATGTCCGATATCCTGCCTCCGCTCGGGCGGCGCGCACGTCGCGTCGGCGGCCTTCCGGCTGCGCGGCCATGATGCCGTATTGGTGATCGATAACAGCCCAGTCGTGATATTCCGGACATCGGCAGGTCTGTCCGTCATAGCCCGCATCCGCTACATCAGGCCGGATCAACCACTGCGACCCACCTGGCCTCGGCCGGGCAGGGCGCGGCAAGCTCCGAACAATAGCGATGCCGGCATGATTCACGATGTTTCGATTCCCGCGGCCTTGATCGCGGGCCTGGTCAGCTTCCTGTCGCCTTGCGTGCTGCCGCTGGTCCCGCCCTATTTGATTTACCTCACCGGCGCCACCATCGAACATGTCGCCAACGCCGAAACGGACGCGGCGTCGCGGCGTGCCGTGATGATTTCGGCGGTCATGTTCGTGCTTGGATTCTCCACCGTGTTCGTGGCGCTCGGCGCCAGCGCCTCGCTGATCGGCGGGCTGATCCGCGCCTGGTCGGCTCAGCTGTCGATCGCCGCCGGCATTGTCATCATCATCATGGGCCTGCACTTCCTCGGCCTGACCCGGATCGGGTTTTTGATGCGGGAAGGGCGGTTGCCGATTCCAAAGCCGGTCGGCCTGTGGGGAGCCTATGTGATGGGCCTCGCCTTTGCGTTCGGCTGGACGCCCTGTATCGGCCCGATCCTCGCCGCCATCCTCTCGGTCGCCGCTGCCGAGGCCACGGTAGCGAAGGGCGCGGGCCTGCTTGCGGTCTATTCGGCCGGCCTCGGCATCCCGTTCCTGGTCGCGGCGTTCCTGGTCGAACAGTTCTCCTCGCTGTTCTCGCGGATGAAGCGCCATCTTGCCAATGTCGAGCGGGCGATGGGCGTGCTGATGGTGATCACCGGCATCGGCTTTCTCAGCGGCGCCATCTCCAGCGTCAGCATCTGGTTGCTGGAGACGTTTCCAGCGCTGCAGAATATCGGCTGAGCTTGCGGATTTTTCCCGCAAATGAAGCGGGCTGCGCACGGGAACCGCGCGCAGCCCGTTTACTTCCGATCAGCGTCAGAACATCAAATTGTCCTTCACCAGCACCCAGCGGCCGTGCTGGATCTGCTGCACCTGCGTGATGGTGTTGGCGAGGTGGTCGGTCTTGGAGAACTTGGTCGGTGGCGAACTGAAGATGTCGTTGAACTTATCGCCCGACTCGAGCGAATCGAGCATCTTCTGGCCGGTCAGGTCCTTGCCGGCCTTTTGCGCGTAAAAGGCAAAGGTTTCGATCGCATTGTAGCCGATGATCGCCTGGGTATTGGCATCGGTGCCGAACATCTTCTTGTAGCTGGCCAGCCACTCCTTGACCTTGCCGGTGGCGGTATCCTCATAGGGAATCTCGAAGCCTGACGCGGCATAGAGTCCCTCGACGGCATCCTTGCCGAGCGTTGGTACTTCCAGCACGTTGGTCGGCGTGGCTCCGAGGAAGGTCACGTCCCAGCCGAGCTTCCTGGCCTCGCTCATGGCGCCGATGGTCTCGCGTATGATGGTGCCGAGCACCACCAGATCGCAGCCGTCGGATTTCATCTTGGCGATCTGGGCGCTGAAGTCGGAGGCGCCGCGCTTGTAGCTCGTGATCGAGGCCGGCTGTACCTTCATGGCCTGGAGCTGCTGGTTGAAGCCGTCGAGCACGTTCTTGCCGTACTCGTCATCCTGGTGCATGATGCAGGGCTTCTTGAAATTCTTCCAGTCCATCATGTATTTGAGCGCGGCCCGCGTGCTCTCGACATAGGGCAGCAGGTTGTTGAATTTCAACCGTTCCTGTGGCTTTGCGGGATCGAACTTGAAGGTGAATTCGGCCGCAGTCAGCGGAAACAGCTGCAGCACGCCGGCGTCAAACAGTATGTCCTGTGCCGCCAGCACGGTCGGCGATCCCATCGGCCCGATCATGGCGAAAATCTTGTCGCGCTCGACCATCTTTTGCGACGCCAGCACCGCCTTCTTCGGGTCGTAAGCATTGTCCTCGAGGATCATGCGCAGCTTGCGGCCATTGACGCCGCCCGCCGCATTGATCTGCTCGACCGCCAATTTCATGCCGTTGGAAACCGGCACGCCCCAGACCTTGATCGGACCCGACAAATCCTGATGGGTACCGATCACGATCTCGTTCGCCGAGATGCCTTCATTGGTAACCTTGGTGGTCTGGGCTATGGCCGGCAGATGCATAAGCGCGAGCGCGCCCAATGCAAGGCCGAGCACCTTCGATTTTGACATTTTACTCCTCCTTCTTGCGTGGCCCGTCTTGAGCGAAGGGTTGGCCTGCTGGTCCTTCGCCGTTGCAGAGAATCCGGCCGATCAGGCCACCGCCCGATCGCGATACATGGCGTCGATCTCGGCGGAATAGCGCTTGTTCACGAAGTTTCGCTTCAGCTTCATGGTCGGCGTCAGTTCCTCGTCCTCCGGCGTCAGCTGACGTTCGATCAGGAAGAATTTCTTGATGGTCTCCACGCGGGCGAAGTTGCTGTTGACCGTCTCGATCTCGCGCTGGATCAGTTGCTGGATTTCCGCCGCACGGCACAGGCTCGCGTAGTTGGTGAAGGGAATGTCATGGTCCTGAGCAAATTTCTCGACATTCTCCTGATCGATCATCACCAGGCAGGTGAGGTAGGGCCGCTTGTCGCCGATCACCACCGCGTCGGAAACGTAAGGCGAGAATTTGAGCTGGTTCTCGATCTCGGACGGCGTGATGTTCTTGCCTCCAGAGGTGATGATGATGTCCTTCATCCGGTCGGTGATCTTGACAAAACCTTCATTGTCCATGGTCCCGACGTCACCGGTGTGCAGCCATCCCCTGCTATCGACGGCCTCGGCGGTTCTTTCGGGCTGGTTCAGGTAGCCCATGAACAGAAAGTCGCCCCTGATGAGGATTTCGCCTTCCGGCGAGAGCGCGACCTCGCCCCACGGCACCGCCTTGCCGACCGAGCCGAGCTTGATCCGGTCGGCCGGCATCAAGGTCGCGACTCCGCAGTTTTCGGTCTGGCCGTAGACTTCGCGCATGTCGATGCCGAGCGCGAGATACCAGCGGATCAAATCCGGCGCGATCGGCGCCGCCCCGGTAAAGGCGAGGCGGCAGCGGTCAAGCCCGAGCATGCGGCGGATGTTGCGGAACACCAGCCAATAAGCCAGCCGATCTGAAAGCCGCAACCATGGTGACGGCGTTTCGCCCTGAAGCCTGCAATCGGTCATTCGATAACCGATCGCGATCGCATGGCGATAGGCCCATTTCTGCAACGCGGTTGCATCCTTCAATGCAATGGTGATGCCGGAATAGAACTTCTCCCAGATCCGCGGCACGGCGAGAAACTGGGTCGGCTGCACCTCGCGCAAATTGTCGGGAACGGTTTCCGGGCTTTCGGCGAAATTCATCACCGATCCCAAAGCAAGCGAGACATAGTAGCCGCCGACCCGCTCGGCGACATGGCAGAGCGGCAGGAACACCAGCCGTTCCTCGGCATCGGTCGAGGGAAACAAATCGCCGGCGTGGCGCATCTGGTGCACCACGCTGCGGTTCGCATGCATCACGCCCTTGGGCGGCCCGGTCGTGCCGGACGTATAGACCAGAATGGCGAGGTCGTTGGCGCTGCGACTTGCCAGCATCTCGTCCCACAGCGCCTCGCGGCCCAGCATGTGATTGCGCCCCAACGCCATGAACTCTGCAAGCGACATTACCATGGGATCGGAAAAACCGCTCAGGCCCTCCATGTCGAACACCACGATGCGCTGCAAAGTGGGGCAACGCGGCCGGCAGCTCAGGATCTTGTCGAGTTGCTCTTCATCCTCCGCGAACAGCACCCTGGTTCGGGAATCCCTGATGAGATATTCCACCTGTAGCGCCGAGTCGGTCGGATAGATTCCGGACGAGACGCCCCCGGCGCAGAGAATGCCGATGTCGGCAAACACCCATTCCGGCACGGCATTGGCCATGATGGAAGCGACATCGCCCGGCCGGAAGCCGACGGCGTCCAGCGCATAGGCGATCTCCCGCGAAATCTTCAGCCACTCGCGCCAGCTGACCGGCTGCCAGATACCGAATTTCTTCTCGCGGATCGCCGGACTATCGCCGCGCGTATGCACCGCGAGCGCAAAGCTGTTTGCGATCGTGTCGGCGACCGTCAGCACTGCCGGTGCGGCCATGCCCGCTTCCTCCTCTGTCTTGCCCCGCTTCGGCGTGCCGGCTTCACGACCGGTCTTGATCGCTGTCGAAGCGAACGGCTATTTAACGCCACGTTTTCTTCTTTTTCCAGCGCCGTTCACCCCTCGCGCCGGCTTCCTTGGCGCCGAGATAGAACTCCTGGATGTCCCTGGAATGCATCAGCCGCTCGCATGTGTCATTCATGACGACCCGGCCGATTTCGAGCACATAGCCATATTGCGCAGTCTGCAGTGCGACTTTCGCATTCTGTTCGACCAGAAGAATCGACATGCCCTGCTCTTCGTTGACGCGGCGAATGATGGCAAAAATCTCCTTCACCAGGATCGGCGACAGCCCGAGCGAGGGTTCATCCAGCAGGAGCAGCGCCGGCCGGTTCATCAGCGCCCGTCCGATCGCCAGCATCTGCTGTTCGCCGCCGGAGAGCTGGCCCGCGGGCTGATCGATCCGCTCTTTCAGGCGCGGGAAATAGCCGTAGACCCGCTGCAGATCCTCGACGACCCCATCGCGATCCCGGCGCGGATAGGCGCCCATCATCAGGTTCTCGCGCACCGAGAGGAACGGAAACACCTCGCGCCCTTCCGGCACATGGCTGACGCCGAGCCGCACGATCTTGTCGGCTTCCAGCCGCTGGATCGGCCTGCCCATGAACTCGATCGTGCCCTTCTGCGGATCGACAATTCCGGAAATTGTCTTGAGCACCGTGGTCTTGCCGGCGCCGTTGGCACCGAGCAGCGTGACGATCGAGCCGCGCGGGACCTCGAGGCTGATGCCCCTGATCGCCATGATCGGCCCGTAATAGCTTTCGATATTGCTGAGCTTGAGGATGATGTCGGGCGCGCTCATGACATCCTCGCTAGCTGCCGAGATAGGCCGCGACGACATCGGGATGGTGCTGCACTTCCGCAGCGGTTCCCATTGCCAGCACGCGACCATAGTTCAGCGCAATCACCCGGTCGGAAATGCGATTGACCAGCGTCATGTCGTGCTCGACCATCACCACGGTAATGCCGAGTTCGGACTTCATGTCCCTGATCCAGAACGACATGTCGTCGGTCTCCTCGACGTTGAGCCCGGAGGATGGCTCGTCGAGCAGGATCAGTTTCGGCTCGGAACAGAGCGCGCGCGCCAGCTCGATGACCTTGCGAACGCCGTAGGGCAGCTGGGAGATCACCTTGTCGCGATAGGGCTCCAGATCGAGAAATTCGATGACCTGCTCGACGCGGCGGCGATGGCTTTTTTCATTTGCCCGCACGGCTGGCAGGAACAACAGCTCCTGCCAGAGGCGGGTGGTGCAATGCCGGTGCCGTCCGACCAGAAGGTTGCTGAGCACGGTCGCATTCTCGAACAGTTCGATATTCTGGAACGTGCGGGCGATGCCGAGCCTGGCGATGCCGTAGGTGGGCTCGTTGGTGATGTCCTGCTCGTCGAAGAATATCCGGCCCGAGGTCGGGGTGTAGATGCGCGAAATCAGGTTGAAGATCGAGCTCTTGCCGGCGCCATTGGGGCCGATGATCGACAGGATCTCGCCCTTCTCCACCGCGAAGGAGACGGCGTCGACGGCCTTGAGGCCGCCGAAATGCAGGGAGAGATTTTCGGCGCGGAAATAGCTCATCGATTCCGCTCCGATTTCACGTAGATTTTCTGTCGCTTGAAGGTGGCGCGCTTGTAGAGCGGGAACAGCTGGAAGAACAATTTTATCTTGAGCCAGCGGCCGTACAGGCCGAGCGGCTCGAACAGCACGAACAGCACGATGATGACGCCGTAAATCGCGCCCTTGAGACCATTGGCGGAGGCAACGGCAGCCACGCTGTCCTGAATATGCCCGGTGCGCGAACTTCCTGCGCCAAGTGCTGCAGCAAGGCCTCCGATCAGGCCGGGCACGTCGTCCTTCAGATAGGTCAGGAACGGATCGATCATGACAATGAAGATTGCCCCAAGCACCGCGCCGTGCAGGCTGAAGATGCCACCGATCAGGATCACGATGATAAACTCGATCGAGAGCTGCAGGGTGAACATCTCGGGGCTGATGAAGGACAGCTTGTGGGCGAACAGGCAGCCGGCAAAGCCGGTGATCGTGGCGCTGATGGCAAACGACTTCACCTTGTAGAGCGCGACGTTGATGCCCATGCTGCGCGCTGCAGTCTCGCTGTCGCGGATCGCGATGAAGGCGCGACCCGTCGGCGAGCGCAACAGGTTGAGCGTGCCGACGATGGTCAGGATCAGGACGGCAAGGCAGAGGAAATAGAAGGCGGGACTGTCGCGCTGCAGCTGCAGGCCGAGCCACTCGATGGTCTTGACCCGCATGCCTTCGTTGCCATGCGTGACGCTTTCCCAACGGGCCAGGATTTCCTCGATAATGAAGGCAAAGGAAATCGTGGCGATGACGAGATAAATGCCCTGCAGCCGCAGTGCCGGAAATCCGACCACCGCGCCGATGACGCCGGTCAGTAGCCCGGCAGCAAGGAAATACACCGGGAAGGGCACGTTGAACTGCTGCAGATAGGCGGCGGTATAGGCGCCGATCGCGAGAAACGCGGCGTGGCCGAGCGAGGCCTGCCCGGTGAAGCCGGTGAGGATCAGCAGCGCCACGCCGACCGTGGCGTAGATGCAGACAAAGACCAGCTGGCTCACCATGTAGCTTGAGAGAACGAACGGCGCGATCGCCAGCAGGATCAGCAGCGTGCCGTAGGACAACACATGCCCCGAGTGCGGGAACAGCCGGATGTCGTCTTCGTAGTCGGTCTTGAACAAAAACCGCATCGGTGCGCCCTCAGACCTTCTTGCGAATGGGAAGGCCGAACAGGCCTTCCGGCTTGAGCAGCAGCACCAGCAGGAGAACGAGATAGGGCGCGACGTCCTTCCATCCCTCCGGCAGGTAGAAGCCGGCCATGCTTTCGATCACGCCAATCAGGACGCCGCCCACTACCGCCCCGGGAATCGAGCCGAAGCCGCCGAGCACGGCGGCCGGAAACGCCTTCAGCCCCAGCACCAGCCCGACATTGGAATGGATGAAGGTGATCGGGGCGAGCAGGACGCCGGCGCAGGTCGCGACCGCCGCGCTGATCGCCCAGACGGTCGACACCACGCGCTTGACCGGAATGCCCATGTAGTAGGCAGCCAGCATGTTCTCGGAGCTGGCCCGCATGGCGGTGCCAAGCTTGGTCTTGTTGAAAAAGAGGAAGAGCAGGGCGCAAAGGATGATGGTTGCCGCGATCACCGAGAGCTTGTCATAGGCGAGCACAAGTGCGCCGATCCGCAGCACCCCCTCGCTGAACGGCGTTTCAATCTTGAAGTCGTCGGTGCCCCAGATCATGCCGGCGATCGAGCGGAGGAAATATCCAAGTCCGATCGTTGCCATGATGATGGAGAATTGCGGATAGCCCAGGATCGGACGTACCACCAGCCGCTCGGCCAGCACGCCGAACAGCGCCATCGAGAGTACCGCGGCGGCAAATCCGACCCAGTAATTCAGTCCGAGAATGCCGATGAAAGTGAAGGCGAAGAATCCGCCCAACATCATCAGGTCGCCCTGGGCGAAATTGACGACTTCGGTAGCTTTGTAGACCAGGACGAATCCGAGCGCGATCAGGCCGTAGACGCAGCCGAGCGCAATGCCACTCACCAGCTGCTGAACAAAGTCCAGCATTTGTTTTCCCCCCGCGGGCACGCGGCAATTCTTTTGACGCCTTCGCACCCGTCCTTCGCGCTCCCGTTCCGGAAAACGCTGAAGGACTGCATATTGTCCGCTGCTTATTCAGCCCAAAGCGCTGATCCTGTCAACAAAGCGCTTATTGTCACTTCGGATATCGGCGCCTCGGCTCATCGATTCACCGCGCCGAAACATCGTTCCGGAAGCGCTGCCTAGAGATTGCTGTCGGTGATCGCGGCGTAGACCATGGTGCGCAGCTCGCGGCGCAACGGATAGGCGCTCGACGGCAGCACCTGGGTCATGAAAACGGCGATCAGCTCCTCCGCGGGATCGATCCAGAAGGATGTCGTCGCCGCGCCGCCCCAGGCGTATTCGCCGGCGCTGCCGGGAATCAGCGTCTTCGCCGGATCCATGGTGACCGAGAAGCCGAGGCCGAAGCCGATGCCGTTATAGGTTGCCTCGCTGAACAGCGACCGCGACATTTCCGGCAGGTCGCGCCCGCCCGGAAGGTGATTTGATGTCATCAGCGCCAGTGTCTTCGGACCGATCAGCCTGACGCCGCCGAGTTCGCCGCCATTGAGCAGCGCGCGGCAGAAGGTGAGATAGTCGGCGGCGGTAGAGCACAAGCCGCCGCCGCCCGAGACGAATGCCGGCGGGGTGAGGAACGAGCTCGTGGTCGGGTCGTCGTGCAGGGTCATGCTGCCTTTGCGGTCGGCGGCGTGAGAGGTGATGCCGCCTTGCGCGTCGGCCGAGTAACAGGCGGCGAAACGATGAGCCTTGTCGGCCGGCACGAAAAAATCGGTGTCGTTCATGCCGAGCGGATGGAAGATGCGCTGCTTGAGGAATTGCTCGAACGGCATGCCGCTGATCTTGCCGACGAGATAGCCGATCACGTCGGTTGCGACGGAATAGTTCCAGGCTTCGCCGGGCGAGAATTCCAGCGGAATTTTTCCGAGGTCTTCGATCATCGATTGCAGCGTGCCGGCCTTCTCGACGTCGCTGATCTTCTTCTCACGATAGGCGGCGTCGACGTTGGATCGCTGCTGGAAGCCATAGGTCAGGCCGGAAGTGTGCCGCAACAGGTCCACGATCAGCATCGGCCGCGACGGCGGCCGGGTCAGGAATGCCGGCGCCGTCCCGGCCTGGAACACCCCGAGGTTCTTCCACTCCGGGATATATTTATGCACCGGCTCGTCGAGCGCCACGCGGCCTTCCTCGAACAGCATCATGAAGGCGACGCTGGTGATCGGCTTGGTCATCGAGTAGATGCGAAAAATCGTATCGTCCTTCATCGGCGCCTTGCGCTCGACGTCGGCAAAACCCTGCACCGCGCTGTGAACGACCTTGCCGCGCCGATAGACCAGCAGTTGCGTTCCCGGAAAGCGGCCGGCTTCGACGTAGCGGTGCCTCAAATGGGCTTCGATCCGGTCGAAAGCGGCTTTGGACATGCCGGCGGATTCGGGCGAGGCGGGGGTCGGGGCTAGCATGGGAACTGATCTCCGGGCTGTCGTGGGTGGTCTAGCCGAAAAGCACCCTCTGTTCCAATCCCGGCGTGCTTACCCCGGCCGGCCGGCTGGTGTAGAATAGCGCAGGCTTTCGCGTACCCCCAGGATAGACCGATGCCCCAATTCAACGACACCGAACTCACCGCCGCCGTCGTCCGCAGTTTTGAGGAGACGCCCGACCCGCGGGTCAAATTCCTGATGGAAGAGCTGGTGAAGTCGCTGCACGATTTCGTCCGCAAGACCGATCTCAGCTTCGACGAATGGGGACATGCGATCGATTTTCTGACCAGGGTCGGGCAGAAATGCAGCCCGACCCGGCAAGAGTTCATCCTGCTGTCGGACGTACTCGGGGTTTCGATGCTGGTCGATGCGGTCAACCATCGCCAGCGCGATGGCGCCACCGAGACGACCGTGCTCGGCCCGTTCTATGTCGGGGAGCACAAGCCGATGCCGCACGGCACCGACATCTCGTCCAAGCTGCCGGGCGAGCGCATGTTCGTGCAGAGCCGCGTCACCGATCTCGAGGGCAGGCCGCTGGCGGGCGTGCCGGTGGACGTCTGGCACGCCGACGACGACGGCTTCTACGATTCGCAGAAGCCGGCTTATGAGACCGAGGGCCCGTCGTCGCGGGCGCGTTTCATCACCGACGCCGACGGCCGGTTTTTCTTCCGTACCATCCTGCCGTGCAGCTACCCGATTCCGACCGACGGTCCGGTGGGCGAGATGATCCTGCAGACCAGGCGGCATCCGATGCGGCCGGCCCATGTGCATTTCCTGGTCAATGCAGCCGGCTACGAGCCGCTGATCACCCACGTCTTTATCGGCGGTGACAAATATCTCGATTCCGACGTGGTGTTCGGCGTCAAGGACGACCTGGTCGCCGGCATCCAAAAGCGTACCGACGCCGTGATGCCGGATGGCAAGCCGGCCAGCGAACCCTGGCATTTGATGAGCTATGATTTCCGCATCAAGCCCGGCGCCGGCACCGCGCCGAAGCCAATGATGGCGGCGACCGAAGACGCCTGATGCATACAATCAAGCGCGCTTGCTTATTTGTTGTGCGGCGCACAAAGATTGAGCGAATCGCCAATTTTCGATGCGGTCCGCGGCTCCCGAAGGACATTCGGGATGTCCTCTAACATAATGTAATTCATATCTTTTCTGTGCGTCAGCGGCTTGGCACGAAGCTTGAATAGTTCGTGCTGACGCCATTGAAGCCGTCCCTCGAAACCAATCATCCGAATTTGCGGCTTCGCCAGATCGGGCTCTCCCGGTGGCGCGCCTCCATGCCTTTCGGATGCGGTCTCGATGACTCCTGACGGACGAGAGAGACGCAGAAAGGAATTTCCGGTGAGAGAGCAGAACCCGACCTGGATTTCGGAATGGAAGCCCGAGGATGAAACGTTTGGAATTCGACCGGCAAAGTTGTGGCCGGGCGCAATCTGATCTGGTCGATCGTTGCCGAGCATGTCGGGTTTTCGGTCTGGCTGATCTGGAGCATCGTCGCGACCAAATTGTCGCAGGCCGGCTTCCACTACACGACCGACCAGCTGTTTCAGCTGGTGGCGATACCCGGGCTGATCGGCTCGCTGATGCGGTTTCCCCTACACCTTCGCCGTGACCACATTCGGGGGCCGCAACTGGACCATCTTCAGCGCCTCGGTGCTGTTCATCCCGACGCTCGGGCTCGCCTATTTCGTCGGCGAGCCCGGTACCCCGTTCTGGCTGATGCTGCTGGTGGCCTCCACGGCCGGTCTCGGCGGCGGCAATTTTGCCTCGAGCATGGCCAACATCTCGTTCTTCTATCCCGATCGCATGAAGGGCTGGGCGCTCGGCCTCAACGCGGCCGGCGGCAATATCGGCGTCAGCAGCGTGCAGTTGCTGACGCCCATCCTGATGGGGGTCGGCCTGATCAACCTCTATCAGGCGACGCCGGTGTCGGGCGTCTACCTCCAGAACGCCGGACTGATGTGGATCCTGCCACTGGCCGTCGCGGTGTTCGGCGCGGTTTTCTTCATGAACAACCTGACCTCGGCCAGGTCCTCGTTCAGGGACCAGGTCGCCATCATCGGGCGCAAGCATACCTGGATCATGGCCTTCATCTATGTCGGGACGTTCGGCTCCTTCATCGGCTACTCGGCGGCGTTTCCGCTGCTGATCAAGACGCAATTCCCGGCCGTGACGGTCGCCATTGCGTTCCTCGGCCCGCTGCTGGGTTCGCTGTCGCGTCCGTTCGGCGGCCTGCTGGCCGACAAGGTCGGCGGTGCGATCGTGACATTCTGGAATTTCATCGCGATGGGCGCCGCGACCATCGGGGTGCTGTATTTCGTGGGGATCAAGGACTTCACCGGCTTTCTGGTGATGTTCCTGATTCTGTTTGTCACCACCGGAATCGGCAACGGATCAACCTATCGGATGATTCCGTCGATTTTCCGCGAGGAGAATCTTCGCAAGGCGAGGGGCACGGGCGATGCCGGACGCGCGCTTGCGCTCAAGACCGCCGGCATCGAGAGCGGCGCTGCACTCGGCTTCATCGGCGCGATCGGCGCCTGCGGCGGCTATCTCATTCCGAGCGGCTTCGGCAAATCGATCGCCGTCACCGGCGGTCCGCAGCTGGCGCTGGAAATCTATCTGATGTTCTACGCGGCCTGCCTGGCGCTGACCTGGTGGTTCTACCTGCGCCGCAGCCCCGCGGCGGCGGGCGCGCCGAACCTCGCCGAAGCGCGGGTGTGAGGCCGAGCCTGGTTCTGACCCTCGCCCCCTGCCGGGGCGAGGGAACAGCAAGAGGAGCGAGCGAAACATGACACCCGATCAAATCGAACTCGTGCAGCAGAGTTTTGCCAAGGTTGCGCCGATCTCCGAACAGGCGGCCGTGCTGTTCTACGACCGCCTGTTCGAGATCGCGCCGAAGGTGAAATCGATGTTTCCCGCCGACATGACCGAGCAGCGCAAGAAGCTGATGGCGACGCTGGCCGTGGTCGTCAACGGTCTCGGCAATCTGGAATCGGTGCTGCCGGCGGCGAGTGCGCTGGCACGGCGTCACGTCAGCTACGGCGCGAAAGCGGAGCACTATCCGGTGGTCGGCGCCGCGCTGTTGTGGACGCTGGAAAAGGGGCTTGGCGACGGCTGGACGCCCGAGGTCGCGGAGGCCTGGGCCACAGCCTATGGCACGCTGTCTGGCTTCATGATTTCCGAAGCCTATGGCCGCTCCCAGGCCGCCGAATAGAGCAGAGGACACGCCGCCGTGAGCGAACCCCTGGTCGTGGTCGGCAACGGTATGGCCGCGGCACGTCTGGTCGATGAACTGGCGAAAGTCGCGCTTGGCCGTTACGCCATTGCGGTCATCGGCGACGAGCCCCGGCTCGCCTATAATCGGGTGCTGCTGTCGTCGGTGCTGGCCGGCGAGACGCAGTCGCACGACATCGAGCTGAAGCCCGCCAATTGGTGGCGCGAGCGCGGCGTCACCCTGAAATATGGCTGCATGGCCACCGAGATCGATGTTGGCCGCCGCGAACTCACAGCATGGCGTTCTCCAGGCTGGTGCTTGCTACCGGTTCGACCGCGCTGCGGCTGAACCTGCCCGGCGCCGACCTTGCGGGCGTCCGCACTTTTCGCGACAGCCGCGATGTCGATCTGCTGCTGGCGCTGGCGGCACGCAAGAAGCCTGTCGTCGTGATTGGCGGCGGATTGCTCGGACTGGAAGCGGCCTATGGTCTCGCCAAGGCCG
>Ga0182024_10013965_pt1 | contig 15576 bp, 13 predicted proteins | sample P32metaG_FD_120480 | JGI IMG/M metagenome (GOLD analysis project Ga0182024, IMG submission 120480) | Permafrost microbial communities from Stordalen Mire, Sweden - P3-2 metaG (Illumina Assembly) | ecosystem: Environmental > Terrestrial > Soil > Wetlands > Permafrost | place: Sweden: Stordalen... | reverse complement strand
CTGCTTGGCGCTGACGTTGCTGTCGAGCCCCTTGGTGTCGGTGGGCACCTGGAACGAATTCGACGTCGACATGTTCGGCTGGCTGTTCTTTGTTTGCGGCGCGGCTATGCGGTGGTGGAGCGCGTTGTATCGGACCGAGAGTCAGCCGTCGCCGTTGGCCACCGCCGGTCCGTATTCCATTTGCCGCCATCCCGCGCAATTGGGCAATCTGCTGTTTTGCATATCGCTGGCTTGTTTCCTCAGCAGCCTGACCTGCCTGCTTGGTTTTGCGGTTGCGGCGATCGGGTATTTTTCGCTGGCGATTCCCGCCGAAGAGCGAAAACTGCGAGAGATGTTTGGCGAGCAGTACGATCGATATTGCCAGATCGCTCCGAGGCTCTGGCCACGATTGCGATTGTTTCATACGCCGGAAAATATCCTGCTCGACATCAACACGCTGGCGCATGAATTGCGCCGGATGGCCGTGTGGATGTGGTTGCCGGTGATCGGCAAGGCGGCAGCGCAGTGCCGGGCGGAATTATGGTGGCCGCACATCTTTGGGATGCCGTAAGCTGGGGTCCAAGCCCAGGGAAGGCTGCCGTGGCGTTTGGCGATTGAGAAGTCGTTGGCAGCCTTCCCTGGGCTTCGCCGCCACTTACGCGAAACACCGGAAACCGGCCATTCTTCGCGGGATTCTCTTGTCCCGCCGGCTGCCGTTTTGGCCCCAGGCCATACCTATTGCGTAACTTGCTTCAAACCGGTAGCTTACCCCTTTCCATACGGCAACTGAGGGAAGCTGCGGGGGCGGCGAGTAGCTGCGTTCAACGGACGATCCAGCATTCCGCGAAGATTTTGGAAGACCAACATGAAAAAACTGCCAACACCTCTGTTGATCATTTTCGCGATCGGGTTTCTGGCCGCCGCAGGATGGCAGGCGGCCAATAGCAGTACCCCCGCGCTGGCTCCGGCCGCTAGCGCTGATGCACAGGGCACGCCGCCGAAACTGTTCGAACCGCTGCTCAACCGGGACAAATACTCGCCGGGCGAGCGAATCGCGCTGATTGCGAATGTTGTCGTCGCCTTGGCTGGATTGGGCTATGCGTTCATGCTGGTGGGCCAGGTCAAAGGCGCTCCGCAAGGGACGCCGCGAATGCAGGAAATTGCCCGCGCGATCCGTGAAGGGGCCGACGCCTATCTGTTCCGCCAATTCCGCATCGTCGGGGTGCTGATACTCATCATTACGTGCGTGCTTTGGTGGGCAGCCAAGGTTTCCGGAAATTTCGACGAGATTGCCTGGGGCCGAGCGATTGCGTTCTTGGTCGGATCGACGTTTTCCGCCACGGTCGGTTTCGTCGGCATGCGATTGGCCACGGTCGGAAATCTGCGGGTCGCGGCCGCTGCCCAAGATAGCTTTGGAAAGGCCCTGCAACTCGGTTATCGCACCGGCACCATCACCGGCATGTTGACCGACGGCTTGGGTCTCTTGGGCGGTTCGATTATCTTCCTGATCTACGGTGAGCAAGCCTACGAAGCGTTGCTCGGCTTCGGCTTCGGCGGCACGCTGCTGGCCCTGTTCATGCGGGTCGGCGGCGGTATTTATACCAAGGCCGCCGATGTCGGCGCCGACTTGGTCGGCAAGGTTGAAAAAGACATTCCCGAAGACGATCCCCGCAACGCCGCCACGATTGCCGACAATGTCGGCGACAACGTCGGCGATTGTGCCGGCATGGCGGCCGATATTTTCGAAAGCTACGAAGTCACCATCGTGGCCGCGATGATCTTGGGCATCGCCAGCTTCGGGCACAAGGGCGTGATCTTCCCGCTGTTGGTTCGGGCCATCGGCGTGATCGCCAGCATCATCAGCACCTACAGTGTCAAATGCGGCGACAAGGGCACTGCCGGCGAGGCGATGAAGAGCGTCAATCGGGGTTTCGTGATCGGCTCGATCCTCAGCGTGGTCGGCTTCGTGATCCTCGGCTTTTGTTATCTGCGATTCGATGAAGGCTATTTGGTTAACTATCCGCAGGCGGCAGTCGCCTATGCGGGTCACGCGGCGGGCAATGTCACAAGCGAGTTGCCGAAGTGGGTGACGCTCGGTGTGAACGGGCTGGATATGCGCGCCGCCTGGGCTTGCATGATCGGGATTATCCTTGCCGTCGCACTCAACAAATGCACCGAATACTATACCGGCACGGAATACAGTCCGGTGAAATCGCTGGCAAAAAGCTGCGAAACGGGCCATGCGACCAACATCATCCAGGGTCTCGCGGTCGGCTATGAAAGCAGCGTGGCGGCGGTGTTGATTATCGCCGCCGCGATTCTTGCCAGTGCGCTCATATTTACCGGCGCTAGTCCGACGTTCATTGCCTTCGGCGTGGCCATGGCCGGCATCGGCATGTTGACGCTCACCGGCAACACGATCTCGATGGACGTGTTCGGTCCCGTGGCCGACAACGCCAACGGAATCGGCGAAATGGGCTACGACAAGGAAGCGATGGGCGAGGCCAAGTACAAGGAAGCCCGCCAGACGCTGGCCGATCTCGACGCCGTCGGCAACACGACCAAGGCCATCACCAAGGGAATCGCGATCGGCTCGGCCGTGATCGCGGCCGTGTCGTTGTTCAATAGCTTCATCGTCTCGGTCGGAAACGGCGGCAAGGGCGAGGACAAGCAAATCAGCACGCATGTGTACAACCTCGTCGCCGATCAACTCACGCTTTCCGATCCGCGGCTGTTCATCGGTCTGTTGATCGGCGGAGCGGTGCCCTTCTTGTTCAGCTCGATGACGATTCGTGCGGTCGGCCGCGCCGCGTTCTTGATCGTGAAAGAATGCCGCATTCAATTCCGCGACAAGGCGATTTGGGCCGGCACCAAGAAGCCCGATTATGGACGTGTGGTTGATATCTGCACCGGCGAAGCTCAGAAGGAACTGGTCGGGCCCGCGCTATTGGCGCTGTTCGTGCCGGTGTTGGTCGGTTTTGGATTGGGCGTCGTGGCGCTGGCCGGTTTCTTGGGCGGCATGATCGTCACCGGCCAATTGCTGGCCGTGTTCATGGCCAATGCGGGCGGTGCTTGGGACAACGCCAAGAAAATGGTCGAAGACGAGCCCCGCAGCATCGAAAACAACACGGGCAAGGGAAGCGAAAAACACAAGGCCGCGGTGACCGGCGACACCGTCGGCGATCCGCTCAAGGACACGGCCGGCCCGGCCATCAATCCGCTCATCAAAGTGATGAACATGGTCAGCCTGCTGATCATCGGCTTGATCCTTCCTTACGACAGTCGACTGTTGAAGAAATTAGCCGATTTGAACCTGTTCCCAGCCGTCCTGAAGCCGCTCGACGCTCTTTTCTGGGGATCGATTATCGTTTGCGTGATCGGCTTGATCTGGGCGATCTGGCAATCGAAGCGTGAAAACCCCGAGATGAACCAAACCGGTTGAACGGCAATCGGTTGGTGTACGCGGCCTCGCGTGTCCTTGGCGGACGATGAAAATCTGTAGGGAACGGCCTCCGTGCCGTTCCGGGCCAACGCTGTGCCCCGGAACGCCGCGGAGGGCGTTCCCTGCAGCCGCAGCGCAGCTCGCTTGCGGTTTCGCGCGTCCCGGGCTCCCCCTCCCATCGGCGCGCATCCGGGCATGGCGTAGAATTGAAGACTGGCTGTTCCCAGCAAGCCATTGTCGCCAGTTCCCACGCTTGAGTCGTTTCGCCGGCCCACCCGTCCGTTTCCGGCACCCACCCGGACCCGATCCATGCCCTCCGACGCTTCCGCAGGCACGCTGAGATCGCGCAGCTACGTGGGACTGCTCGTTGCCCAATTCCTGGCCTGTTTCAACGACCAGGCCATTCACTACGTCGCGTTCTTCTATGCCGTCGACATGTTGGTCCGCTACCTCGGTCAGCGGAATTTCGACGTCAAGCTGCTGGCCGTGATCGTCACGTCCTGTTTCATCGCTCCGTTTCTGCTCTTCTCGCCGATCGCCGGCGTGTTGGCCGACAAATACAGCAAACGGACCACGATCGTCTTCTGGAAGATCGCCGAGGTCGGAATCATGGGTCTGGTGTTCGCCGGCTTCCTGTTGCCGCACATCGCGGGCGTCAGCCATTCGACGGTCGTGTGGAGCGCTGCGATGGTGATTGCCGCGGTGTTTCTGATGGGCACGCACAGCACATTTTTCATCCCCGCCAAATACGGCGTCATGCCCGAAATTCTGCATCCTTCGGTGCTGTCGCGCGGCAACGGGCTCCTTGAAGGAAGCAGTTTCACCGGCAATATCCTTGGCACCGTGTTCGGCGGACTGATGTACGTCAAATATCAATCCGTCTTTCACGCAGAGACGGGCGTGCTGACGCTGGGCAAGGAGTGGATCCTGGGGCTGATTCTGCTCGGCTTGTCGGTATTTGGCGTGCTGGGGGCGCTGGTGATGCCGCGGATGCAGGCCGCCGATCCGAACCGGAAGATGGAGTGGAATCCGTGGGTTCCGGTGCGCGACAATTTGCGTGTGTTGCGGCGCTCGCGGCCGCTGGTTCTGGCGACCGTCGGAATCGCTTTCTTCACCTTCATGGTGCTCTTCTTCCGCCTGATCCTGATTTTTGAGGGCGAGGCGACCAAAGACTACAAGGATTATCAAAGCGCCTACCGGGCGACGCAAAAGGCCGGCCATGTTGCAAGTACCTCTGCCGCGGATGCAAGCACCGCCGCGCGGCCGCCCGGCAATGCGAACGATCCCTACGAAGAATTGCTCGAGCTGCTCTCCGGCGAGGATTCTTCCGACGAATCGTTCGACGACGATGTGTCGCTCGACGACATGCTCGCCAGCGAACCACCGGTCGTGTCGGCCGCCACTCCCGGTTCGACGAACGAGCCGGTTCTGGCGGATACCAACGAGGAATTTCGAATTGCGATTCTAATCGCGTTCATCGCGCTGGGCGTCGGCATCGGCTGCGCCACGGCCGGCATGATCTCGGGCGACCGCATCGAGCTGGGGTTGGTGCCGTTCGGCGCCATTATCATCGTGCTCTTCACCGGAGTGCTGGCTTATGTTAGTGGCGTGCAATGGTCGCCCCGCGCCGCGCTTTGGATCACCCGCGCGACCCTCGTTGCCGTCGGCTTGGGGGCCGGGCTCTATATCGTGCCGCTTTACACCTTGCTGCAGCACCGCGCGCCGAAGGAGAGCAAGGGAAACCTCGTCGCACTGAGCAATTTCTTGAATGTCACCGGCGGTCTGGTCGCGGTCGGCGTGTTCTGGTTCGTCACGTTCGGCTTGCAGAAGATTCTGGGAATGAACTTGTCGAGCAAAGACATCGGGCAGTCGCCCGAGAAGTTGCGCGACTACGTGCTTCAGCTTCAACAGCAGATGCAGATTCCGCGGATACTCTTCTTGTCGGCGAGCTTGATTACCGTGTTGATCCTCTATCTGCTTTGCCGGCAGCGGCCCGACTTCTTGCTGCGGACCGTTTCGTGGTTCCAACTTCCGCGCCGCCGGCATTTGCATACGGTTGGTTTGGCGAACGTGCCGGGCGAAGGGCATGTGATCCTGGCGACGAATTGCCACGAGACCGAGGCTTGGATCTACGTCATGTCGGCCATCGACCGGCGGACCTGCTATTTGCGGCCCGAAACGCCCGTCGGCCGAATGTTGCCGCCCGGCGCGGCGCGACTCGAATCCTTTGCGCGGCGATTGGGATTGCTGGTCGCACCGCCCGATACCGCGGCCCAGCCTAATTTGAATCGCCTGATCGGCGCCGGCGTGGATACGCTCGTGGCCGGCTACTTGGTGGCGATGACCCTCGACCAGCCGGAACCGCAGTCGGCGTTCATTGGCCCGATGTCGGCCAAACCGTCTGGATCCGCGGAGGATTTATACGCCGGTTTGCAAGCCCGCGCTCCTTCGACGGTGTTGCCCGTCTATTGCGACCCCAAGTGGACCGGCTCGATGCCTGACCGCGACGGCCACAGCCGAGCGATGGTCCTCATCGGCAAGCCGCTCCCACCCGAAGCAACCGTCCAAGAAATCCGCGCCGCCATCCGCGAGTTAGGGACGAGGGGCGACGGATGAGGGGCGAGGGATTCGGGATGACGGCAAACGTCGGCGAAGCCCGCAAGTGCGACCCGCCCCACGCTTGCGGTTTCGAGCGTCGCTCGTATCCAACCTTTCCATCGCTGACTTCGTGCGCGGCTCTTTTTCCCCTCGCCCCTCGCCCCTAACCCCTTCCTCGTCCCCTACACCTTCACCCCACACCCTCATCCTCCCCCTTGCCCCTGACCCCTTCCTCCGACCACAACCGCCGCGCCTGGGACGCGCTCGTCCGCAACCGTCAGCGATTCACTCGCCCGGTCGACGACGCTGATTTCGCCGATCCAATGGCCGCTGCCGATGGCGCCGGTTGGCTCGGCGCGGGCGTTGCCGGATTGCGCGTGCTTTGTCTCGCGGCCGGCGGTGGCAAGCAGAGCGCGCTCTACGCGGCGCTCGGCGCGGAAGTGACGGTCGTCGATCTCAGCCCGGAGATGCTCGCGCTCGATCGGCAGGTTGCGGCGGAGCGAAACCTCGCGATTCGCACCGTCGAAGCGTCGATGGATGATCTGAGCATGTTTGCGGCGGCGAGTTTCGACATCGTCGTGCAGCCGGTGAGCACTTGTTATGTGCCGGATATTTTGGCCGTCTATCGAGAGGTGGCCCGAGTCATCATGTCCGGCGGTTTGTACATCAGCCAACACAAGCAGCCGGCCAGCATGCAGGCCGACATCCGTCCATCGGCGGCCGGATACGAATTGATCGAGCCGTATTATCGCACCGGTCCATTGCCGCCCGTCGAAGGCAGCCCGCACCGCGAGCCTGGCACGCTGGAATTCTTGCACCGTTGGGAAGAACTTTTGGGCGGCCTATGCCGCGCCGGTTTCGTCATTGAAGACTTGCTGGAGCCGCTGCACGCCGACCCAAAAGCCTCGTCCGGCACATTCGCCCATCGCAGCCAATACGTCGCCCCGTACGTCCGCATCAAAGCGCGCCGCATCGGTTCGGCAACGCCACCAACGGCCACCAAGCTCTGGACGCCATGAGGCAGTGGTGGTTGCTTGTGTGCCACTGGCCGGCGAAGTCGGCCAGTGCCGGCCCGGCGAGTTGACGCCACGCTTCGTGTGATCTCAAAAGCGTGAATGCGCGCACAACGGCCGACCTCTCATTCTCACTTCGCCGTCGAGTCGCGCTCGCACCGGCCGACTGCGCTGGCCAGTGCCACACGGTCGGTGTGCTTTCCTACTATCCGATAGCCGCAGACTCGACAGGCATAAAGCGCGCCGGTGACCAAGGTCAAATAGGGCCAAATGCAAATCCCGACTTCATCGATAAGCCACGATTGTTGGTTGGTCGCCACTTCAAATGCCAAAAGCATCAGCCAAGTCGCGCCACCGAGCACGCCCAGCCGCCAAGGGCGGAAACTCGAATGCAGGACGGCCCATGCCGCGATTTGTCCTGTAAACGCGAACAATCCAATGTAAGCGAAATGGACGCCGAGCACTGGCCCCGGCAGCCTTTCGATCGGCGGATAAAAAAACTTCACGATCGCTAATGATGCACCGCATCCGGCGGTCGCCTGCAACATCTCTGAAATTGTGAATTGGAATCGCCGCGATGTGACCGCGATTCGTGCGCCGTCGGTCGGCGTGCCGATACGTATCATCTCGGTTGAGCCCACGGTTCGACTTATTCCATACACGATGGCGACATAGCCGGCGATCGAGGTAAAATGGGCAACGTCCCAATAGTGAATTTGCGAGATTCCTAAGTTTTTCGGTGCAAGAAGGACTCGAATCAATTGACCCCACGCTGCCAACGACGCTACGGCAATCGGCAGGCGAACTGCGGTACTCGTTCTTCCAAGCCCGGCCCACATTCCGACGAGACACACTTGGCTGAGAGCCAGAGAATAAATCAGCATCCCATTCATCCGGGAGAGATGGCTGGGCTGGTCATCTACGGCCCTGACAACCGCCGCCGCGTCGAGCAGCAGCAGCGCGAGAACGAGCAAGACCATCGGCAAATCTCGAACCGTGGCTCGCATTCGACTTGTCTTTGTTTTGGACGATTGACGTGTCATGCCAAGTTTAGCTCGCCGATGGTTTGTCGGCCGTTGCCATTTCGCCAGGCAATCCGCGGCGGCGCAGTCGGTAGCCGAGGCGGCGGTACAGCAGGAGCACGAAGCTCATGAACCACACATGCACGAGCGACGTTAATGCCAGATAGGAAATCTCCTCGTCACGGGGCGGCGCACCGGAGAATAGGACCGTGACTCCGATGGTCAGCATGATGGCGGAGGCAGACAGGATGGCGATCCGTATTGCGACCGTTTGATTCCGCCCCGGCAGCAACGCAGCGCACACAGCGCCCACGGCGATGAGAGAAAAAGTTCCCGCCATGACCCCGAAAACCAAGCCATCACGCGGCTCGATCTTTGCAAACCGAGCCACGCTGGCAACCAGGGTCGCTGCCACGGTCCAGCCGAATAATTGTCGTAGCGAAAACTGGCCGCCGCGAAGTTCCGCGCGGGCGCCGCCGGAATGTCGAGCCGCTTCCGCCGACATCAATTCCAATCCCACGATATACAACAGGCCAAACGGCAACGCGCCGGCTGCCAGAAACAATACGAAGCCAGCGAATGCCTCGACACTCCAAGTTCCCTTGCCAACAAGAAGAACCGTAATCGCGCCGATGACGCCGATAACCAATAGTCGGAGGTAAAGTCGTCCGCCCCCAATCCCAAGCCAGACGGTCAATAAACCGAGGCCGCTCGTTAGCCACGCGATACACATCGGTATTAAAAGCCGGGCCACCAAAACCGGCGGACCAATCCCGTAAATGAAAAAGTCGCCGATGACCGCGACGACGGCTACAACGATTCCCAGCAGCTTCCCGTCCGACATCTTGTCCATACTGTCCCTGACCACATATCTCGAGGGCACGTCGGTCGAGCGGCAGTCGTCGGGCGATTGGACCATAGCCTTTATTGTAATGTCTAATATCGAATGACGAATGTCTAATGAGCGGCGCCGCGCCCTACATTTCGTCATTCGTGCTTCGTCATTCTTTAGACATTCGTCCTTCGACATTCGTCATTCCCCGCCCGCCCCGCGTTCGGCATTGCAAACCGGGCCGGCATGGGCAAAGATACTCCCATGCACAGCCCACTCCAGGAAATCGTCGCCCTGCTGGGCTATCCCGTCGCGGGGAACCCGACGCAATACATGGTCGAACGGGCTCTCTCGCGCATCGGGCTGGATTGGCGATATCTGACGCTCGAAGTCGCTCCCGAGAATCTGGCCGACGCCGTGCGCGGGATGCGGGCGATGGGCTTTCGCGGCGGCAATTTCACGATGCCGCATAAAGTCACCGTGCTGCCGCTGCTCGATGAACTGACCGAAGCGGCCCGGCTGATGGGGGCGGTTAACTGTTGGTGGCGGCACGATGATCGCCTGCTGGGCGACAACACCGACGGCAAAGGCTTTTTGCAAAGCCTTCGCGGACTCGTCGATCCGGCAGGCCGGCGGTTCGCGGTTCTCGGCGCCGGCGGGGCGGCTCGGGCGATTGCCGTCGAACTGGCGCTCGCCGGGGCCGCCGACATTCTGATCGTCAATCGCGACGCCGGCCGGGGCGAGCAACTCGCGTCGCTGATTTCGCAGCAAGCGCATGTGCCGGCCCGATGTGTCGCGTGGCACGGTGATTTTTCGCTGCCGGCCGATACGGAAGTGTTGATTAATGCCACGTCGATCGGCATGGGCGATGGGCAGGCCCGAATGCCGGTCGCGTTGGATTCGCTCAGGCCGGGGTTGATCGTGGCCGACGTCGTCATCAATCCGCCGAACACGCGATTATTGCGCGAAGCCGCCCAACAGGGTTGCCAAACGCTCGACGGCTTGGGAATGCTGATTAATCAGGGCGCGATCGGCTTCAAGATCTGGACCGGCCTCGACTGCGACTCCGCCGCTATGCGCGAAGCGGCGGAAGAGTTTTTGGGGATTTGACGAGTCGCCCGTAGCTGGATTTGCGAAACTTCAGCTTCGCGGAGGCAGTGGCATACCTGCACCCACCGCTCGGAATTCTGGCGAATTCCGCTACGTCGGGATCTCGCCTGTAGCTGAATTTGCCAAAATTCAGCCGCCGCCCACTCGATTGGACGCGAGTCACGCCGCCTCATTCCTTTGGCGTGACGACCTTCGGTGGATCGACGGTCGGTGTCCCATGCTGCCCGGCGATCTGCCTTGCCACCTGTGCATGGGCGGCGGCGATTCGCTTGTCCAAATCTTCCTTCAATCCCGGCTGGAGCTTCAGACAAGTGTCGTAATCCTGCCGGGATTCGACGTCCTGCATCTGCAGAATGCGGATCACACAGCGATTCAGATACGCTTGCGGATCGCTCGGATTCAGTTTGATGGCCTGCGTAAAATCCTCGTTCGCCAGTCGCAGGTCGTGTTGTACCGCAAGAGCCAGCCCCCGATCCACGAAGGCCTTGCTCATCTTTGGATTCAGCTCGATCGCTCGTGAAAAATTGACGATCGCCGCGTCGGTTTGATGCGCTTGCATCAACGCCAAGCCGCGATTCTCGAATGCGTCGGGAAACGTCGGATTAAGACGAATAGCCTGATCGAAATCGGCAAGGGCCTTCTTCAAATCTCCCTTTTCGCGATAGGCCATGCCTCGATTGTAATAAACCGCCGACTGATTCGGCGCTAGCTTCATTGTCAGAGAGTAGTCGGCGATGGCGCCGTCGTAGTCGTGCAGCTCGTATTTGGCCAGTCCGCGGTTGGAATAAGCCACGGGAAATGCGGAATTGATCTTGATCGCCGTGTCGTAATCGGCGATTGCCATCTTCTCGAGCTCCGTGTTGTGGTAGGCCGCGCCCAGGTCGTGGTACAGGCTTCCCCGATGGTTGTAGGCCTCGACCAGCCGCGGGTTGAGCTCGATGGCCTTGTCGAAATCGGCTCGGGCCGGCTGGACTTCGCCGGTGGCTCGACGCCGAGCATCGCCACGGTCGTCATACGCTTCGGCCAATTTCGGGTTTAACTTGATGGCCTGATCGAAATCAGCCAAGGCCGACTTGTAATCGGGCTCGGTCAGATTCATCCTTGCAAATCCGCGGTTGGCGTAGGCGACCGCGGACTGAGGGTCGATCTTCACGGCGGTATCGAAATCATCGGCGGCCGTTTGGAATTGTCGCAGGTCGATGTACACCAGTCCGCGTTGGAGGTAGGCCGCGGCATTCTTTGGCTCCAAGTCGAGGGCTTTCGTGAGATCTAACAATGCGGCTCGTGAATCGCCGGTTGTCCGCTCCAGCGCGCCGCGATTGATGTAAGCCGCGACGCAATTGGGATCGGCGCCGGTGGCCTTGTCGAAATCGGCTTTTGCCTCGGCCGACAGGTCCAGGGCCCGATGGGCGAGGCCCAAATAAACGTAGGCGATCGCCAGATGCGGATCCAATTCAACGGCGCGATTCAAGTCTTTCAACGCGGGATCGGTTTGCCCCGCGGTCAGAAACACCAGCCCACGATTGGAATACGCCTCCGCCCCCTTGGGGCTGAGCTCGATGACTTTGTTGAAGTCTTGCAGGGCGCCGTTGAGATCGTTCGACTGCTGGCGGATCAGTCCGCGGGCATTATAGGCGTCGGCGTAGCGGGGGTCGATTTCGATCGCCTTGTCGAACTGGGCGATCGCCTGGTCGGGATGGTGCTCCGCGACCAATTCCTTCCCGGCCTTGAATGCGGCGGCCGGATCAACGATCAACGCCGGCTCAGTCGTCGGGGTCGCATGATGCGAACAACCGGCGAAGATCAGGCCAATCGCAAGGCAAACCACCAAACCCGCGCGCAATCCCATAGGGTTCCCCGCCAGCAGACATGAACAACGCCCCGTCGATCGACAACCGCCGCCCAGTTTCCATCATAACATCGGCCGGCGGGACGTTGAACAGCCGCGGAAGTCACGCGGTCGGCAATTCGGGCGGCTGATCCGCCGCGACGACGAACCCCATTTCTTCGATCATGCGATAATCGGCTTCGGGAAGCTGGCCCTTGGTGGTAAGATAGTCGCCGACGAAGATCGAATTCGCGGCATACAAGCCGAGCGGTTGCAGGCTTCCCAGATGCATTTCCCGGCCGCCGGCAATTCGCAATTCGCTCCGCGGATTGACAAGCCGCATCATGGCCAACGCTTTGAGACAATAACGAGGCGTCAGATGGCGGCTACCGGCAAGCGGCGTGCCGTCGATCGGATTCAAGAAGTTCAGCGGAATCGATTCGACGCCCAGTTCGCGCAGCTCGAAGGCCATCGCCACGACGTCGGAATCGGTTTCGCCCATCCCGAGAATTCCGCCACTGCATAGCTCGAGGCCCGCGTGACGGACGGCGCGCAGCGTGTCGATCCGGTCTTGATACGTGTGCGTCGAGCAGATTTCGGGATAAAACCGTCGGCTGGTGTTCAAATTGTGGTTCACTTTATCGACGCCGCAATCCTTGAGCCGCTCGGCATGTTCCGGCGTCAGCAGGCCCAGGCATGCGCAGACGTTCAGATCGTAGGCAGCTTTGATTTTCGGGACGATTTGCGTCACCGCGTCGATCTCGCGCTCGGTCGGCCCGCGAGCGGAAATCACCAGGCAATACGTCGCCGCCTTTCGCTCCGCCGCCGCCCGGGCGCCTTCCATTAGCCGAGCCTCGTTCAGCAAGTTGTACCGCGGAATCTCGGCCTCCGACACCTTCGACTGCGAACAGTAGCCGCAATCCTCCGGGCAAAGCCCACTCTTGGCGTTCATCAGAAAATACAACTGCACGCGATTGCCGAAAAACCGCCGGCGAACGCGATAGGCGGCAGCTAGCAGTTCGAGCAACTGTTCGTCGGGCGAACGGAGAATCGCCAAAGCTTCGTCGGGCTCGACGTTGCCGCCTGCCAAAACGCGATCGGCGAGGGCCATCCAATCGGCGAGAGATTCGTCGGCTGGCTCGATCGAAGAGCCGAGGGGGGCATTGCTTGCTTGCTGTTGGATCATGATTGAGGCCCTGGGAAACCCATTCGTACCGGGCTGGTTTGCTTCCGACCGAGCGTAAACCCTAAGTATCCCGGCCGAAGCCGGTTCGGCAAGCCGAAATCGGAGTCTGGCAACCGTCGGGTTGCCACCGAACACGTTCGCGGCGCATAATTCCGTTTCGATCGCCTGAACGACTGTCGGTCCGTTCCCTTTTTACAAATTGACGAACTATATCTATCCGATATACTATATCACAGAGATTGACTCGACGATTGAGGGCAAGAATGAGTGGCGACGGCGACCCAGTTTCAGAGATCGAAGTGGCATTGGAACATGCCGGTCGATTGTGTCGAAACCTGTTGATCTTGGAGCCGCATCTGACACATCAACAGGTCAAGAAATTAGCGCAGTGGCTTTACGGCTGCATGAACCAACGGTACACGATCAGGCGACGGGTCGCTGAGCGTGGCGTGGGAGAACTCCCCAAGGCGCTGGAGTTCTTCGCACGCGCCTGCAGCGCCGTTCTGGAAATCGAGGAGCAAGTCGCAGGCCGAGAATAGGGCAGCTTGTAACTACCTGCGGCTACACAACGCGGTGATGGGTAGTTTTGATATCTTCCATTATGGATGAGGAATGGTTTTTATGGCAATCGACCCAAAGACGCTTGGGGCTGCAATCAAGGAGGTTCGCCTGGCACGCGGCCTGACGCAATCGCAACTAGCAAAGCAACTTGGCTTTTCGAGCGGTGGAGTCGCTCTGATCGAGCAAGGCAAGCGAGCCGTTTCCATGTCGACGCTCAATGCTGTTGCGAACGCGTTGGAACTACCGCCGGCGTGCTTGGCAGTTCTCGGCTCCCGCAGCAGTGGTAAGAGCAAGCCAGTCGCCGACTTCATGGAGGGCTTAAAGCAATTGATCTCAACAGTCATTGTTGCGCAACGTGACCTGGCCGCGGACGGTAACGCAACGATCATGAAGAAGCCAACAAAGAGGATCGTGAAGCCGCGGAATCGCCCCCTTTCGGAGGCGGCGCGGCTCGTTGGGAAATTTGCCGAGCGTCCCGCCAAAGGCAAGCCTCAGAAACTGGCAAGCCACAAAGTCGCCGCCGGACGCTAAGTTTCGGCTTGGCAGCGAGCCGTTCACAACGCAGAATTGCAGTATGTGGCGACATCATCTAGTTCGCGTCGGGGCGATGGGGCACGTCGGCCGGTTTACGGCCGTCGATGCCGTCGGCTATCCGCGCGGCCGAAGAGTGATCCTCCGCACCAGTCGCGGGCTCGAAATCGGCGAAGTTCTCAGCCCGGCGCAAGATGCCCAGGCCCCGGGGCAATCGGATGGCTCGATCCTGCGGGCCGTCACGATCGAAGACCAACTTCTCGAAGCCCGGCTGGAAAAGAATCGCCAGGCGGCATTCGACGCTTGCTCCGAAAAGATTCGGCAACTCGGGCTGCCCCTGACGCTAATGGATGTCGAGCACCTGTTTGACGGCCGGTCGCTGTTCTTCTATTTTCTGGGCGAGGTGCCGCCGGAATTGGAATCGCTGGCCGGCGAACTGGCGGAAGTTTACGACGCGGCGGCCGAGTTCCGAAAATTCGCCGACGCGGTCGTCACCGGCTGCGGTCCCGGCTGCGGCACGGACGAAGCCAGCGGCGGCGGCTGTTCGTCGTGCGCGACCGGCTGCGCCGTCGCTGGAGCATGTAGCACGCGCAAGCGATGAAGGGGCTAGGGACTGGGGGCTGGGGACTGGGAAAACACGTTGATCGATGCCGTCTCGCTCAACTATCGCCGCGGCCGTCGAACAGATGCGCTCCGGTCAGCTTTCTTCCGCCGAATTGGTCGATCAGTGTCTGCGGCGAATCAGCAGCTTCGACGACCGGATTCACGCATGGGTCGTCATCGATGAAACAGGCGCGCGGTCCGCCGCTGACGAGCGCGATCGACAAAGCCGCGCTGGAAATACCGTCGGCCCGTTGCACGGCATTCCGATCGGCGTCAAAGACATTATCGACGTAGCGGGCGTGCCGACGGTTGCCGGCGCGCCGTGGCGCGCCGGGCATGTTGCCGAGCGCGATGCTCCGCTGGTCGCAAAGTTGCGCGCTGCCGGGGCAGTGATTCTCGGCAAGACGGTCACGACGCAATTCGCCCACATCGACCCGGCGGCGACGCGCAATCCTTGGAATCTGGCCCACACGCCGGGCGGATCGAGCAGCGGCTCGGCGGCGGCGGTCGCGGCCGAGATGTGTTGGGGCGCCATCGGTACTCAAACCGGCGGCTCCGTAATCCGGCCAGCGGCGTATTGCGGCATCGTCGGCGTCAAGCCGACGTTCGGCAGCATCGACACGACCGGCGTGCTGCCCCTCAGCCGGGAGTTGGACACGGTCGGCGTGATGACGAGCTGCGTCGACGATGCACGAATCATGCTTGGCGTGCTGCAGGGCCAGTCACTGACAGACGCGCCCGCCGATCGTGGTCCGCCCGAGTTGGGATTTGTCGATGAATTCTTCATGGCGTGGGCGGAAGAGCCGGTGCAAGACGCCGTCGAATCGGCGATGGAAAAGCTCCGCGCGGCGGGGGCGAGAATCCACGCCGT
>Ga0182024_10013964_pt1 | contig 15578 bp, 12 predicted proteins | sample P32metaG_FD_120480 | JGI IMG/M metagenome (GOLD analysis project Ga0182024, IMG submission 120480) | Permafrost microbial communities from Stordalen Mire, Sweden - P3-2 metaG (Illumina Assembly) | ecosystem: Environmental > Terrestrial > Soil > Wetlands > Permafrost | place: Sweden: Stordalen... | reverse complement strand
TCGCGCAGCTCGTAGGCGATGCCCTGGCGCTCCAGCTCCTTCACGATTGCGGTGGAGTCTTCGAGCGAGAGGTCCGTGAACAGCGGGGTCATCTGCGGAGCGGTGACATGCAGGATGAGGAAGCCAAAGAAGCCCACCAGCGCCACAGTAACGGCGCACATCGCGGCGATTCGCGCCGCACCGAGCGATTTGAGGAAGTCGAGCAGTGCTTGCACGGGAATCCGACCTGGCAATCTCCGACCCGGCAAGAATTGCCTGGTACAAGGTTACTGCCTGGTTAATTTTCGCGGAATTCATGTGCGAAGGCGCCGCTGCGTCGCATAAACGCAACAGCCCCGCCGATATTGGCGGGGCAGCAGGCCGACGGATCAATCTGCAGTTATTGCCGGTATTGCTGGATGCGCGTCGTGCGCAGGCCGGCAAGGCCATGCTGGTCGATCGAATATTGCCAGGAGAGGAATTCCTCCACGGTCAGCGTGTAGCGACTGCAAGCTTCTTCCAGCGAAAGAAGCCCGCCCCGCACGGCTGCAACGACCTCGGCCTTCCGCCGGATGACCCAGCGCTTGGTACCCGGTGCCGGCAGATCGGCGATCGTCAACGGGCTACCGTCCGGTCCGATCACGTATTTCGCCCTTGGTCGAAGGGGCTCGGTCATTTGAATCAACTCACGCACTCGACTGACCAACTCGAGGCGAAATCTACACGCGGCGGCTTAAAATTTGCCTAAGCCTATCTTATCAATTGGGAAATTATTGCCCGCGGATCTCGCATCCGATCGGACGGAAAATGCTGCTTGCTGCGATGGCGAATACAGGCGGCGATGCTGTCGCGCCGGTTGGGGCCGCCCTCACACACGGATGTCGATGCCGGTGCTGGTGCCGGTCATCCGGCCATAGCCGGCGACGGCGGCATCGACGGGCGGCAGCTCCCGATCCGGCACGATGACGCGCGCTGCGGCCGCAGGCGAACCGCTGTTGGAATAGGGATTCTGGCTGCCGAAGCCGCCATGGTCGCGCAAGCTGAATTGCAGGCCGTTGTCAGCGGTCTTGAGCCCGGCCTGCTGGAGGGAGCGTTCCAGCTGGGGGGCATCGCGCTGGAGCATGTCGAGCGTCTCGGGCCGGTCGACCACAAGCCGGGACGTGACCTTGCCTTCGCGGTCGACATCGAGCCGCACATCGATGCGGCCGAGCTCCGGCGGATCGAGGCGAATCTCGAACCGGTTGTTTCCCGCCTGGGCGTGGGACGCAATCTCGACCGCGAGCCCGGTGATGGGAATGGCGGCGGGCGTCGGGATCGTGCTGGGCGCGGTGGCCGGGGCCGCGGCGGTGGTCAGGACCGGTGGCGCGATGGAGCCGTCCGGCGGTTGCGATTGCTGGGCGTTGCCGGCCTGGACGCTGTTCGGACCCGAAGCGCCGCTGCCGGCGGTGTCGTCCCCGGGGGCTTCGATGTGTCTAATCGTGGTGTCGAGGGCCTGCCGCGTGATGTCCTCGATCACGTTTGTGGGTCCGGCTGGATCGCTATTCGGCTCAATCTTCGAATTGCTTGCGGTCCCTGCGGCAGCGCCCGTCGGTGGATTGTCCACGGCCTGCTGGCGGGCGTGATTGGCCGCTGCTTCGGTTGCCGCAACCGCGGCCTCGGTGCGGGATTGTGTCCCATCGGCGGCATTCGGCTGGCCTGCGCCAGTCAGTGAATTCAGCTCCTTCTGGGCGGCTTGCGGCGTGAGCGAGGGTGTCGAGCCACCCGCGTCGGCAGTCCCCGTGCCCGGCTTGGTGCCGGCACCGGCCACACTGTCGGATCCGGCGCCCCCGCTGGTGGCGGACGCAGCGCCGGCAGCCTTTGCGCCCAATGCGCCGGCTTTCACCGCATCGCCCAAGGCGGCGAGCGGGGCATCCTGGCCGCTGCCGCCGCTATCGCTCCCGCTTCCGTTCCCAGTCCCGGTCGGGGCACTCGGCAGGACCGGAACGTTCACCGGGACCGCGACCAGTTGCGTCGCGGCCGAACCGGGTTGGTTGGCTAAGGGATCGACGGCTGGGTTCGCGGCCTGCGCCACGTCCGACGTACTGGCATCCGATTTTGCCGGCTTGTCGCCATGGATATCGGTGACTGCGGCGGCCGTGCTGGTGGCGTCGACGGCATTGTTCCCGCCGGTCGCATCGGGGGCACCGTCGGTGGCGGCCGCACCCCCATTGGCATCGGAAGTGCTGTTCTTGGCAGCCTTCTTCGCCAGGGCAACGAGCGCCAGCGCACGGTCGACGACGCCGCTGCCTTGGGGCCCCTTCGAGGGCGATGACGAGGCGCTGCCGGTTTGACTTGCATGAGCCGGGCTGTTGGAAGGCGATTGTTTCGGTGGCGGCGCTGGCTCGCGGGCTGAAGGTTGGGCGGCTTGGCCGTCCTGCGGGCGTAGCGCGAGCTTCTGGCTTGGGAGCTGAGGCTGGGGTGATGCCGGCCAAGCCGACGCCGGGGGCGTCGAGGTGTCGCTCGTTTCGTCGAGTATCGAGGCAAACGGGCTTGCCTGATCCGCAGATCCTGAAGACGGCAGATTGCTGCGTGCGCCGGAGGCCGCTGAGGCGTGACGCACCGCGTTGGCTTCTGACAAGACACCGGACACGAGGTACCTCTTGAACGGAGCAATCCCAAGTGGCCGTGCACTCGGGGTTTCGGGTCGCCATTCTTGGTATCCTTGCTGCAATCCGCGGGCCATCCGCTGCCAAGAGGGAAACCGTTGTTCTACAATGGCTTGGGGTCAGGTTGGGGGCATGCCGAGAGGCTGCGGGCGGCACGACCTGCTGGTGCCGCGGCAAGAACTGCCGAGCGGCCGAGAGATTGGGGGGTGGAACCGCATTGACGTTCGGATGCGAACTCCGGTCTCGTCCCGGGGCGTCCTGTCCGATTTGTCACGGCCGATTCTTCCTCCTGCGCATTTGCGACGTCACCAACGCTCCCATAATCCCCTATATTGGGAGGACGGATTACCAATGGCCTGAGCCCAGCTGGGCTCGGCGGAGCCAAGGAGCGCGGCACAGGCCGCGACCGCCATGCTGAACTCCCTCGACCTCGAAGGGCGGCCGCAAGATACCCGCGTGGTCGTGGCCATGTCGGGAGGCGTCGATTCCTCGGTCACGGCGGCCTTGCTGAAGGACGAAGGCTACGATGTCGTCGGCGTGACGCTGCAGCTTTACGATCATGGCGCCGCGACCCATCGCAAGGGCGCCTGTTGCGCCGGCCAGGATATCCATGACGCGCGCGCGGTCGCGGAGCGGATCGGCATTCCCCACTACGTGCTCGACTACGAGAGCCGCTTCAAGGAGGCGGTGATCGACCGCTTCGCCGACAGCTACATGGCGGGCGAGACGCCGGTGCCCTGCGTGGAATGCAACCAGTCGATCAAGTTCCGTGATCTTCTGGCGACCGCGCGCGAGCTTGGTGCCAGGGTGCTGGCGACCGGCCATTACGTCGCCTCGCGGCAGCTGCCGGGTGGCGGCCGCGCGCTCTACCGGGCCCGCGATAGCGAGCGCGACCAGAGCTACTTCCTGTTTGCGACCACGCCCGAGCAGCTCGATCCGTTGCGGTTTCCCTTAGGCGAGCGCAGCAAGGCCGAGACCCGCGCTCTGGCCCGCCGTTTCGATCTCCCGGTCGCCGACAAGCAGGACAGCCAAGACATCTGTTTTGTTCCATCCGGCCGATATGCCCAGGTGATCGAGCGCTTGCGGCCGGGCGCCGCCGAGCCCGGAGACATCGTCGACGTCGAAGGACATGTGCTCGGCCGCCACGACGGCATCATCCATTTCACGGTCGGTCAGCGGCGCGGGCTTCGCGTCGCCACCGGGCATCCGCTCTACGTGCTGCGGCTCGATGCGGCGACGCGCCGGGTCGTGGTCGGTCCGCGCGAAGCCCTGCGCATCAGCGCGATGCGGTTGCGTGACGTCAATTGGCTGGGCGACGGCACGCTCGGCCAGGCGCTGGCGGATGAGGCTGCCGGTCCGCGAGTTGCTCCGGCAGACGGTGACAGGCGGGGGGCTGAAGGCCGCGAGGTCTTTGTCAAGGTTCGCTCGACCCGGGCCCCGCAGCCGGCTTGGTTGCGCCAGGGTGCGGGCGGCGTCGAGGTGGAGCTGATCGCCGGCGAGGATGGCGTATCACCGGGGCAGGCCTGCGTGTTCTATGATGCGCAGTCCGGTCAGGCGCGCGTCCTCGGCGGCGGCATCATCCAGAGCGCGCTGGCGGCAAGCGAGGGGCCGGCGGCTCGGGAGGCGGTGGCGGGACGCGCGGCGGCGCCCGGGTGACCGGAGCAAGCCCATTCTCGCCGATGGGGCGGGCGGCCGATGATGAAATCCGGCGGAGGGTGGATTCTTGCTTTCCGTCCAAGTGTGCGACAGTGATGCGTTGGGCAAGAGTCGGCGGGCGAGATGGCGGGCGAGCTCGACAGTGACACGATCGCAAAGGCCTATGCGGGCTGGGCACCGGTCTACGACCTCGTCTTCGGCGCGGTTTTCGCTGCCGGCCGCAGGGCCTCGATCGCGGCGGCCGAGCGGATCGGCGGGCGGATCCTCGATGTCGGCGTCGGTACCGGCATTTCGCTGGCCGACTATTCGCGCCGCAATCGCGTCGTCGGCGTGGACTATTCCGAGCCCATGCTGCGCAAGGCGCAGCAGCGGGTCGCCCGGCACAAGCTTTCCCACATCGAGGCGCTCGCCGTGATGGATGCGCGGCGTCTGGGTTTCCCCGATGGCGCTTTCGACGCGGTGGTGGCGCAGTTCGTCATCACGACGGTACCGGATCCCGAGGCGACGCTCGATGAATTCGTCCGCGTCACCAAGCCTGGCGGCGAGATCATCCTGGTCAATCATCTCGGCGCCGAGGTGGGCCTGCAGCGCGATTTCGAGCATTGGTTTGCGCCGCTGGCGCGTCGGCTCGGCTGGCGGCCTGAATTCAAATGGGCGAGGCTTGCGCAATGGGCCGAGCGCCACGGCGGCGTGCGGGTCATCGAGCGCCGCGCCCTGCCGCCGCTCGGGCAGTTCGCGCTAATACGGTTTGGCCGCGGTGCGGCAGCCGTCTCGGCCGTGTCGGCGGCGGTGGCGAGCCCCGGCGCTGCTTGAGACCTGCGGCCACGATGGCCGCCTCGCCCCGATGATCGCGTGGCCGGTCGGCCGGCGGCAAGTGCCGACCCACCGCTCGGCGTCCAATTTCGCGCCGCGATTGCAGGTCGAGTATTCGCTCCATTTTTGTGCGTGAGTCGGCATGTGTTCGGTAAAAAATCCGACCGTCCAAGAAGTATCTTCCGCAGCGCTTGCGTCGGCTCGCCCCAAGCAACCGCGATGATTGTTCTGCGTTCTTGCCATCGCGCGCGATCGTGATACTTTCGTCTTGCTGCAAAGATGTTGCTTGCGATGGGCGAGACATCGCTGCCGATGAAATTTCTCCTGGTCGACGATCACGGCTTGATCAGGGAGGCCCTCCGCGGCGTCCTGAAAGAGCTCGATGAAGATGCGACGATATTCGAGGCATCGCGCTGGGGCGATGCCGCGCGACTGCTCAAGGAACATCCGGATCTCGCGCTCGTCCTGCTCGATCTCGGGCTGCCGGATCGCGATGGTTTCGCGGCCCTGAAGGAAGCCCGCGCACATCACCCCAAGATCCCGATCGTCATTCTTTCGGGGAGCTGCGATCGCGACTCTGTCGTGAAGGCGCTTGAGCTCGGCGCGGCCGGCTTCATTCCGAAGTCGGGCGAGCGCGCAGTGATGCTCGGCGCGCTCCAGCTGGTATTTTCCGGCGGTGTCTATATCCCGCCTGAGATCCTCGGCCGCTCCGACGCGTCGCCTGGGCTCGGGCCCTCGATTGCATCCGGCCCGCGCCTGGAAAGCAAAACGCCGACTTCGCCGGCCGATCTCGGCCTGACGGCACGCCAAGTCGACGTGCTGGCCCTGATGATGCATGGGAAGAGCAACAAGGCGATCTGCCGGATTCTCAAGCTGGCCGAGCCGACGGTCAAGAATCGCGTCACCGCCATCCTCAAGGCCCTGAAGGCGCGCAACCGCACCGAGGCGGTGATCAGGGTCGGCGCGCTGGGCTGGGAATTGCCGCGATTCGAAGATTAGAGCATTTTCAGGAAAAGTGGAATCCGGTTTTCCGTCCGAAAATGCGACAAAGCAAAAATGCTAGAGCGGTTTCCGTTTCCGGTCTATGTGAAACCGCTCTAGAGCGAATGTCGGCGATTGCCCGCGGGCGGATCGATCGAGCCGCGTTGCTTCAATATCTCGTGCAGCGCAGCGCGCAGGATCATCGGCGGGACCGGCTTCTGCAGCACCTCATATCCGCCGGCATCGGCCTCCTGCTTGCGCTCGACCGAGATATCGCCGGTGATGAGAAGGGCCGGAATCGTCGCCTTGAAGGCGTGACGCAAGCGCTCGATCACTGCGATGCCGGTTTCGCCATGAGCGAAATGAAAGTCGGAGATGACGAGATCCGGCTCCCGGTGCAGCTCGGAGAGATCGGCCAACGCATCCTGTGACGAAGTCGATACGACTACGCGACAGCCCCAGCCCCGCAGCAACCCGCTCATGCCGTCCAGCACCAGACGGTCATCGTCGATGACGACGACGAGCTTGCCGGCAAAGGGCTCGATCACGGCCCGCAGCGGGTGCGGGGTTTCGGCCGGCTCGACCTGCGCGGGTGCCCGCGGCACGGTGATGGAGAATCGAGACCCCTTGCCTTCGACCGAGGCGAGCTCAAGCGGGTGGTCGAGAAGGCGGCACAGGCGATCCACAATGGCGAGGCCGAGCCCGAGCCCGGCCGCGCCCGCTCGGGCGCTGTCGACCTGATAGAACTCGCGGAGGACGTTTTGTTGCTGATCTTCCGCGATGCCGATGCCGCTGTCCCACACCTCGATCCGCAGCGCGTCGTCGCGGCGGCGGCAACCGACCACGATGCCGCCGCGCACCGTATAGCGCACCGCGTTGGAGACCAGATTGAGGAGGACTCGCTCGAGCAGGACGCGATCGCTGCGTATCCAGGCATCGCTGGGCAGGACGCGCAGGCGCAGCGACTTCTCGCGTGCGAGCGTCGAGAAGGTATTCTCTATCCTGCGCAGCAGCGGATCGATTGGGAACGCGGCAAGGGCGGGATCGACGGCGCCGGCATCGAGCTTGGAAATGTCGAGCAGCGCGTTGAAGAGATCGTTCATCGTGCGCACCGCCGTGCCGATCCGCGCAATGGTCCGGCGCCGATCGGCGCGGTTGGCATCGGCATCGAGCTGCGCGACGAGCAGGCCGAGCGCATGCAGCGGCTGGCGCAAGTCGTGGCTCGCCGCCGCCAGGAATCGTGTCTTGGCGAGGTTGGCAAGCTCCAGCTGCCGCGTGCGCTCGACCACCTTGCCTTCGAGCGTGGCGTAGGAATCCTGCAGCCGGGCGGCCATGCTGTTGAATTGATCTCCCAACGCCTCCAGCTCGTCCCCGGTCGCGATCTCGATGCGGTGATCGAGCGCACCCGCGCCGATCCGGGCGGCACCGGTCTGCAGGGCTTGGATCGGCCGCACCATCCTTCTTGCCAGCACCAGGCTCAGCAGCACCGCGCAGCCCAGACCGCCAAGAAGCAACGCCGCGCTCAAGCTTAGCGATGCGTAGAGGGGGGCATAGGCCTCTTTGATCGGCAGCTCGACGAATACCAGCCAGCCCAGCGGCGCGATGGCGGCATTGGCCGTCAGCACCCACTGGCCGGTCGGGTTCTTGGCCACGTGCGCTTCAGCCGGCGCCAGGCCCAGCCCACGTGAGCGCGCGGCCTGTACCTGGGCGAGGTGCGACAGGTCGGTGTTGCGCAGCACCAGATCCAGGTCGGGATGAGCGATCAGCCGGCCGTCGGCATCGACGACATAAGCCTGCCCGCTCTCTCCAACCTTGATCTGAGACACCACGTCCAGGATGAATCGGAGGTCGACCTCGGCGACACTGACCCCCGAATCGACATCCGGCCCGGCGACAGCCAAGCTCATAGTGGGATCGGTCCCGCGCCGAAAATAGACCGGCCCGTAATAGGCCTTGCGGGCCGTGGCCTCGACAAATTTCGGGTCCTGCGACATATCGATATTGCTGCCGACCAGGCTTGCGGTCAGCCGCGACACACGCAGCCGCTCGCGCCCCGACGGGTCGAGCCGCGCCAGCTCGGTGATCGCCGGCACCAGGCGCAGCAGGCGCAGCGCATCGATCTGCTGGTCGGCCAATGGGTAATCGGACCACGGAAGTTGCGTGGTCCAGCCGATCTGAGCTTGGATATCCCGGATGAATTCGCCGATCTTGCCAGCTGCCGCCTCGGCCTGCTCGCGCTGAATGCGGACCAGCGACGCGGTGTGATCCCGGTACGAGATCCAAATCCCCATCGCGCTGCTGGCGATCAAGGCGGCTCCCACGGCAAGGACGAATAATGTTGCATATTTGCGAAACAGCCGCCGCCGCAGAGTTGGCACGCTTACGCCCTGCGTCATGACGGCGGGATCGTTTACGACGTCACTCACGGAATAGCCTCGGCGAGACCGCGCACTGGGCGGGGACCAGGATCATTTTCTATCGCTTGTGAATAGCTGCGCGGACGCCGACGAGCGGCGCGGAAGCAATGTGACCTCGTCACTTTGACGGCCTTCATGATCGTGGCTTGACCGGCCCCAGCGGCTGGTACAGGGGACGTATGTTAGATGAGGGCCACAGGTGGCGGCAATGGGCGCACGCATGGGAGCGGACAGGACCTCTGTCTCGCGATCGAGACGCGCGTGTCCCGTCCGACCAGCCAAGCTGTCTACGCCAGCCGCAGCTCAAGGGTGAAGAGGCTTCCCAAACCAGCCTGCACATCCCTTGACAATCGTCCCCCCGGGTTTACCGGATGATCTGGTCAGCGGACACAAGAAGCGAGGCGGGGACGGTGAGACCGAGCGCCTTCGCAGTCTTGAGGTTGATCGCCAGCTCGAATTTATTCGGCGTCAAGACCGGCATCTCCGCCGGATTGGCACCCTTGAGGATGCGGCCAGCGTAGACGCCAACCTGCCGCAACGATTCGAGACGATTTGGCCCGTAAACCATCAAGCCGCCGGCATCGACGAACTCGTGCGCCTGATAACCTGCCGGCAGCGCGTACTGTGCCGCTAGTGCCACCACTAGATTGCGTCGGTCGGTGAAGAACGGGTCGGCCTCGACAAGCAGTGCGCCGATTCCTTGCTTGGTTGCCGTGGCGAATGAAGCTGTGATCTGGTCATCCGACCGGGCATCGAGGACAAGATCCATATGCTGCAGCGACCAGTTCTTCTCTTCCTCGAACTGCTTGCGTGCTCCGAGACCAAGATTCCGAAGGTCTTCATTCATCAAATAGGCGACCTTCGTGGAAGACCCCACCAACTCACGCAGCAACTCAAGACGCTTTGGCACCAGCTCTCTGAGGTAATTGACGACGCCCGTGGCATTGCCGCCCGGCCGATTAAGGCTGGTCACGAAGCCGTTTTCAGCCGGATCCAACCCGGTGATGAAGACGATCGGAATCGTCGCGGTGGCTGCCTTCGCGGCTCTCGCTGCAACTAGGCCTCCGTCCGTAACGATCACCTGAGGTTGAAGTTGGACCAGATCGGCCGCCAGTGCGGGGAGCGCGGCCGGATCATTGTTGCCCCATCGGTACTCGATCACGACGTTCCGGCCGAGGATGTAGCCTTGTTCCTTTAAACCCTCCCTGAAGTTGGCGACATCCAGTCTGCTGGAATCGAAGGATTGAGAGTGAAGGAAACCGATCATCGGCATTGACCGGGTTTGCGCAGTCACGCGAAGCGGCCAAGCCGCCGCCGATCCAGCCAAAACCGTGATGAAATCGCGGCGTGTCATTCGCTCAAGCAAGCTATCGGCGCTCCCGGTCCGCTACCGATGCGATGCAAAGAATACTTTAACCCCGCATATAGCGAAAGAGGCACGGGAATTCACATTGTCGCACCCGTGATCGCTGCCAGCCGGCTGGATTCGATGGCATTGAAATTTCCAAGTGGAAGCCGCTCGCCGGAGGCGCGACTCGGTTGTAATCATTTAGTATATTGGCAAATCCGAATAAACCGGAGCGAGAACGGAGTTGGAAATTGCAACCCTCCATGTCCTATCTCATCTGCTGCTCCGAGCGGACCGGGAGCACGCTTCTCGGTAATGCGCTGATCGGCATGGGACTTGCGGGGCGTCCGCGGTCGTATTTCAATCGGGTGGCACACTTTAATCCGAGAATTCAGCGAGTCTTGGGGAATGCGAAGGACGACGACAACTATCTCGACAAGGTCATCGTCGCCGCGACCACGCCCAACGGGGTCTTTGGCGCAAAAGTCCACTGGGAGCACTTTCTTAATCTCGTCGCCAAGGTCGAGCGTGGTTCGCGGGCAGGCAACGGCGCGGTTCCCGCATCCGTGCCGGAGCACTTGCGCGTGCGCTTTCCCGATCTCCGCTACATCTGGCTTGTCCGCAAGAATGCGGTTGCTCGTGCTATCTCCCATTATCGCGTCAAGAAGACCCACCTCTGGCAGCTCGATTCGCGGTGGGTTACCGACGATACCGGGGGTGAGGGAGAGCCCGCCTTCGACTTCGATGAGATCAAGGCGTTCGTTCGGCGCGGACAAGCCGAGGACGCGCACTGGCGACAGTACTTTCAGCAGCACGATATCCAGCCGCTTGAGATCATCTATGAGGAAATGGTCCAGGATCTCGAGGGGACCGTGCGACGGGTATTGGGCTTCCTGGGCATTCCGGCCGAGAATGCCGCAATGCCGTTGCCGAACTTGCGCAAGCAGGCCGGCGGTCGCTCGCGCGAATGGGAGATTCGGTACCGGCAGATTTGCGCCGAAGAAGGCGAATAATGCGATTTTCTGAAATCATGCCCCGTTGCGGATCTCCGCCTCGGCGCCGTTCTGCTTCGATCCGGGGAACGAAGATTCGATGCGATCGAGGCGCCCATCTTGAAGGCGCAGCAAGCCCGAGACGAACAGCTCCTCGATTTGTTGCAGTCCTGCACCGTCCGCGAGTCGTTCTCTTGCTCCGACTTCAGCAGCAACCTCCAGTGCGGTCCGTGTTCCGTCGCTCAGCTCGAGAATCCGCGCCGTCACATCGCTGATGAAAAGTGGCTCTCTCCTGTGGCCATTCGCTTGGGCAAAAGCGACGACATGGCGCGGATGCGGCCTACGGGCGGATCGCGCCGGCTCGGTTTGGCCATTCACCAATTCCGTGACGTCGATCGTCAACATTCGCAGTGCCGGGTCCCTGATCGGGACCAACCCGGCGAGATCGCTGTCAGCCAGGGCCCAGCGCTTTATGCAAAGCCGAAACAACGGATCGATGTCCCGGGTCGAATTTCCAGCTCCAACGGTGCTCTCTGCTTCCGCGATTGCGATCTCGAGCCTGATCGCCGAGGCCACGGATCGCAGGCTCGACTCGCCGCTGTCGATGTCCCTTTCGGTGGCTGCCAGCACTTCGCGCGCCTGCGGCAGATCGATCGGCGCGCTCGGCAGACCCAGTGTCGCGCTGGCGCCTGGGGCTTGACTCCTCGCCTCCAACGCACGCGCCGCGAGCTGCGTGATGGGAAAGCGAGGATCCTCGCCTTCGGTTGTCTCAATTAGCGCGGAGCGCCGTCGCTTGGCGGAAACGCGCCCGCGCGTTGCCGCCTTGAGCAGTCGCTCGAGCCGGTCCGGATCGCGGGTATCGGCTTGCGCCTTGCGAGCAAACGCACGCCCGCGGGCGGTAACCGAAGCGATCGGTTCCGGATCTCTCGTGATGGCGGTGAGCCGCGCGCTCAGCGCCTCGATGTCCTGGACGTCCTCGATGGCGACGCAGCCGTAGCCATCAGGCACCCGCGGGTAATCCGGGAGCTTGCGGATCACCTCGGTCGAGCCGACCAGGCAGGCGCCGCACATGAGCACCTCGCGCGCAATGACGGGCGTGTGAAATACGATCGGGAAATCCTGCTCCAGGCAGCATACGGCGAGACAGGAGCGCAGGAACTCGGGGACCCGCCAGTGCGGAAGAAACGGGATTTGCAGGACGCGGTCGGCGAGGCCGAGCTCTTCCGCCCGGGCGCGAAACTTGCCTTCCAGCGCCGGCCAGCCATGAGCCATCGCCACCAGCCCGACCTCCAGCCCGGCTTGCTTGAGTCGCTGCATCGCCGCCAGCAGGGCGAACGATCCCTTGGTCTCGCCGAGCTTGCCGTAGATGCCGAAATAGGGAAGCTCGCCGGCGAACCCGCCCCACAGCATCTCGCGGACATCGGGTTCCGACTCGACCTCCCGCCGCAGCCCCGCCAGATCGAGCGTGGGCCCTTCCGGGCAAAACAAATCCTCACGCAACTCGAGCGAGCCCCCGCCCGCGATCCGCTCCGGGCGGACGCCGCGCTTGATCGCGCGCCCGGCGACCACGCCGGTCGCAATCACCGTTGCGGCGGAGCGCAGTACATGGTCGTAAAGCGCTTCGAATTGGGGATGACGCCAGAGACGCCCCGCATCGCTGCCCGCCATGCGCACGACATGCGGCACGCGCGCGATCTCGGCGGCGAGGTGGCCTGCCACCCCATAAGGCTCAAGATAGTGCGAGTAGATCACGTCGAACGGGTGCTCGGAATGCACGCGGGCGACCGTCGCGGCCAGCTTGGAGACGAACGGGCTTGCCATCGGGATGTAGTATTGCGAGCTGTCGACCGGATCGGTCCAGTGCACCTTGACCGAGCCGGATGATGCATACGTCGCCTCACAGCGCTTCCAATCCTGCCGCCGCATGTGCATCCGAAAGGGCGGGCGCGCCTCCTTCGCATTCGTGACGACGTGAACCTCGTGACCGCGCGCAGCCAAGTCGTGCGCGTTCCAATAGGTGCGCACGCCGACGCCCCCCTGGATCGGCGGAAACTTGCCGATGATGCAGATTCTCATGCGTGCACCTCGAGCAATCCGCGCGCCGCGAGGCCGGCGATCAGCTTGTGCAGCCCCGGGGTGTCCGCAAAAATGGCCGGATCGGCGAACCCGTCGAGCATTTCGAGAAGCTCGAATAGATCGGAGGAAAGCTCGGAGACAAGGGGATCGTCGGTGCCGGGCGCCAGCGCTACGGCGATCAGCGTCTCGCGTCGCAGCGGGCCGGCCTCACCGGTGCGCCCTTCCAGCATAGGCCGTATGTCGTAGGCGCAGCGCACGAGCACGACGTTGGGATGACGGCGGATCGCGCCGGGCGGCAGCAACCGGTCTTCCGCAACCGCCAGGGCCTCGCTGTCGTCGGCGCGGACCGTCGCGTAGGCCAGCTCGTAGGCGGCGATGTCGGGCAGGTAGGGCGGCTCGGGCGCTTCGCTGAGCCAACGCGCTGAGAGAAAATCATGAAACTGACGTGCGTTTTCGAGGCGGCTGATGCTCGCCGGCGGGCAAGCCTCGACGAAATCGCGGATGATCGCGGCCTTGGCGGTACCCAGAAGGTCGAGAGTCCTGGTCAGCACCCATTCGATCTTCGCCATGCGCTTCTCGTGCGAGAAGCGTGCCTCAAGATGAAGCAAGCCGCCGTCGATGCCCGGCAGGGCTTGGTTGATGGACACGCCGCAGCCGGTGCCGAATATGCCGGCGCCGCTCGTGAGATGCTCGAGCAGCCTAACCTGCCGATCCAACAGCCGGCTGGGCATGGGACGTCTCGAATCGGCCATCGAACCGCGCGCGGATGAGTGCGACATCGTCCAGGATTTCCTCGGTGGCGTCGAAGCGGTCGTCGCGCTCGAGCACGATGCTCCTCGGTGCATGGCGCGCGAGTGCATGATCGAGCAGATCGAGGGTGGCCTCCGGCACCGGATGGGAATGAGAATCCGCCGCGAACGGGCGCGGCAGGAAGTCCTCGTGCAAAGTGACGCCGCCGGCCACATGCACCTCTTTGACCGCGCCCGCCGGCAGCGCATCGAGGAACGCATAGGGATCGAACTCGTAATTCTGCCCGTTCACGTAAAGGTTCTCCACGTCGAGCAGGATTCCGCAGCCGGTCTCGCCGCAGATGAGCTTGAAGAACTCCGCGTCCGACAATTCCGAATCCGGCCAGTCGAAAACATAGGTGATGTTCTCGAGCAGGAATGGAACCGAAATCCGCGACTGGATGGTCCGCACCTTGGCGATGATCGATTCGGCGACGGCTTCGGTCTTCGGTAGGGGAAGGAGATTGCCGAGATCGCGTCCCGGGACTCGCGTGAAGGCGAGATGCTCGCTGTAAGCGGGTGCCTTGAGGCGGTCCACAAGGGCGGCGATCTGGTCCACATAGGCAAGATCGAGCGGCGCGTCGGTGCCGATCGAAAGCCCGATGCCATGCGCGGTCAGCGGAATTTCGCCGACCAGATCGAAATACATGGCACGGTGAGCCTCGCTGCCGGCCATGCAATGGTCCAACGTGACCTCAAGCACATCGAAGCGCGCAAAGTTCGCGCGCGTCCATTGGTCGAGATTGCGTCGATACCCGATGCCGACGCAGGGCTTCGCTCCGGCCGTCGCCCTTTGTGGCCCCGGCTGCGGACCGTGCCCGGCTCCGCCTCGGCCAACCATTGCCGCAACCCGTTGCGGCAACGGAGTCGATCGAGGCGAATCGATGCCGGGCAAAGGTTTCATTTCACTCAGAACCGGGAGCTTGCCGCGTCATCACGCGTCACTAGGGCACGCCTAGCAACAGCCGCACATACATGCGCAATTATCCGACGCCGGCAGGTTTTTCGGCATTATCCTGATGTGACCGACGTGCTCGCTGTCTTTTGCCTGCTGTGCAATTTCCTTCATTCTTCTAATCAACGCAGTACCGTTCGGATCCAACTTCGCACCCGGCTTTATCTCTTTCATCGTTCCCGCCATGGGTCAGCTCCTCGTTAGACGGTGTTACGAGACGCAGATGCGCATGCTCAAGACACGCCTCCGCCACTGGCTTTGCACCATTTCAAGAGGTCGCGCCGCCGCACCATCGCGCCGCGTTTTTTATACAACCTTAATTAGAGATCAGAGTCCATCACGGCGGGTTCGTCGCCTGTGGAGAAATCCAGAAGGTATTGAGCGGGCTATTGATTTGGCTAGGCAACGTTTGCAGATTTGCCAGTCCTTGCGGATCGGGGCGGGGCCTTCTTGCAGATTCGGTTCGGGAACTCCCTCGAACCGGAAACCCGATGCTCCACGCGATGTCTGCCGGTGGTTGCCCCAGTCTGCGTCTTCGCCGTCATTGTGCCAGAAACAGGCCGCAGCCCGGTCATATCGCTGAGCTTCTCATGAAGCATGGCCACTATTGGAATTTCCGCAAATCGTCGAGGTATCGGTGTCTCGGCTTTTCCGCCGGCGACTGATTTGCTGAACAAGATGAAATGCATGTATGTTTTCCATAACAGGCCAAGCTCGGTGAACGAGTAGGATAAGCCGCCGGCTTGGTAGCAAGCACGCCAACGATCCGGATCTCCCGGATCGCGTTCGAGCGGCCGGAGCGGAGTCGATTTATAGAGCGTGCCGAAATTTTTTTCAGTCAGAAGGTCGTCCCCAATAAGGTTCTCGAGCAGGAACTCGACGAGCGAACCTGCCACCGCATAGATGGTCTTTACCTCATCGGGCGGCG
>Ga0182024_10013963_pt1 | contig 15578 bp, 16 predicted proteins | sample P32metaG_FD_120480 | JGI IMG/M metagenome (GOLD analysis project Ga0182024, IMG submission 120480) | Permafrost microbial communities from Stordalen Mire, Sweden - P3-2 metaG (Illumina Assembly) | ecosystem: Environmental > Terrestrial > Soil > Wetlands > Permafrost | place: Sweden: Stordalen... | reverse complement strand
GTGGCTGTAAGTGCTTTAGAATGTGGTGGCCAGGGACGGAATCGAACCGCCGACGCCAGCCTTTTCAGGGCTGCGCTCTACCGACTGAGCTACCTGGCCGTAATTCCGCTGGATCGTAACCATCATACCATTCCAATATGCCACGCGTGTACCTCGCCGCCCTCCGACAACCTCGCGTCCCTTCTCCTCCCCACCCTCCTCACTGCCGCCGACCCTCCTCACACCCGCGGTATCGTCCTCGTGACCGCCGCCGCTATGCGACCCGCGAGACTCTCGCCCCTTTCTTCTGGACCACCATCGCCAAAAACGGTCTCGTCATCACCGACGTTAGCGGCACCAACGCCTACCACGTCTCCTACTCTGGCTATTCCGAAATCCTTACCGGACGCGCCTCGGATGACGTCACCAAAGGCAACGGTCCTATCCAGCATCCGAACGAAACTGTCCTCGAATTTCTCAGGCGCAAACTCGCCCTCCCCTCCGCACGCGTCGCCCTCTTCTCCGGTTGGGACCTTTTTCACGACATCGCCGAACACACTCCTGGTTCGATCTTCATCAACGCCGGCTATCAGGACTCGCCCTCTTCCCCCGATCTGAGTCGCCTTCAGCACATCGCGTTAAGCCCCTGGGACGAAGCGCGCCACGGCCTTCACTTTTGAAATGGCCCTCGAATGTCTCAAATCGGTCAAACCCCGCGTGCTCACATCTCCTTCGATGAGACCGACGACTGGGCTCAAGCTCGCCGCTACGACCGCGCCCTCGACATGATCGCCATCACCGACGGATTCCTCAATCGCCTCTGGACCACGCTGCAAAGCATGCCCGAATACCGTAACTCTACAACGTTGATCGTCACCTCCGACCACGGCCGAGGCTCCACTCTCACCGACTGGTCCGGCCACGGCAGTAAAGTTCCCGGCGCGGATAAAATCTGGCTCGCGATCCTGGGCCCCGATACGCCCGCCACTGGCGAGGTCGCCACTCACGCTGAACAGCGCGACATCACGCCAACAATAATTAAACTCCTCGGCCTGGATCCGGGCGACTATAACGGAGCAACCGGTTCTCCGATTCCGGCAGCTTTCAGACACCAGCGGGGCTCGGCCCCAGCCCTTCGAGCATGTAGGTTGGCTCCGCTTGCGTGCATGATCTGGAGAGTGCAAAATCACTCCCATCAATGGGATCGCCGTAAGACGATCGCCTGGCCGTAAAGCACCCCGCGAACGGAGCCGAACTCGAAATTATCACAGACCGTCGCCGAGGTGTTGAGCAAGCATGTAACGCTGGAGGTCGAATCCATCGACCGCATGTATCTCAACGCCAACGTTCCGCGGTTGCAGATTGTGGAAGGCGCCCTGCGCTTTATCCGGCAGCAGAGAAAGGCCAAGGTGGCTTCCACCAACGCCGTGGAATCGATGATTCAGGTTAGCGATTTCAGCGTTGGATTTAATTTGTGCAGGAAGATCGGAGTCCTGCGTTTGTTCTTGACGTGACGGGAATTTCGTTTCCGCACGTTGAGGCGAAGAAGGCTGCGAACGTTCCGTCGTTGGTGCTGATTAATGTTGAGGATTTATCGATCGATCATTGCTTGGGTACGGCGGACGTGCAGGCAGCAAAGAAATGTAGTTACTTGAAGCCGAGGTTCTTCAGCAAAGCGTTTCCGAGGACGTTTCCGTCGAGAGGAGGGGGCGGAGTATTCAGTTCCTGCACCTTCTTGTTGTGCGCCTCCTGCTCCTTACTCGATTTTTGTTTCAACGCAGCCATCTCGTCTGCGCGAATTTTTTGATACGCGAGTTCTTCGGACTGCGCCACTTTGAGCTTCTCCTTGCCAGCGCTGAGGAAGTCGAGATGCATTTTGAGCTCCTGATGTTCGGCGGCGCCCGGGATGCTTAGCGCGTAATTGCAGAACTTATCGAGCTCAGCGAATATCGCGTCGAAATTCAGAGGCGTGTCGACCCGCGCCTCGGAGTTCGAACCCGCCAGGTCAGGAAAGGTCGCCGCCGCCGTCCCGGATTCGTTAAAGCTCCACAAGTAGTCACAGGACGGGCAGCAGACATAGTTCCACATCCGTGCGATGCAGCCATCCCGAATACACCCCAGCAGTACTCCCGGCTGTAGACCGACACTCTTTTTGCATCCGGGACAATCGACTTTCGGCGGTGTTTGCGCGTGGCAAAACTCGCATGCGGGCACCGCGGCCGGTTCGGCGACGATTCCGATCAAAACGTTTCCAATGATTTCCGAGGTTGAGGCTTGGGATTGCCAAAGCCTCATCAATTCAGCATGCGGAAGACGACGAGCCGGGCCCAAAAACGGATCGTGTAAAACCACATTCTTGTCGTCGATATCGACCAGCACCGCGTAGTGTCCGACGGGTGCGTCCGCTTGCAAACGGAGATTGAGGATCGCGCGGATGCCTCCTTCGCGGCAGAGGCGGAGAACCTGTAGTGGATGCCGCGCCTGGATCACCACAGCGCTCAGTCCCTGGCTTAAGGCATGAAGCGCCATCAGGTGGGTGGTCGACGCGATGCTGCCGAAGCGGTTTTGTTTGGCGATCAACGGCCAGATTTCAGCCTGCGGGACTTCCTTGCCGAAGGAACGGTAAACCATGCTGAGGCATGCGGCGCCGCAGCCGCGGTTGATGTGCGGATCGGACTGTTTTTCGTAGGGGATGGAGATGGACGGGGCGCTCAAATTTTACCCGCCAATCAGGACCGTCGGGCATCCCATTGCGATGACTCCGCCGTGGGCGGTCATGTCTCCCATTCGCGCGGCCGGCAACTTGCCGATGAAGACTGTGAGAGAGCCCATAGCAATCATGTCAGGGGGACCGACGCACGTCGCCATGTCGGTGACTCGCGCGGCTGGCAACTTCCCGATCAGTACCGTCAGGCAACCGGGCGCAACAATGGGGCCACCTACGTGCGGCACTACTACGGTGACCATCGGACAAGTGTGCAGATCGGTAAGGCGAGCGGCGGGCTTTCCCATATTTATCCTCCTATATCAGACGACCCTCAGCGACTTCTATCGCGAGCTCCACATAAGATCTTTGCATTTTGGCGATGGGCTGGGTTTTTGTGGAAGCGAGCTTAACCGCCAACGCAACCGCCTGCGCCGGGGCGAACGGCTCCGGAGCCCTGAAAGGCAAGCCGGGTGGAGAGATGTTTCCACTTGTCTGAAAGGCGGCCCTCGCCAGTGCTCCGGCCACCGAAGGAGGGGGCGCAGCGTCCGCGGGAGCCATTGCGGCGATCCGGTTTTCTTCGGTTGGCTGCATCACCCACTGGACGGCGGCCGTCGCAGCGGCTCTATCGGGCGGAGCAAGATTATCGCCCAAGGCGTGCTGCATGCACAAACAACCCCACCAGATTCCTTCGCGTGCCGGTAGAGCATGGGACATGAATTCGATGGCGTCGACATACCGCTTTTTTTCGATCAGCGCGGCTACAAATTCGCGCGGATTCATCGGGTCGCGGAGGAGTGCCTTTGCCTCCTTGTCCAAATCGAAATTCGCGCAGACTTCGGCGGCGGTTGCTGCCGTAATCTTAACGAGTGGCCCGTTACTCACTTGGCTCATCCTTCCGTCGTGCTAATTAATTTGGATAACCGGTCCCTTCAGAACGATTCCCACAGGAGTCAATACGATCGAGCTCAAACCGCCGGCTACGGAAAGGGTGATTTGCACATCGCTGCTAACAAGAACGTTCGCCGTTGTGCCCATGATATTAAGGTTGGAGGGCATAATTGCGATCGCCTGCTGGGCACCCGGTATCATACCCCGAATAAGAGTGATCGATTGCAGTTCTCCCACGGCGACCTCCACCCCCTCTGTGGACTCGGAAGATGTTGGCGGCATTTGGGGCGGTCCTGCGGTGACGCGCACTCCTTGGCTGGCGTTCACTTCCACCCGGCCATCGTAGCCCGAGCCCGGCGACAAGAGGGAAATGAGGTAAGGAACAGGATCCGTCGGAGGCATCTGGGGGGCGGTGTGGAGCTGCACCTGGTTCGCCACGACGGAATATGTTCCGTCATGATAATGGGTGGGAGAGCCCTGTTCAGGGCCGCCTCCCGAGCCGGCGCCGCATGGTTCCACGCTCACGACCGGGTACGGCCAACCTTCAGAAGGCTCCGGCCGGGACCGGCGCGAACATTTATATTGAAAATCATCTCTCATTGGTTGGCTCTCCTACGATGTAGTAACGTCCTGCGTATCGCCTTGAAAATGACCTTCCTCAAGCGCAATGGCAACCACCGGCAGCACGAAAGCGGACAACATGGCGGCGTATTCCACGAAACCTCGGAGATTTTCGAGGTTGTCCGATATATCCTTCGGCTCCGCTTTGAAAAGCTCCTGAATCGCTCTCCAGGTCGACATGTTGAACGTCTTATTTATTAGGTTTGCCTGCATAAATCCGGCCAGGAGCAAATCGACGAGCACTTGGAAGGCAATTACTTCCGTGGCCCTTTGGTTGTCATCCTGGATGACGCCGTAAAGTATTATGTGTGCGAAAACGGCCGCGCTGATGAGCATGCAAAAGCCTCTGGCTAACGGGTGCCGGTCGTTGAAATTAACATTGACTGGCTCAGGTCCAACGACTATGTTGAATGTCCGTCCCCACACCACGTTGGCGCTGGCGCCAATGGTGAATTGCATGTTGCCGCCGGCGCCGGCGCCACAGTAGGCGGCAAAGGTGGGCGAGGGAGGAATACTCAGCAGCTCCTCCAGAACCGATGGGTTCACACAAAGCTGAAGATTATTGCCGACAGCAAGTTGATGATTGAGGCCGACGGCGACCTGAAGATTCTCTCCGTAAACCATCACGGAGTTCAGACCGCCGATTGCCTCAGGTTGCGGGACTTGGAAAGGGGTATTTGCCATCGTCGCTCTCCTTACTAACCTGTTCTAAGATCCACCGGGCAAGCGACCGACCGTCAACACAGACGCACCGGGCACGCGCTCACCCTTGTGCCGGCCCGCGTTGAATTTCTTGTCGAGCTCCGCGTGTAGCGATAGATGACGCTCCGAGTGAATGGCCAAATGCTCATGGCCTTTCTCATCGAAGAATATCAGGCCATTGAAATTTTCCTTGGGCGAGCCTTGGACGGTCGCCGTTTTGATGCCGCCGAGCTTCTTGCGCAAAGGGAGCTTGAACGGCGGCATATTGTCCGCATTGTACACGCTTCCGATAATGAGAGGCTGGTCAGGATCGCCCTCTTCGAAGATCACCACCACTTCGTGTCCAATGCGAGGCCAGAAGAATGCGCCCCAGGTTTTTCCCGCCCACACCTGGGCGACGCGCACCCAGCAGGAACTATCCGCGTTCATTTTTCCTTCGCGGTCCCAATGAAACTGGACCTTCACGCGGCCATACTTATCGACCCAGATTTCCTCGCCGGGGGGACCGACGATGGTGGCGGTCTGCATGCCCGCGATCACGGGCACGTCCGTCTCGCGCTGAGGACGATAGCGGAGCGCCTCCGGGATGCAGGTGAAGCTGTTTTCGTATTTGAAATGCTCGGGCGAGGGGTGATCGCTGCGGTAGGATTCGTCTTGCGCGTCATGATCGACGCGGGTCAGCAGATATGCGGCATCGGCGTCGAAATGACGTTCGAGGGTGAATTTGTGTCCGGCGTTGAACTGGCCGCAGTCACTTTTCCCTTCGATCAGGAGGCCGTTCACCTCTTCCTGCTCCATGCGCAGCCGGACGGTCCGGGTGCGATCCTCGAAGATGTGTGAAATATCGGCCGGGCGGTCTCCGCCGCCGGGATCGATGCCGTCGAAGCGCTGCGCGTAACGGCCGGGATAGTCGTACATTTCGAGAGTATCGTTGGCGAGGTTGAGCTTATGGTTCACCTTGCCGACCGGAACGCTGACCATGGTTTTCAGATTGGCTTCCAGATGATTGGTCGGGACCTCGAAGCAGTGGTCCCACAGGGTGTATTCGCCGGCGCGCACTTCCTGGGTCTTTTCCCAGGCGGTGACGCGCATGTCGGTGCGGCCCTCGCCGGCGATTTCCTCGTAGATCGCGGTCGCTTGTCCCGTCACAGTGGGATGCTTGCTGGTATTGTCGGACACCATCATCTGGTGATTGCCGTCGGAGTGATTAAAGAAATAGTAGATGCCTTCCTCCTCCATCAGCCGGCTTGCTAAATCGAAATCGGATTCGCGGTACTGCACGCAGTAATCGCGCGGATAATAGGTCCCGGTGATGTCGTAATTGACGTCGAACCCGACGAGCACCTGTTTGAGAATGTCGGGGACCGAAAGATGCTGAAAAATGCGGCTGCGGACCTTTTTCCTCAGCAGCCAGAGTTTGGGAACCACTTGCGCGCTGAAGTTCTGGAAATTTTCGTCGCGGGCGCCCTGGCTGAAGCGTCTCACGATGCCGTTGAAATAGCGTCTGCTCCCGTCCATCTGGCTCATTTCCACGGTGACGCTTTGACCGACGATGGCGTCGAAGCGGACCTCTTTGGTGAGGTCGGCGATGAGGGTCATCTTGAATTTGAAGAGATGCGAGATCTCTTCATGACCTCTTAAACCGGTGAGGAGCAGGATGTCCGGGCCCAGCGGAGTCGTAATTTTGAGCGGTCTGTCGGTCTGTGTGTAGCTCGGCACGTTTTTCCCTCAATTCCTTCTTACGGACTCTATCATGTACGCGTAAATTGATTCTCGACGGGATCAACGTGCACATCGTCTCTGAATGGAGCCGCGACCTGCGGGAGCGGTCAGCCGCACTTTCCGCTCAGGGATATAACCCCTGGCGTCAGCCTGGGGACGTTCTCGGTAACGAAACTAATCGACAAGAGCATCGTACGCAAGGCGCTGGAATTCGCCTGAAGCGCTGACGTTGGGAGGTAGAATCTGGATCAGGAAGATGCCGAACATGTGTTCTTTCGGATCGATCCAGAACGTGGTTCCCGCAGCGCCTCCCCAACGGTAAGTTCCTGCCGAGCCGACGTCGGGAGCTTTTCCAGGGCCGGGGCTCACGGCGAATGTCAGTCCAAAGCCTTCCCATTCGGGGAGTGTTGTGCCGAAGTGCGGGATCGAGCCGAGATGATCGCTCCGCATTAGCTCGACTGATTTGCGGCCAAGGATCCGCGCGCCGGCGTACTGTCCGTCGTTGAGGAGCATGGCGTAAAAGTGCGAGTAGTCTTCGAGTGTAGAGGTGAGTCCCGCTCCGCCTAAAAACAACGCGGGCTTCTTCTTAAAACTCTCCTGAGCGGGCGCGGTTGAACGCTGGATGCCGCCTTCTTTCTTTGGGGAGTAAAGCGTCGCCAGGCGATTCCACTTTTCTTCGGGTACATAAAATGCGGTATCCTTCATGCCCAGCCGGCGGAAAATCCGCTCTTCAAAAAATTGATCGAGCGTCTTGCCGGAGAGCACCTCGACCAAACGGCCGAGCACATCGATCGAGTAGCCATAGCGCCACATAGCCCCAGGCTCGTTATTGAGAGGCGCGGTAGCAAGGCGTTTTACCGCTTCGGCGAGATCGAACGACACCTGCGGAGCGCCGCCCACCATCTCGAGTTTCTTGTAAGCAGCGTCGCCATTTTCGTCCTTCGGACCCGTATAATCGAGTCCCGAGGTGTGACGGAACAGATCGCGAACCGTGATCGCGTGCTCGGCGGGAACTGTCTTTCCGCCCTCGCCCACCGCCACCCGCATGTGCGCGAATTCCGGCATATATTTCGAAACCGGATCGGTCATCGCGAACTTGCCCTCCTCATAGAGGATCATCGCCGCGACTCCGGTGACGCCTTTGCTCATCGAGTACATGCGGACGATCGAGTCGGGTTTCAACTCGCCCCAGTTTTCACGAAACACGACCTTGCCGTTGCGCGCGATGAGTCCGGAAGCCCCGGCCAGCCGGCCCGCGGAAACATGTTCGCGCATCAGGGCATTGATCTTGTTCAGCCGTTCGGGAGAAAATCCTTCGCGTTCCGGAGCAGCGGTGGGCAACCCGGCCCCGTTCGCAAGACAGACACTCAAAACTACCGCGAGCAAAGGCTTCCTCATGACTGAGGATTCTATGCTACCGGCGACTCCCCGTCAACCCGACTTAGCGGAAGGAAGGATTCGCTCGCTTCGTCATAAGCGGTCACCGTGCCGGCGCCGATGTGATAGACCCATCCATGCAGATCCAGCTCGCCTTCCTTCAACCGCGCTGCCACCGACGGGTGGGAGCGGAGGTTGTTGAGTTGCGCGACAACGTTGTGCTCGGTGAGTGCGAGAAGGTCGTGGTGGTCCACCTTGGCGTATCGCAGCCAGTGGGTCACGTTTGGAAATTCTTTGAGCGCTTCCGGATTAAGCGCGCCCTTCATGACGCCGCAATCGGTGTGGCCGCAGACAATCACCATCGGCACCTCGAGCACGCCGACGGCATATTCGATGGTTGCGGAAACGCCGCCGATGGCATCGGGATAAGGCGGCACGATGTTGCCGATTACACGGCAGATGAATAATTCGCCGGGTTTGGTTTGGGTCAGGAGGCAGGGGTCGATGCGGGAATCGGCGCAAGTGATGAATAGCGCGTCGGGCCGCTGGCCCAGGGCAAGCTTTTCGAACAGGTCCTGATGCTTCGGATAAACATGCTTTTGAAAATGGGAAATACCTCCCAGGAGTTTCTCAACTGGCATTTTTTATTCGATTCCCATTTGCGCCAGGCGGTAGCGGAGGGCGTTGCGGGTCAGGCCTAATAATCGCGCGGCATGGCTCTTGTTGCCGTCGGCGCGTTTCAAGGCTTCGCGAATCAGCGATTGCTCGTAATCGTCGAGCGTCATTCCGTCGGGCAGAAAATTATCGCCCGATGTGGCCGAGGCGCGGGAGCGGTGGGCGGTGTCGATTCGCACGTCGCTCGCCTCCACACGCGGGCCTTGCGCGAGAAGGACGCTTCGTTCCACAACGTTTTCGAGCTCGCGAACATTGCCCGGCCAGTGGTAACTCATAAATCGTTCGCGCGCGCCTTCGCTGATTTCTCCATTGAATTTCTTGGCGAAGTGCTCGACTAAATAGGGGATGTCCTCTTTGCGTTCGCGCAGAGGAGGGATGTTTAAAGGGACTACGTTGAGCCGATAATAAAGGTCCTCGCGAAAGGTTCCTTGTTCGAGCGCGGCTCGGAGATCGACGTTGGTGGCTGCGATCACGCGGACATCGACTTGCAGGACTTTGTTGCTGCCCAGGCGCTCGATCTGGCGCTCCTGTAAGACATTGAGAAGTTTTACCTGGATCGCCGGGGGCACATCGCCGATTTCATCGAGAAACACTGTGCCTGTGTCGGCGGCTTCGAACTTGCCTGGCTTCGAGACATTCGCGCCGGTAAATGCCCCTTTTTCGTAACCGAACAACTCGCTTTCCATAAGGTTCTCGGGCAAAGCGGTGCAGTTGATCTTGACGAAAGGCTTGTCGCGGCGCGGAGAATGGTGGTGGATGGCGCGCGCAATCATATCCTTGCCGACGCCGCTTTCGCCGGCGAGTAGCACAGTTGCGCGAGTAGGCGCGACGCGCATAATGGTCGCGAAAATCTCCTGCATCGCGCGGGAATGTCCGATGATATTTTCGAACTGATAGCGCTGGCCGAGCGCTTCACGCAACTCGCGATTTTCGTCGCGCAGCTTGCGGACCTCAAGCGCCTTCTCGACAACGACGGTGAGGTGGTCGAGAGAAAACGGCTTGGGAATGAAATCGACGGCGCCCTTCTTCATCGCCTCGACTGCATTCTCGATGGTGCCGAACGCAGACATTACGATCACGGGCGTGTTTGTATTCTGGCTGCGAAGTTTTTCGATGAAGGCGAGCCCGTCCATGCCAGGGAGTTTCAGGTCGGTCAGAATTAGATCGACATCGGCAGCGAGCTTGAGTCCATCCTCAGCGGTCGCGGCGGCTTTGACCTCATAGCCGGCGGAGGATAAATGGAGGCCGATGACCCGGCGGTATTTTTCTTCGTCCTCAATGACGAGGATGGCTGGACGCGGCATCGTTTTCTATTGTGCCCTGTGCGGCGGGTTCGCCGCTTGTTTTCGGACGTGACTGATGGGGCGGAGAAAGGGGGTCGAAATCGACCCTGGCGTTAAAATAACGCCCCGATAACGGCGAGGGTCCCTGGCGGGCGGTGGTCGGCATACACATGTTGAATATATTCCTCGCTTAGTATCCACCGAGCGGCGGATCGGAGGGTTCGTTTGAGATCTCTATGCAGGGCATATTGAAGGAGTTATTCCCGCTCTCTATTCGGGAATCTCGGGGCCAAAGTGAAATTCGGAGTGCAATTATGCGGCGATACCTTTATTCGTCCTCAATGACGAGGATGGCTGGTCGCGGCATCTTTATCTATTGTTAATTTTTTGCTCAACGCCTCTCGAAGGAACAACTAAAAGCTTTGGATTCTTTCAGGTAGAATACAATGACTCTCCAGTATCCTCGATCAATGATGCCGCACCTCGTCGCCGCTCAGTTCCATCGCTTCATGACTGCTGGGCGGACTTCGCCCGCGTTGTGCGGATGCGAAGATGACGAGGGCAATCGCGTAGACGAATTCGTCGTCAAGCTGCAAGGTGGTTTGGATAATGGGCAAAATGGCCTGCTGCGCGAACTAATCGCCTCGCGGTTGGCGACACATTTCGGGCTCGCGTCACCAGACCCAGCGCTAGTTAGTATCGACGCCGAATTTGCCGAATTGGTGGCCGCGAGAGAACCGCAGCGAGCGGCGCGGATGCGAAACAGTGTTGGACTGAACTTTGGTTCCCGCGTTTTAGTTGACGCGACCGAGTGGCCGGTGGATATGAAGATCCCGGATTCGATGCGCCAAGCCGCGTTGAACATCTTTGCATTCGACGCGCTGATTCAGAACCCCGACCGCCGCTTCGATAATCAGAATCTCCTTATTCGCAGCGATGACATTTTCGTATTCGATCACGAACTTGCCTTCTCTTTTCTTTACGGCATTGCTCCCTCGCCAACACCTTGGCGGCTAGAAGACCAACTCTACTTAGCGGACCACGTTTTCTACACGCGGCTGAGAAAGAAACAGGTTGACCTGAGCAGGTTTGTGGCTGCGCTGGTCGCCCTACCCGAGGGCGCCCTGCAGGAAATCCTGGCAGAAGTGCCTGCAGAATGGAACAATGGGATATTGCCGGGGATTGACGGACACCTGCGCATCGTCAGCAACCACGCCATTGAATTTGGCGAAGAGGTCAGGAGGAGGCTTGCATGAGAAAACCTTACAGCTTCAGTATTCTACGCTACGTGCATGATCCCATTACCCAGGAATTCCTCAATATCGGCGTCGCCGTGTTATCTCGGGAGGCGGGTTTCCTTCGGGTGATCTGCACTACGCATTACGCTCGAATTACCCGAACGTTCGCGAAGATTGATGGCGAGCGGTTTCGTGAATTGACATCTTACATCGAGGGAAAACTTAATGCGATCGGTCGCGACGTCGTGTCCAGCCTGCCCTTTGAGGCGGGCTCGGCAATCGAGCATGTCCTAACAAGGGTTCTTCCTCCGGACGACAGTTCCATGCAGTTCTCTCATGCGGGCGTCGGCTTGAGTCATGACCTAGAAAAGACCATGACGGAATTATTCAATAGGTATGTAGAGCAATACGCGCTATTGAGCGATGCAAGTCGCCGAGACGATGAAGAAATTTGGCGAGCCTTCCGGGAACCGTTGGCGATGAGACAGGTATCCTCATTTCTGCGGCCGAAGCGGATCTTCGCGCCTAATTACGATTATAAATTCCAGCATGCGTGGAAGAACGAAATCTGGCATCTCTACGAGCCAGTTTCCTTTGACATGGTGGAAGGCGGGCCCGTCGTAGAAAAGGCGAATCGTTGGCTTGGGCGGGCGACCAGCCTCAATGACAGCCAGGAGAAATTCAAGCTCTACCTACTTCTTGGCGAGCCACAGGATAAACGGCTTCAGGGCAGTTTCACGAAGGCCCTGAATATTTTAAACAAAATGCCGGTTAAGAAAGAGCTTGTCCGAGAGCGCGACGCGGAAGCATTCGCCGAGGAATTCGAGCAAGAAATTCGGCACCACGAAAAAGCGGAGTCGTGATCACCTCCTTAGGAGCGTCGATGTTGGCTGCCCTTAAACGCTGCGTTTATTAAATCGGCAGAATTACGTGAAAAACGCTGCCCTCGCCGGCCGAGCTTTCTACGGTGATATGGCCACCATGCTCGTCTACGATTTTTGAGCAAATGGCCAAGCCCAGGCCGACTCCGTCAGGTTTCGTGGTGAAGAATGGGTTGAAAATGCTCTCCAGATCCTTCGCTTCGATTCCCGTGCCGCGGTCGATCACGGCAACTTCAACTTCCTTGTCGCCGAGCAATTGAGTCTTGACCGTCACCACGCCCCCGGAGGGACTGGCTTGGGCGGCGTTGAGGATCAGGTTCGAGAAGACGCGTTCCAATAATTCGGCATCGAAGCGGACGGGTGGGATGCCCGGTGAATAATTTTTGTAAATCTCGATTTCGGCGAGAGACGCGGGACGCTCGCGATAGAAGCTCGCGACCGCTTGATCGAGCAGCGTGGAGATGTCTCCCGGTTCGAGGCGTAAATGCTGAGGGCGCGCGAAATCGAGGAAACGGGTGATCAGCGAATTGGTGCGATCGACCTCGGTTGAGATGTAGTTTGCCATTTCCTGCGCGATCGGATTCTCCTTCGAAACGCTGCGGGCGAGCAGTTCGGCTGAGGTCTTCATGGTTCCCAGGGGATTGCGAAGCTCATGCGCGAGGCCCGCGGTGAGTTGCCCCAACGCTGCGAGACGTTCCGATCGACGGACCTGCGCGACGGCGGTTTCGAGTTTCGCGGCAGTCTCCTGAAAGCGGCGCGTTTCGCGGCGGCTGGCTTCTGCGAGTTGGTTCACCAGAAATCCGACGACGATGAGAATCAGCATGCGCAGCAGAAACTGACGGCCTTCGGGACTCCATAAAACGAAGCTACCCTTTTCTAACGGCAGGATGAAGGACGCGTTGTGGAGACATGCGAGCATGCTGAAGATCGTCGTGCCAAGGAGACCGAATCTCGTGGCGGCCGAGATGACCGGGAGCACGAGAATCACCCATAGACCGCTCTCAATGCCTCCGCCGTAATAAATCATGACCCAGATGAGCAGAAGCTTCAGCAGAATTGAAGTAGCGGGCGCCATTCGGGCATCGAAAACCTGGACGACGGCCAGCGCCGCAAGCGACCAAAGCACTCGCGGATCGCGATAGGGGCTGAAAATGCCTATGGCTGCAAAGGCGAGCAGCCACACGAAATCCTGCGGTCTAAGATAGCGGCGCAAGTCGGGCACTGAATCGATCATAAGACAGGAATGAGCGATTTCTGGAACAATAGCGCCTGATTGGTACGTATTCTTGAGTGGGAAAGAGGAACCTTCGATGTTCTGTAGCAGATGCGGTGCGCAAATTGGACCGGATGCCCGGGTATGTCCACAGTGCGGTCAGGCGCAGACGCCAGTGTTTACCAATGCACCGGTATGGACCGCTCCGGTGGGTGTGAAGGCGCAGACAGGCCGCTGGATTTCCGCGGGATGGCGAATGGTGACGGCGGATCTGGGCAATTTCGCGCTGGTGTCGCTCATTTTCGTCCTGGTGAACTCGGTCGCATCGATCGTGACGCAGGGACCTTTGCAAACCGGGTTTCACTTGCATTGCATGAAGAGACTCTTTAACCGAAGGTCCGACATCGGGGACCTTTTTAAAGGCTTCGATTTTTTCCTTCCCGCATTTGTGGCTTCGCTGCTGATTGGGATATTTGTGTTCGCCGGCACTCTGCTTTGTATCATCCCTGGATTGGTGGTCGCCAGTATGTACAAATTCACATACTTATTTATTCTGGATAAAAGGATGGACTTTTGGCCGGCCATGCAAGCGAGTCATGAGGTAGTCAAGAACGATTACTTCGGATTCACAATATTTTTGATTGTGATGGCTCTGATCAATATCCTGGGAGCGCTGTGCTGCATCGTCGGGCTGCTGGTCACGATCCCGGTGAGCGTCGCGGCCATCACGATCGCCTATCAGGAAATCGTTGGATTCGATCAAAGGACGGTCGACTCATTGTAATGAGCCGCGTTGTAATGAGCCGCATTATGATCCGATGCGCCCTTGCCGCGGCGCTATTCTGCGCGTTGTGGACTTTTACACCGCCCGCGGAGCCTCACGTCCGCCTCTGTGGATTTTATTGGCTGACGAGCCATCCCTGCGCGCTATGCGGATTGACGCGGGCGATGTTCGCGCTGGCGAAGGGTCATCTCGTCGAGGCGGTCCGATTTAATGCGCTGGCTCCGTTGGGATTCGCGATGATTTTCTCGCTGTTCTGGAATGGGAAAATGACGGGGCGAATCTGGTCGGCGGGCGCAGCGGCATTCGCGGTATACGGAGCTTGTCGCATTTTTATGACACAATAAAATAATTCCGGTTTTGCCGCATGCCCCAATCCAACATTTCTGACTCGCCTGAGATGTCCGCGAACGACAACTCTTTCGGCGACATCCTCTCCCAATTCGAACAAACGCATAAGACCCGCGGCGAGACTGTGGAGGGTACCGTCATGACGGTCGCCGCCGACACGGTGTTCGTCGACATTGGCCGCAAGATGGATGGCGCGATGCCCCGCGATCCGGCGGTGAATCTGAAACCCGGCACCAAACTGCTGGTCTCAATTCGCGGGCGCGATGAGGATGGGACGTATCAGCTCTCGACCATCAAGGTAGAGACGCCGCGCGACTGGAGCGCTCTCGAGGCGGCCTTCGCAGCGAAAAAAATTATCGGAGGCACGGTCCTCGAAATCGTAAAGGGCGGAGTGCGCGTCGATGTTGGTGTGCGCGCGTTTATGCCGGCCTCCAGAAGCGGTGTGCGTGAGCAGGCCGAGATGGAGAAACTGATCGGCCAGCAGATCGAGTGCCGCATCACGAAGCTCGATACGGCGAGCGAGGATGTCGTTGTGGATCGCCGTTCCGTTCTCGAAGAGCGGGAGCGTGCAGCAAAAGAGGAAGTATTCGGGACGCTGCACGAAGGCTCCATCGTGCGCGGCACGGTGCGATCTCTGATGGAGTTCGGCGCGTTTGTCGACCTCGGTGGCATCGACGGGCTGCTGCACGTTTCCGACATGGCCTACACGCGGAACGTCAAGCCGTCCGACATTGTGGCGGTGGGCGATACAGTCGACGTCAAAATTCTGAAGATCGGCAAGGAGACGAAGAAAATTTCGCTCGGGCTGAAGCAGTTGATGCCCGATCCGTGGTCGCCGGTGCCGGAAAAATATCCGGTAGGATCGCGCGTGAAGGGCAAGGTCGCACGAGTCGCGGATTTCGGCGCGTTCGTGGAACTGGAAGCGGGCATTGAGGGACTGATTCACGTTTCCGAAATGTCGTGGACCAAGAAAAACGTTCGCGCACAGGACATCGTCAAAGAAGGCGACCACGTTGAGGTGGTCGTGTTGGGTGTGAATCCGGCGGACAAGCGAATCGCGCTCGGCCTCAAGCAGGCCCTTGGCGATCCGTGGGAAGACGCCGTGAAAAAATATCCCGCGGGCGCTGTGGCCGAAGGCAAGGTGACCAGCCTGACGAAGT
>Ga0182024_10013962_pt1 | contig 15578 bp, 13 predicted proteins | sample P32metaG_FD_120480 | JGI IMG/M metagenome (GOLD analysis project Ga0182024, IMG submission 120480) | Permafrost microbial communities from Stordalen Mire, Sweden - P3-2 metaG (Illumina Assembly) | ecosystem: Environmental > Terrestrial > Soil > Wetlands > Permafrost | place: Sweden: Stordalen... | reverse complement strand
CTCAGGTGCATGTCGATGGCGATCTTGATCGTGCTGCTGTTTACATCGATGGTATGTGCGTTCGTTCTATTCATGTTGTGTAGCGTCCGGTCGATCCCGGCGCTACACAACCCATGCCATCTAGCGGGGACACCCCGCAACGCCCCGTTCTACCACCCGCCACGCGCAAGCCCGTCTTTCTCCGGTCTCCGGGCGCTGCCGCTTGTATTCCCTCCGCCTGCGAAAGACCGGCTTGCGCCGCCTCTCTCGATTGGCGCTGTCGGCTGGTGACTGTCGCTTCGCTGGACAGACACCGGCCTCCGGCGTGAGTTTGAATTCCCTCCGCCTGGCACCGTCCCCAAAGCGGGACCGTGCCAGCCACCGCACTCCGACCTCATGCGGCGAGTGGAGCGTCTGATGCCGGCGCTCCTCCATCGTCCCGCAGCTATCCGGCTTCAGACGCTCCGCTCCACGCGGGAACCATCCCGTTTCCGTTTTTCAGGTCCATTTTTGCCCACCTTCCATTCTGTCGCCCTCCACAGCCCGCTTCACAGGGGGCCGGACGCGGTGCCCTCTGAAGATTACTCCCGCTGTCCGCCCTGCTAGGCGGTCTTTCCGGTTGAAGGGCGACAGAACGAAACGAACGGCAGAGCAAAAAAAAGACCATGAAAACCATCAAGAAAAAAAATCAGAAACCGGGGCTCTTGAGCCGAACCGAACAGTTGAGCGTGGAAAACAAACCTGAGATTGATTTCGCCCTCAGACGAGCCAATCGGGAATTGGACACTGAAAAATTGCTGGCCCTGCTTCGCAGTCAAGCACCCCGCTTTTTTGAGGTCGCCGAGGTTGTCCGGAAGTGGGTTTGGATTAGGTTCTCCGATAAGCAGCCGCCGACCGTCACCAGCGTTCTCGCTGAGTTTGGCTTCCACTGGAACAACACCCGGCAGGTTTGGCAGCACCCGTGCGGCGCGATCCGCAAGGAGCGGGCAGCGTTTGACCCCCGCAAGCGTTACCGCAGCTACTTCGCCGCCGACGCGAAACCCGCCTGACCGATTAAAAATCTGGAAACATTGAGCGGCTGGACCGGCAACGGTTCAGCCGCTTTTGCGTTGATACCTTGCGAGCGATTGCCAGCCGGAAAATTGGTTGCGGGGAGGGGATTTGAACCCCTGACCTTTAGGTTATGAGCCTAACGAGCTACCAGGCTGCTCCACCCCGCGATTGAGAATTGGTGTCTAATCCTCTTCCGGCCAAATCGCAAGTAAAATTGTGGATTTATTGCCTGATGCCAAAGCCAAACAATCAAGGCTCCTTACGCAGATTTAAACCGGACCGCTCGATGGACGCACCGCTTTCCGCGCGCTCAAAGAAATATAGAATGACTCAAATAGGTGGGATTTACAGCGTACCCCAAAAATTCACTCCATCGACTGAAATTAGAACTCGTGCGAAACAAGTTCCTTGCCTCCGGCTACGACAAAGATTTAAGGATCCGCTATCTACCTGCCAGAGTGTCTTCCACTTTCTTTCGCAGTCCAAGCTAAAGGCGAAGGCGCACCGCGCATCAGCCCCAAATCCAGCACTCGCGCACTTTAGAAAACCTTTCAAGAATTCGGCTTACTTATTCCACAGGTCAGCCAACTCCTTGGTTGGGAGAGGAACGCGGAGGGCTTCAGGGATCATGTCGCTTTGATCCGCCGAGTAGCAGTCCTGGTTAAGGAAATCGCCGTAGAATGGCGGTGCGTGGAATGATGCCAGCCATTGCGCGGGAGGTGGACTCTGGTTAAGTTCTTTCTTAAACGGATCGTTAGCAGTTTGCAGCCAGGCATCTCTGTCGGCCTTTAAAGACAATGCGTATTCGAAGAATTTGAGCCCGAGGGCATGTTCGATGGGGCTGTCGGCATGGCCGATACCCATAATAGCCTTGAACATTATCGGATAACCCAACGCAGTGCACTCATGGTAGAAACGCTGGGCGCGATCATAGCCAGCCTCGCGTTCGCCTGTAGTGACAAGCCAAAGGGCCTGTTTGCCCGCCGCCGTCGGCGTGTCGAAGGTGCTTGGAATGTGGACATGGACCGCGAGAAAGTATCCCGGCTTCCGAAGCGCAAGGCGGTGCGCCCATTGGCCCCCCCGGGAAATCCCATATAGCAAGTAGTCGCTTTGTGGTATTCCAGTCTTCTGGCCCAATAGGGCGACCCCTCGCGCCCACGCGTCTGCGAGAAGGTTGAAGTTGCGGTCGAATTGCTGCTGTTCCTTGCGCTCCAGCTCCTCGGTGCTCACGGTGTTGTCCCAAGCCTCCACGGTGCCCCAGGTGAGAACAGCCATGTTATGCTGCTCTGCGAAGGCTAGGTATGGTTGCATCAATGCCGCAGCCTTATTTACCTGCGCCACATCCGCGGCGCTGCTGCGGAGTTTGTTTAAAATGTCGCTGGTATTATCCTCCCACGTGCAGTAAGCGAGGACTCCGCTTAGTTCCGAGCCGTCGGTCACACCCGGCGGGAGGCGAAGGTATAACTTCAGGGTTGGCTGCACGGGGTTTCTCGTGGCGACGTCCTGCTCGATGACAGTAGGCACACCGCCGACGGCCGGCGCTGCGGTAAGGTCCTCCCATTCATTGAAGGTCGTCTCATCCGGCAACCAGGATACCCGGTCGGCCTTGTACTTCATAAGATCCAGTGAACTCATCCGGTCTCTTTTTATATTGTCCACCCAAACACTACCGGTAGCAGCTTTGGTGGCGCTGTTGGCAAGTACTGCGGACATATAAGTTTTTACAAAGTTTTCAAATCGCTGCGAACGATCCTGAAATGACCCCGTCAAGGCAACCAACGTCCACGGTGCATTCTGGAGCCGGCCCACCGAAAAAAATTGCCGTCCCTTTAGCACAACGGAGCGGGGCCCGTTCTTATCGCATGCAATGATCGCAGGGATGGAACCGGAGACAAAGGCTATCGCCGGAGCGTTGTGGATTTTGACTCCCGGGGACGGACCGGACTTGGCGGCGATTGGCTCCGGGTTGTTAGTATTGATAGCAGACGCTGACCCGGACTGAGCGGGATTGACTGGCTGGGCGTCGCCATAATAAGCAGCCCAAGCCATCAAACGCTGCGGCTTCCAGCGGGCAAAGTTCATAGTGAAGGTTCCTGGAGCGCCCTGGCCGTATAAAATAATTGGTAGTGACGGATCGAATACCTGATTGAGGCCGTTCAGCAAAAGCTGTCCCGAACCGTCGGCTGCTTGAAGAAATCGTCTTCCATTTTTGATAACACTCGAATGAGTGTAAGGAAAGGAGACTGCGGCGAGGGCAAGTTGATTATCGATGGCATACTTCTCCCAGACTTGATCTCTCGCGATCCGCTCCGGATGTTGGTCAACGCAGATGGTAAGAATCGCCCGAGGCTTCTTGGACGTGGCGGCCACCCATAGATCCATTTTGTCACCATCCGGCAGGGGCGGTACGGCCACCCCGTGCGACGTTGCCAGCGTGGGCTTTCGCGGGGTATGTTTATGGGGCGGCGAAGGGGAGGCGGAGGCAAGGGATTGATTGCCAAGCGTTCCGGACGTGGCCGGCGCGCTAGGCGGCTTGTCCGTGCTTGCAAGGAAGGAATTCTGAGGCAAGGAACTCGGGCTCGACTGGTTGTCAGACTTATTAGCGCGTGTAGGCGCGAGAGCAGCCGCCAATTTGGCCTGGACGACGGGTGAGCTTTCGGGCTGTCCATTGACCACACTCCCGCCGGTAAGATTAGCCACCGGCGCGGCATGGCCGGCGAGCGCGGTCTGGCTCTCAAACATCGCACTGGTCGCGTCAACCGAGCTTTCATTCTTGTTTTGCCGCACGTAGAGGAGGCAGGCGGCGCCGAAGGTGATCAGCATCCCCACAACGCCGGTCAAAAGAATCCACTTCGCGGGATTCGCAAAGCGGGGCGTTGTCCCAGATAACGCGCCGGACCTCACTCCAGCCAACTTAGATTCTATAACGGCGGGCGCGAAGGCCCGGCCACATTCATCTGAGGTCGGCGTTACTGGTTCAGCGTCGGACGATATGGCTTGCCGGCTGAGGACATCGGCAACTGCATACCATTCGGCATCTGTCTCCCTTCGGATATAATCGGATTCAGCAAGTTCACCTTGATGAAGGAACTCTACGGTCTCATCAAGACTAAATGGCCCCTCCTCGTTCTCGTTCCGCCAAATAAAAAAGGCCTCCGGTTGGCCCGGACTCCCTGCTTCCATATTTGGCTCCGACGATTCGGGTGAAGGCGACGGTTGCGGGACAAAGCCCGGCAAGGTCACGGAAGGAGCCGTTTCCCGCATTACCTCATCGAGCGACCGCCATTCGCAATTCTTCTCTGTTCGGGCCCGATCATCGCGGCCTATCTCACCACGCAATAATAACGAAAAGACATCGTCCCGGCTTAATGGGCCAAGTTCTTCATTTTGCCGCAAGATGAAGATATTCATAGTGATCCCGCTGTATCCGCGTTCTTCACGCTAAACTGGCGGGTATCTGATCGAAAAATCCCTGCCAAGAGCAAGCAAAATCAACCGGCATCCACGACCGGTTTGGGTTGACTGATCGCGATTTCACGGAGGTAAACCCAGAGTAACGCCGCTCCCATCGCGCAATCGCGGAGGAGAGCCAGCCACAAACCATATTTTGTCGATGTCTCGCTCCCAAAGCACCCGCAATCGATATTAAGTCCGCGCGCAATCGCCGAAGCCAGCGCGACGAAAAACACCACGATCATCAGCACTGCGGAGAAAGCCGCCAACCGGCGCTGGAAACCGATCAGAAGCAGGCAGCCGACGATCAACTCGAGCGGCGGCAGCGTCAACGCGAAGATATTGATCGCCTGGACCGGAAGCAATTGGTACGCGGCAATGTTGTCTGCAAATTCCTGTGGCGCTATCAGCTTCTGCCAACCCGCGTACAGAAACACACCTGCGGCAATAAGCCGCACGATGACCAGTATCCAATTGCGCAATCGTCCCTTCACTCGGTCTTCTCCTCCGGTAGGTGGGCGGCATCCCATTCGTCCCAGCCTCCTTTGAATACAAAAACGCGCCGGTAACCCAACTTCGAAAGCCCATCGGCCACCATCTGGCTGTCTTCACATTCCCCGCCTGCGCAATAAACCAACAGCGGTTGCGTTTTGTCCTTTTCAAGAACGGGGCGCAGCTTTGCATAAGCCGCGTCGAAATCCTCCCGCGGAAAGCTCAACGCCCCAGGCACATGCCCCAGCCGATGGAATATCTCCGGCCGGGCGTCCAGAATGAGCCCATCCTTTTTATCGACGTACTGCCGAAAATCATCGAGCGAAATATCCTGCGGCGGCGCCGCGCTCTGGACCGTCGCGTTTTGGGCCGTCTCGGGCCTGCTCTCCGACACAACTTGGATTTGCTTCACCGCATCTTCCACGCGCCCCGCCTTCGATACATAAGTCAGCGGCAACTGATGATCCCGAAACTGATTTACGAGCAATCCAATACACACAGCCCCGCTCAGCAGCAGGGCAAACCCTCCCGCGTCAGCGCAAGTTTTGCTTAGGAACGGATGGAGTTTCATCGGTACCGGCGGAACACTTCCGCGTTGTAAGTGACGCCCTTCATGGGTTGGCGGAAACCGTTTCTGAGTTCAACACATACTCCGGCCAGGATGCAATAAAATCACCGACGCCATCCAATGTCTTTACGCGGCCAAGACCTTGCCATGCCTGGACGCTCGGGGATTGACTGAATTCGCCAAAAATCACGCCGGCGATCTGGGACGCCGTGATTCCCGCCTCTTGAGGAAAGAAAGCCGGACTAAAAAGCAGCAGCCGGCCTTCGCCGTGAAGCAGCTTTAAATCCCCTTCCGGCAACCGGCCGGCGACAACCACCAACCCCTGATGACCCTGTGGCAGATCTCGCAGAGAATAGACGATCCGGACGGGAATGGACAGAGGATGATCATTCATATATTCGCGCAATGCCTTGCCATAGTGATCCCCCATAACGTCCGTGTTCACGACAATCCAAATCCCCGAGTCGCCATCGCCGATTTTCACCATGTCACGGGAACCGCGGACGTGAAATCCGGGAGCCATCATCCCCCAGATCGTCACGGCGGCTACGAACGCCGCCGAAGCAGCCATTGCCGCCGGCAATGCAACGGCTCGTGGCCATAGCTTTAATCTCGATCTTGCTGCCAGCACGACAAGCAACGCGACCCCGGGCACCACCCATAATGAAAGCGAATCGGCCATGTGTGAAAATACGCAGGCAACGAAGAACGCAACCCAAATGGCAAGCGGCACAACAAACCATGAGAGCGCCTCGCGCCCCTTCGGCGGCCAGCAAAGAACTCCCACTGCGGCCCAACCGAAACAATAGAGAATGCGTTGCCACCAACCGAACTCAACCAGCCAGGTAAAGTGCGTGCTAACCAGGTTGAGGTAGGTCACCCCATGGTCCAGGGGTTGGTACCAATTCTGGTAAGCACGCACTGCGTTGCTAACTCCCCAGCCCATTGGCGCATCTGCTATCATCTTCGGCACCTGCTGCCAAATCTCCAGCCGATTGGCAATGGAGCGATCCTGGATTCCCTGGGCAAAGCGCTGGTTCGCCTGAAGATACACGGTCGCTGCCGCGATAACCCAAGTACAGATCACGATCCCAATCAGCCGGTCCCGCCGCCGAGGCCGTGGCGCGAAAAAAAGAAGTATGAGTAGCCCGACCCCAAGAGCTACAACTCCACCCCGAGAGAAGGTGTGAATCAAAAGAACACCCAACCCGCAGGATAATGCCAGGCTGAGCCAAAAACCCCTCCGCCAAATGAAAGCGAATGCCCATGCGGCGAACAAGAGTGTGACAATAAGGGCGGCGGTCTTATTGGGATTCTGAAATCCCAAATCCAGCCTCCAGAATCCATGGAAGTGCAGGTTCAAACTAGGAGAAGATCATTGTCTTGCACTATCCAGGTCGAATTGTCACCGCTTAAATCTTAAGAAACATCGCTCGACCCTGATTTCATTTTCGACTGCACGAAGGGACTACAAAATATTGGCATAAAATGAATTTGAAAGCTTCGTCTCTGCGCCATCATTTTTGTGCTTAGAGAATGTCCCCAAGTAATGCCGCTTCGGTGCGCCCACGTTCACCGTAACCTCGATTTTATTAGGATCAAGAATAACGGACTTCACAAAAACCATCAAGGATACAGGCGGCACCTTCATAAACGCCCTTTTTCGATCAATTAATAATGGCACAATTCTCACACATTTCCTGTTATTCTGCCAGTTTTCGCTGTTTGAACAAAATAAGCTCTCCAAGTCTACTTCAAGACCCCCGAGAATCTTTGCAAGAATTGGAACTTTGGAGACTTCACTCGCTTATTTTCATCCCTTTATGACCCCAAAGATTGGGATGGTAACTCCATCGCCCGCAACCGAATCGTAGAAACTAACATGCGCCTCAAACTGGCCCCGCACATCAGATTGACTAACGTTCACTTCGATCTCACCGTCGCTGAGTATTCGGGCGGATACAAAGGAGGCATCAGTCTGGACAGAAAATTTAGAAGAGTCCAATGGAGATTGGTCCCGCATATAGATGCGTCCCCTAGAAAGAGTCGTACTATCTCCCTTTATCCCGCCGACATAAAAACTCTCCGGCGCCGCCGCCACTGGTCCAACGTACCGCACGGACACTGGTACCGTTATGCTCAAATTTCCTCCATTTCTGATCACGACGTTCGTCGCAAACGGCCCCGCCCATTTTGTCGGCTTGAGACGAATTCTTATTCGAGTTGTTCCATCAGGATCCTCAGAGGCGGTCGCTGCAGCAATATTCTTGTTCTCTTCGACCTCCAGTCTGCCACGCTTTGCCTCTTCACTAAACCGCCGCACCACAATAGTTCCCTCCGTAGTCTCCTCATTAATTGGAGAAGCACCCAAATCCAGTACAGCTGGGAGGCACTCATAGTCTGCCTGGACATTCGCCCGAATATTAAGCCTCGTCATATGGGAAAATAATCCTCCATATGACAGCAATATTTCTGATGCCTGAAGGCCTCTCTCTCGTCCGGCAATCGAGAGTGTCATTGTCCCGGTTCCAAAGGGTGGTAAGCGGACGCTTTGCGGATATATCTTGCTGCAGCTGCAGGAACTATACAACGCCACACATTGTCTCGGAAAAGGACCCCAATTCTTCACCGTCAAAATCTGCGTATAGACGGTTCCAACACTAAGCTTGGGAACGTCAATCTGTCCAGACGACAGCGGCGGCATAACTTCTCCCAAGCCAACTAAAATGCAAACGATCCCCAAAGACATCCATAGAAGCAAGTAAAGACGATTCTTCCAAATCGAGTTCATTTACAGAATCTAGTTGGAGGATTTAAGAAACAATGCCGTATCATCATCATAAATCACCTTTGCTGCAGAGCTCGGAATAACAAACGTGTCGTCAGGCTCCGAGGGAATAAACTTCAAAGATCCCGGTATCAATTGGGATTCTGAATGAATAACGATTACATTGCGTTTGTCAATTTGATCGTATGTAACATCCGTAGGAATACTTACGGATTTTCCAAGGCATTGAAACGGCTCCCATGCCTTGACTGCTTCTTTCTCCTCGACGCCCTCGTCAACACGTTCCCATTCCTGCGGAAAAATCGTGCTGGCCGGCGACATTTGCACCGTACAACGTACATCATTCCAAATGAGCGATATAGCTTTTCCAGGCGCATCATCTTTATCTTTATTGGACGCGAGAAGTGAAATCATCCGATCCCAAGTCGAACCACGCCGGATAAGCTGAATTAAGGGCGCCTTCGAGGCGTTCGACAGTCGTGCGAAATCGAGCATGGAAACGAATGGACTGGTATCTAATAAATCCGAAAAATGATCTATGCTATCCTTCGAGAACATAAGTCGCGCATTTCTGCTTCGCATACGCTGGTATTCCGAACCATCAAATGCTATTAGCTCATAATCCCCGGAATCAGTGCCGTCAGAATTAAGCGAATGGATTTTTGCAAAAAATCTCTCGCCCTGAACTGTGATCTCGACTTCCCGCTTCATCGGCGGGTAACCGAGTGTCGGAAACTCTCGGTCAAATCTATATCTTAGCGTGAACGGCGGCAATTGCGACAAAAACGCCTTCGCCTCGACGAAGGCAGAATTATCTGCGGCATGCACGTAAAGATTCGCCACGCACAATAAGGCGCCGGTCATCCGCAATAACTTACCCATTTTCCGTCTCGGAAACATCTGTTAAGGTTGTCCACTACAAAGTGTTGGAAGAATTTCTGGATTCCCGCATGTAGCTCCATTTTCTTGCAACGTACTACAGCTCGACCCGTACCTTTCGTCGCCGCACGGGTTACTCGTTCCGGACGATAACACGGTTGGAGTAGAGCCTGGGCTTGGTTTAGCTGCGGCTTGGCCTTCGTACGCGGAGCAATCCTCGTAATCGCCAGTTCCATCACCGAAGCAAGGGATGGTGCAGCCTAAAGACTGTGAGTCGCAACAATTGTGCGTATAAGTGGCGGAACAAATGGTGGCAACGCATATGACAGCTACACAACTGGTCAATAATTTTGGACTAATAGTAATCATAGGTTTATTCGGATTTATTTACTCGCACCAGGCTTTTAAGGTTTCCATCGTCGTCATAAGAAAGTTTCCAAAGCGTGACGTTATCTTTCACAACTTTGGCTATTTTGTTTTGATAATAATAGACAGTCAGCCCATGATCAAAAACCCGCACTCTATTTCCGTTTTCATCGTAGGTGGCTTGGTAAACGGTGCTCCTCACACCATTTGGTGAAATTATTTCTGTGTTCCTAATTTGCCCCGCAACAGGCCCGGAAGCAAATCGATTGGTTATGTATTGGGTTCCATCAATCCCTTTTGTTGTCTCCGTCCCATTCGCCTTATCCAAATACCAATATTCTCTTTGTTTTTGGGCATTGGCTCTCTCAATTCTGGCATTCTTATAGGGATCGGCATCTAAGTGGATGCTGTAAGTCCATTCCCCGTCCTTTAAAGCCTGCCCCGTTACCGGACTCCACGTAAAGGATCTCTCATTACTTCCAGAGACCGTGAGCTTCGGTTGAATCTGGTCATCCACGGAGAAGTCATAAACTTCCTGTGTCCCGTCCGCGATGACTACCCTATGGAGGGATTGTTCCATGCCTCCGACCAGGTCGATCCCGTTAATTACGTCCACCCTGGGCCTCTCTCCCAAGTCGATACCGACATGTTCGATACCAACCTGCTTCTTTCCGTAAGTCAGGCCGTTGATATTACCATTTTGATCACCATCTACTCGCAATACGGTCTCACCGTTCTCCTGAATCTCGGACACCTTCCCATTATCCCCATACACAAAATCCAGAACCCGGCCCTTCGGAGTCGCAATCGAATGAATTTTCCCGCTGGAAAACACCAGCTTCCATCCACACTGAGCCCACAGGGTTACGCTGTTCCCTTTGATCTCTCCCTTCCAGTCGCCTTGCCCCTGAAGTATTGTATCCGTAGGATTGTTCTTCCAAAACTCCCGAAGGATTCCATCCGGCTGCGTGAGCATGAAATCGTTCTCATTAATCTGAACCAGATTCGCGTCCATTGGACCCAAGAACCATCCGTTCCCGAGTGCCGAAGAGATTCGCCTTGTCGGGTTAAATCCCAGAACCAGAGGGACTTTAAGGTCGTCTCCAAGGTCCATTTCCCCGATCTCGCGCCAATACGAGAGCTTCCCGAACTCATTGACCCCGTCGAAATGATTGACCGGAACCTGCCAATCAATCCCGCAGGCCCTCGCGGCTCCCACGAAGCCGCCAAGGAACGCAACTGAAATTCCCACCGTGGCCAACCATGGCTTCATGCGATTAACTTTCGACGCGGCGTTCCTTTGCTAGCAACCGGGCGTGCCGGGCGGCTGGCCTTGGCAGCAGCAGCCGTCAGCCAGCACCGATCGAGTCCCGCCAGCCATCACCGCAACAAAGAACAACAAGACTAACGCTATTTTTTTCATTTTATTCCTCCATGTTTGGTTTTTTTCAGAGGCCCCGCAGCCACTTATCGGCCTCCGTAACGTGCTCGTTCTGACAGGGGTGATCGGTGTCTGCAAGAGTTTTTTCGAATAAATCAAAAAAGTTTGATCGTGAGTTCAGTGTTGCGGCGATTCCACCGCGCGGCTGTTACGCGCATGCAATAATGGATCGATTCTCGATGTTATTAGATAGGTTTAAGGACGTAGGCGGAGATAGGAAAAATGACCTATGGTTCATGTATTCGAGTCCAGGCTTGCACGATGGAGGAATCGGGAATCAATCCACTCTCAGACGGCGTCTGGGCGGCTACCGCGGAAGTAAGCGGGCGCTTTTCATCGATATCGACCCATACGGGCGTCTTGGAATCGGCCAGGATTCCAGCAAGGTAAGTCCGCACGAAGTCTTCTTCGGCCTGCGTGCGGGTATGGCCGGTATTCGCGAGGCTGAGCCATAGCCAGGGCTTGCCCTGGGCGCGGCCGCGTTTGAAATAGGAGAGGGCGAAGCCATAGTTTGAATCGTCTTCGCCGCAGGCGATGAGGCCCGGCGGCGCATTGCGGTGGGGGCTTTGCTCATCGCCTTCTCCCGGCGAGTAGGCGCACCAGCCCAGGAGCCGCTCCGGTTTCCAATCCGCAAAGCGGCTGACAAACACAGCGCCTCTTGAGAAGCCATACATGAGGAGCGGAAGGTCGCCGCCGTAAGCCTTGCGGAGGCCATCAACCAATGCCTGGCCGGAGCCGTTGCGGACAAAGTGGTAACCGTGCATCCAGTCGTCGGGGTCGGACGCAAAAGAGATGCCGGCCAAACCGAGATGCTGGCTGCGGGCGAATGATTGCCACGCGGGCTGCATGATCCAATCGCCGCCGTTCACATTTAAACCGGGACATATTACAAGTACGGCGCGCGGCTTGTCCGGGATGGTCGCAATATAAAGATCGGCGCGCGATACGTGGGGGGGTAATGGGAGGGATATCTTCGTTTCAGGTGCAGATTGAGCTACACTTATCGCTGCTGGCGTCATGGCTGCCAGAAGAACGAGGAAGGCTCTGCTGTTACGTAGCCAGGAATTTGTTAGGTAGATATAGGATAACCGCAGGGCAAAATAAGGGAGAATTGTAGAGAGGCTATTACGCATAGGAGGCCTCTCCGGGGGCGGAACTAACGCCAGATTAGCAATGAGCGCCCGTCTTTCATGTAGCATTGAGTTTTCTAGCTACGAAGAATCGGGCGGCCACTACTCCGACTATAATGTGCAGGATGAGGATGGCCAGGGAGATGGGATAGTCTGCGATGGTCGTGCGCGTGGATTGCTGGACGATGTCGTAATTGCGGGTGGCATGGAGCGTTTGCAGGTAGCCGCTCCAGCCCCAGTACGCGACGATGCAGGGACGGCAGACGTGGCTAAGCCATTCCGGCAAGGCGATGGCGGCGCCGGAAAGGGGTAACTGGAAACCGACCAGGTAAATCGAAAGCAGGGATGCACGCTCCGGGGAGGAGGCTGCGGCGGATATGGCCAGGCAGGCGCAGCTCATAGCAAGCGTGGAGGCGAACAGGATGCCGAATTGCCCAAGCAGGTCTCCGGGAAAGCCGCAGACGGTTTTTACAAACCAAGCCATCCAACAGGCCTGGACGCCACTCAGAAAGAGTATCTGGAGGAACTTAACGGTTACATAAGCGGTGGGGGAAAGACCGGCGCGCAACTCCTTCTCCAGAATATCCTTCTCCTTGGCTATTTCCCTCGCTCCGTTATTTGCGCCCATGAGGCTGAGCAGGATCACTTGGAACATGGCGAGCCCGGAAATCAGCGATGCTGCGTGGAAGGATTCCTTGAGATAAAACAGACTGTCCTGCAGCGTGTGAATGACATTTGACTCCAGTGCGAGGTCCAGGTTTCGCACCTGGGGCAGGCCGTGGAGGGCAAATACAGCGACCAGAGCCGGAAAGGTCAGGATAAGAGTCACTTGCAACCAAAGCTGACCTTTGTCGCGCCAATACAGGGTCGCCTGGCGCCGAAGCAGTGTAGGGAATTGCCAAATCCCCGGGGGCGGCCTCCGGGTCCGCAGTGGACGCGGCGCAATGCCGGATAAGGATTCATCCACTATTGCGGCATCCCTGTTTCCCGCAGGTACTTCATACTGGCCCGTCTGGTAAAGGCCGAATAGATCGGCGACGGACTCGACGCCGTGAGAGTCGAGGAGGGACTTATAGGATCCGTGGTACACGAGGTGTCCCGCATGGAGGAAGATTACGGAGTCGCAGAGATGGAGGTGATAGCACGCGTGGGTGACGATGACGACGGTCTTGCCGTACTGGTGCGCAAGAGTGCGCATCCATTCCATCATCTCCCGATCTGAGTAGGCATCGAGGCCGCTGGTAAGTTCATCAAGAAAGAGGAATTGGGGATCGCCGATCAACGCTTCGGCTAGGGCCATCCGCCGCATCTGGCCGCCAGAGAGGGTGCGGTAAGGTTGATCCAGGAGCGAGCCGAGGCCGGATAGTGCGATGACGTGACCGGCCCATTGCTCGCGCACACTGGAGGGGACGGTACGCGGAAGGCGAAGGGAAACGGCGGAGGCGATAAGCTCGCGGACAGAGAGTTCCGGGTGAAAGCCCGCGGTCTGGGGAAGGTACCCAATGACCAGGGGTAGCTTTGAGGCAAGCATCCGGACGTCCCAACCTGCAAGTGAGACGGAGCCCGCGCTAACCCGCCGGCTGCCAGATATGGCCTGGACGAATGTGCTCTTTCCAGAGCCGGAAGCGCCGATTACACCGACTAGCTCGCCACCTCCTATGGAGATGGAAATATCTGTGAGGATTTGTTTGGCGTTGCCGGATTGGATGACACGGAGTGTGACGCGCGAGGCTCTTACATCGGCAGCATTACGACTTAGTCCAGAGTCGATTTGATCGGGAGAATTTGAATCTCCGATTGTTTCCAGAATAGGAGCCGTCTCTGGGTTCTCTCCATCCCGGAAAGTCAGGCCGTCCTCGGCGCCGCCGTCTATGAAGTCTTGACCGCGCATGGGATCATTACTCTTCGCGACCTCTCCAGATCACGACTAACTTCCCTTCGGAGATAAGATCGATTTCGATACGCGAGCGATGCCGTCATTCGCAATCGAACTGGCTGGATAGTAATGCTGCGCAACAGCATACCAACTGAGGCTATACCCCAGGTCGGCGCGCGTTTCCGCATCCTCGGCATTATTGATCGCCGCTACAAATTCGGCAGCCTTCCCGGCAAGGTCGGCCCTCAAGCTGTTAAGCTTATTGTCGCCTGGCAAATTCTTTGCGGCCAGTTCTACCGCCTCCCACGCGCCGTAGACATCGCCTGCATTCCTCAATTCATTTGCCTTCTCGGCAGCGATCTCGGCATCCTTGATCTTGCTGAGCGCATCTGCGAAGGCCGCCTCCCGCTTGGCATCCCCATGGATAGCCGGAGCGAACGCAAGCTGCTTGTCGAAAATGGCGCGGTAGTTATTCTCGCCCAATAATCGGTCAAATTCCGTGACCGACTCGTTCTTGACATCCTCAGTCTGGAAGAACTGCGATGATGCGTCCTGAAGGTCGGGATTTCCGGGCCACGCCTTAGCAGCTTCCTCGAACTCATCCATCGCATCCTTGAGGTCGCCCCCCTGGGCAGACAGCTTTGCCTTGCCGAGGTGGAGCTTGCTTTCAAGCTTCACCGCATTCACAAGCGCCAGAACCTTCGTACTATCGAAATCTGCGGCCATCTGCGTAGTGCTCGGGATTAGACCTTCCAGCGTCCCAAAGTCCCGGGCCTCAATCAGATTCTCCATTTTATCCAGGCGCGTAAGAAAATCCTCCGATTTCTCCTTTAATGATCGGTCCAGGCCCAATACCGCAGGATCTAATTCGCTGCGGGTGAACGCCTCGAGCAGGCGCGTTGTCGCATTCGCGACCTGGTTCTTTGCCAAATCATATTTGAACACTTCCACAGAATTCTCGACATCGCGGGCACTCTCTAGCGCCGCGTTGACCTGATTCTCGATATCGACAGGATAATTATCCTCGTCAAATATCTTTCGATAAAAGTCCGCTGCAAGAATGACCTGCTGATAGCGTCCAGTGGTGTAGAGCGTCTGGATGTACGCAACGAAGTCCTTCTTTGCCTGGTCGATAAGCTTCTGTGCCTTGAGTTGGTTGAGCTTTATATTAGCCCTCGCTTCCAGCGTATTGAGATATTCCTGGGTTAACTCCAGCCGACCTTCCAGTCCACTAACGCTCGCCGTCACAGGCGTTGGGTTGGTGCCGTCGTCTCCTTGCGGATTCGATGGGACACCGCCGTTTGGCGGAGTCGCCACTGGCGCCGCGCGTCTAGTCCTGGCCGCTGGAGGCGCCGCCCGGCGCTGGTTCAGAATGTCCTCCTCCCTAAGCCTCTCCGAGAGCACATCCGCATTTCTGTCCCCCGTGTTTATTTCCTGCTTGAGTTGTGCGTCTTGCTGCTGCAATTGATCCGTCGCGCGTCCATCGTTCCAGATCGATTCTACGCGATTGGCAAGTTCCCGGCTCACACCAGCATCAATATTCTGGTACTGGG
>Ga0182024_10013961_pt1 | contig 15578 bp, 14 predicted proteins | sample P32metaG_FD_120480 | JGI IMG/M metagenome (GOLD analysis project Ga0182024, IMG submission 120480) | Permafrost microbial communities from Stordalen Mire, Sweden - P3-2 metaG (Illumina Assembly) | ecosystem: Environmental > Terrestrial > Soil > Wetlands > Permafrost | place: Sweden: Stordalen... | reverse complement strand
CGCCTCGCATCGCACCGCGTTTCAGAAAACGCTGATCGATCAGCCGCTGATGACCAATGTGCTGGCCGACCTGGCGCTGGAATCGGAAGCCGCCACCGTGCTGACCATGCGATTGGCGCGCGCCTATGACGACGACGACGAGCTTGCCTCGGTGTGGCGCCGCGTGCTGACGCCGGCGGCGAAATTCTGGATTTGCAAGCGTGCCTCGTTCCTGGCGGCGGAGGCCATGGAGGTGCTGGGCGGCAACGGCTATGTCGAAGACTGCGTGCTGCCGCGCATCTATCGCGAAACGCCGGTCAACTCGATCTGGGAGGGCGCCGGCAACATCATGTGCCTGGATGTGATGCGCGCGATCGACCGCACCACGGGCGCGGTCGAGCTGCTGCTGCGCGATCTGGCCGGTCCGGCGCGTTCCGAGGCCCGGCTGCAGGCCGTCGTCGAGCGCCTCAAGCGCCGGCTGACCGGCCGCGGCGGGCGCGACGAAAGCGAGGCGCGCGCGATCACCCGCGATCTGGTGCTGGCCAATCAGGCCGCCCTGCTGCTGCGCCATTCGCCCGCGGCGGTGGCCGACGCATTCTGCGCCTCGCGCCTCGGCGACGAGCCCGGCGGCACGTTCGGCCTGCTGCCGCCCGGCACCGACCTGCGCGCCATCGTCGCCCGCGCGGCGCCGGCCGTCTGATTGCCGCCTGTCGCCGCTGACGGCTATGCTCGGGCCGCTTTTAGGCCGCGACGCTGTCGGGGTCGCGTGCCGGCTCGAGCCCGCGCAGCTGCGGCGCCACGTGCTCCATGAACAGCCGCATCGAGCGGAACACCTTGTCGCGGGTCGCCCACTTTTTGCCGGCCACGATCAGCAACGTGCCGAAGCCGCCCGAAGCCTCGTAGAATTCGCGCAGTTGCTTCGCTACCGTATCGGGATCGCCGAGATAATAGAGGCCGGCCTCGGCGAGCTGATCGAACGTGACTTCGTCGCCGGTGATGCCGATGTCGTAATTGGACTTGATGAGCCGGATCAGCCCGCGCTTCATCTGATAGCCGAGCTCGTAATTGATATCGGCGCGCAGGTCGTCCATGGCCTGGCGCCGGGAATCGGCCAGATAGACGTAGCGCGCCACCGTGATGTTGTTGAGCGGCGCGCCATGGCCGGCGGCCTTGGCGGCGCGGGCGTAGCGATCGGCCTTTTTGCGGATCGAGCTGGCCGGCTCGAGCTGCGCCATGAGCTGGGTGTAGCCGCGCGCGCCGATGAGATCGATCATCGACTCGGTGTCGGTGGCGGTCGCCATCGGCATGTGCGGCCCGTGCAGGGGCTGCGGCGTCGCCACGATGCCCTTGCCGCGCCAGTACTTGCCGTCCCAGTCGAACGGCTCGGTGGCGGTCCAGCACTTCAAGATCAGATCGAGCGATTCGCGCAGCCGCTCGTGGCGGTCGGCATAACTGAGACCGCGCTCGTCGGAGAACATCGGGCTCGGAAACCCGGAGCCGAAACCGAAGATGAAACGGCCGCCGCCGATCACGTGATCGGCCACCGCCGCCTGGATCGCGGTATCGACCGGATGGGCGAGGTGAATGAGCTTGACCGCGGCGCCCATGCGAATGCGCTTGGTCAGCGCCGCGGCCTTGCACATCAAGAGCTCCGGCACCGGCAGCGTGTCGACCTTGCCGATATAGACCGGCTCGCCATGGTGCTCGCTGATATAGGCGTCGCGAAAACCGAGCTGGTCGGCGAGCACCAGTTCGGCGAGGTCTTCTTGGTAAGTCTGGGAGGCGGTGGTGTGCGGGCGAAAACCGTTGGAAAAAATGCCGAATTCCATTGCCATTCCTCGATGAAAAGCGGGGCACGTTACTTTCCCGGCCGCGGCTTGACAACACTCCCGGCGGCCACGCGTATGTCGCGAGAACTGGGAAACTGGCCACCAACCGGGACCACCCCCTATGTCCGCCCTGCGCATCTATGGCGTCGCCCGCACCCGCGCGTTTCGTGCGCTGTGGATGGCCAACGAGCTGGGGCTTGCCTACGAACACCTGCCGGTCGAGATCGGCGAGGCCGGCGCGCGGGCGCCGGAGTTTCTGGCCATCAATCCGAACGGCCGCCTGCCGGTCATCGTCGACGACGGCTTCGTGCTGTTCGAATCGCTGGCGATCACGCTCTACCTCGCCAAGAAGCATGCCTACGGCACGCTCTATCCCGATACGCCGCACGGCGAGGCGCGGGCCTGGCAGTGGAGCTTTTGGGCGATCGGCGAGGTCGATCGCGGCGTCAACATCTGGTCGCTGCACGCGGTGCGGCTGCCGCCGGCCGAACGCGACGCCGCCAGGCGCGAGGAAGCGCTCAAAGTTCTCGAGGCGCCGTTCCGGGTGCTCGATGCCGCTCTGGCCAGGGCGCCTTATCTGGTCGGCGACGCGTTCACCGTTGCCGATCTCAATGTCGCCGCCGTCATCAGCCGCGCCGTCGACATGGATTTGGCGCACGTGCCGAAGCTGCAGGCCTGGCTGACGCGCTGCCTCGAGCGCCCCGCCGCCCGCGCGGCGCTGGCGCTGAAGAACAAGTCCGACGCCGAAACGCCGCCGGAGGTGACCCGGCGCATCGCCCGGATCAATCGGCTGTGAATCAAAGACCCGGACTGTTCAATCTCGGCCAGGCGCTCAACGAGGACGTGACGCTGCACCGGCAGGGCCGGCTGCGCGACGCCGAAAAGCTCTATGCCCGCGTGCTGAAAGTCGCGCCGGACAACTTCGATGCGCTCAACCTGCTCGGCGCCGTCAAGGCGCAGCTCGGCAGCATGGGCGAGGCGCACCGCCTGCTCGGCAGGGCCGTCAAGCTCAATCCGCGGGCGCCGCAGGCCTGGGCCAATCTGGCCCGCGCGCTGCATGGGCTCAAGCGCGGCGGCGAGGCGCTCGATTGCCTCGACAAGGCGCTCGCTCTGGCGCCCGACGACGTCGATATTTTGAGCAATCGCGCCAACACGCTGTTGAGCCTCGGCCGCGCGGCGGAAGCGGTCGACGCGTTCCGCCAGATCCTGGCGCGCACGCCGCAGCACGCCGAAGCGCGATTGAATTCCGGCATCGCCCATGCGGCGCTCGGCGCCCTCGACGAGGCGGTTGCCGAATTCGACCGCGCCTTGGCGATCGCGCCCGGCCACCCGGTGGCGCATTTCAATCGCGGCATCGCGCTCTTCGATCTCGGCCGCTACGCCGACGCGGTCGAGGCTCATGAACAAGCGCTCGCGACGGCGCCCGAGCACGGCGGCGCCTGGCTCAATCGCGGCCGCGCGTTGGCCGCGCTCAACCGGCTCGATGACGCGCTGACGAGCTACGGCAGGGCGACCGCGTTCCGCAAGGACGACCCCGACGCCCATTTCATGGAGTCGATGGCGCTGCTGGCGCGCGGCGACTACCGGCGCGGTTTCGAGAAATACGAAGCGCGCTGGCGGCGGAGCGGCATGCCGGCACCGCGCAGCCGCGGCCGCCCGCTGTGGCGCGGCGAATTCGCGCTCCACCGCAAGACCGTGCTGGCGCACGCCGAGCAAGGCCTCGGCGACACCATCCAGTTCGCCCGCTACGTGCCGCTCCTCGCCGCCGCGGGCGCCAAGGTGGTGCTGGAAGTGCAGGACGAGCTCACCGCGCTGATGTCCCGGCTCGAAGGCGCCGCCGCGGTGATCGCGCGCGGCACGGCGCCGCCGCCCTACGACCTGCATTGCCCGCTCGGCAGCCTGCCCCTCGCCTTCAAGACCGAAGCCGAGACCGTGCCGGCGGACATTCCCTACCTTGCGGCCGACGATGCGCACTTGGCCAAGTGGTCGCAAGCCATCGGACCGCTCGATCGGCCGCGCATCGCCATCGCCTGGTCGGGCAATCCGAACCACATCAACGACCGCAATCGCTCGGTGCCATTTGCGCGCCTGGCGCCGCTGTTCGCCGCGCCGGCGCGCTTTGTCAGCATCCAGCGCGAGGTCAAGAGCGAGGAAGCCGCCGCGCTCGCCGGCGAGAGGCGCGTCACCGATGTCGGCGGCCAACTCGACAGCTTCGCCGATACCGCGGCCGCTATCGCGCTGTCCGACCTCGTCATCGCGGTCGATACCGCGGTCGCCCATCTCGCCGGCGCCATGGGCCGCCCGGTCTGGGTTCTGTTGCCGTTCGCACCCGATTGGCGCTGGACGCTCGACGGCGAAACCACGCCCTGGTATCCGACCGCGCGCCTGTTCCGGCAGCCGGCGGTCGGCGATTGGGACAGCGTCATCGCCCGCGTCGGCGCCGAGCTGACGCGGCTGTTCTCACCGGCTTAGAGCGTGCACGGATGGCGTTCCTGAACAGACCTGATGTTGCCGAGCTTTTGCTGCGGGCGCGCGACATTGCGGCGCTTGCCCGCGAGCGGGCGCGGCAGACCGAATGCGCGCGCCGCGTCGGCGACGATCTGATCGCGCGCCTGCGGGCGGCGGATTTGTTCCGCATCATGCAGCCGCAGGCCTACGGCGGTTTCGAATACGGCTTCGACGTATTCACGCAGATCGGGGCGACGATCGCGAGCGGCTGCGGCTCCACCGGCTGGGTCTACGGCCTGCTTGCCTCGCATCAATGGCTGGTCGCCTGCTTTTCGCCCGAGACCCAGGACGAGGTCTGGCACGAGCACGGCGCGCTGGCCACCGGCACCTATGCGCCGGTGGCGCAGGCGGTCGCGGTGGACGGCGGCTACCGGGTCTCGGGCGCGGGCGGCTTCTGCAGCGGTTGCGACAATGCGCAGTGGCAGTTCCTCGGCGGCATGATCCCGCAGGCCGATGGCCCGCCGCGGCCGGGATTCTTTCTGCTGCGCACCGCCGACATCGTCATCAAGGACGACTGGCACACGATGGGGCTCGCCGGCACCGGCAGCAAGACCATCGTTGCCGACAATGCCTTCGTCCCCGGCCACCGCGCGCTGGCCTTTGCCGAGCTCGCCGATGGCAGCGCGCCCGGCATGCGCGCGCATGCCAATCCGCTCTACAAACAGTCATTCCTCGCCGTGCTGCCGATCGCGATCGTGATGCCGGTGCTCGGCATGGCGGAGGGCGCGTTGGCGGCTTTTCTCGACATGGCGAAACTGCGCACCACCCGCGGCGCCGTGGCCGGCGGCAATCGCAAGATGGCCGAGCTCACCACGGTGCAATTGCGCGCCGCCGAGGCCGCCGCCTGCATCGATGCCGCCAGGCTGATGATGTTTCGCGACCTCGCCGAGGCCTTCGCCATGGCGGCGCGCGGCGAAGCGGTCAGTCTCGACGTGCGGCTGCGCAACCGCCGCGATCAGGCGTTCTGCGTGCGGCTCTTGATCCAGGCGATCGATGCGCTGTTCCTCGCCGCCGGCGGCCAAGGCCTGTTTCTCGATCATCCGATCCAACGGTTCTGGCGCGACGCCCACGCCGCCGGCAGCCACATCAGCCTGAACTGGGATGCGGCGGGCAGCATGTTCGGCCAGGCCATGCTCGGCCTCGAGCCCAAGGGCCAATACTGAACACACGCGGCGACGCCGTCTCGATCGTTTGGTACGGCGCAGCGAATTACTTGGTCGCCATCTGCGCCAGCAGACGGCCGGCGTCGGCGGATCCCAGCTCCATGGCGCGCTGATACAGCGCGCGCGCCTTGACCTCGTCGCCGCGCACGCCGACCACGTTGTGCGCGGCGAGGTAGCGGGAATCATAGGTGGAGGCGGCCGCCAACGCCCCGTCGGCGATGCCGGCGTCGGCCAGGCGCTTGAACACGATCCGCGCCGCCTCGATATCACCGCTCTTGAGGAAATCCTGGCCGCGCTGCATCAGCGTTGTCGCCTGTTGCTGGTCCATGGCCGCAACCGCGACGGCGGCGGCTGGGCTTTTCTCGGGCAGGTCGACCGGCTGCGACGGCTCCGTTTTCTTGGCGAGCCATTCGAGCCGCACGCCGCGGCGGTCGATGACCCGCTTATCGGCCGCCAGCAGATCGACATTGGTGTTCATCACGCCGACGAAATCGGCGGGCGCGTAGAGGTAAAGGTTCTTGAGTTCATGCAACGGCAATTGCCAGCTGGAGGCGCCGGTTCGCACGCCGGCCGACAGCCGCGAGCCTTCGGCAAGGCCGGCAAGCTGCAGCAATTCGTTCTTCTTGGCGTTGTCGACCGCAACGCCGAGCGGCAGCGGTTCGTTGGCGAAGGCCTGCTGGTCTTCGATGATCAGCCGCGATGGCGACGGCTCGCCTTGCGGCTCGGGGACTACTGCGACGGCACTCACGCTGGCGCGCCTGGTCCACGCGTGATCGCCTTGCGACGACGACATCATGGTGACGCCGTAGGCCACCAGTGCGGCAAAGCCGACCACCAGCCCGTAGCGTATCGTCAAGCCAACGAAACTGCGGCGTTGCGGGTCGATCGGCGGCTCGGGAACGAGGTCCGGCGTCAATCGCGGCCGCTGCGGCGGCTTGGATTGGGCGCCGCGCCGCGCGGGCGGCAGCAGGTCCGCAGGCGACATCGGCCGCTCGGGGAATGGCGGCGTTCTCAGATTTGCCGCCGGCGGCAGCCTCACCTCGGCGGCGCGCGGCTCGTCGCGTGAACGGCCGGCGTCGATGGCCGCCTGGATCGCTTCCTCGAGCTGGGCGTGGGCGGCCTCCATCGCCGCCGCCTCTTGCGCCGCCTCTTGCGCCCCCATCTCACGCGTCTCCATCTCGGACGGCTGCCGATCGTCGTCCGCTGCGTCCGGCTGGTCGTACGCCGGTTGTTCAGGCGCCGTCGGCGATGACGCATCGTCGTATTCCGGCGCCGGCCGCGCAGCCGCGCGGCGCGGCGCATAAAGCTCCAAGCCATCCAGCTTGGACCTCTGCGAAATTGGCGTACTCATACGCGTCTCCAGCTCTCGACCCCGAGGTCGACCCTCACGCAAAATTCCGCGGTACTGCCCCTTCTCGATGCGAAAGCGCCGCCCCGCCTGCGACCGCTACCCGGTCAATCGACCGACACGCCGCTCGCCTTGATCGGCGCCGCCCACTTCTTGATCTCGCTGGCGACGAAGCGCTTGAGGTAGTCCGAGCTGGTGCGATCCGGCGCCACCAAATCGGTACCGATCGCCGCCATGCGGTCGCGCACCGCGGGCGTGCTCATCGCCTCGATGGTCGCGTCATGAAGATGCTGGACGATCGATTCCGGCGTGCGCCGCGGCGCGAACAGCGCGATCCAATTGTTGGCCTCGAAGCCGGGCATGCCCTGCTCCTGCGCGGTCGGCACATCGGGCAGCACCGCCGAGCGTTTGCGCGCCAGCACCGCGATCGGCTTGACGGCTCCGGCCTTGATCTGCGCCAGCTCGGTCGAGACGGCGTCGCACAGGTAGTTGATGCGGCCGCCGACGAGGTCCTGCAGCGCCGGCGCCGAGCCGCGATACGGCACGTGCTGCACGTCGACCCCGATCGTAGAATTCAACAGAACGCAACCGAGGTGGGTCGACGAGCCGGCGCCACCCGAGCCGAACGACAGCTTCGCCGCATTGGCCTTCACGTATTCCGAGAATTCCTTGAGGTTATTGGCCGGAAAGTCCTTGTTCACCACCAGGACCAGCGGCTGTTCGGCAATCAGGACGACGGGCGTGAAGTCGGTCGTCGCGCTGTACAGCGGCTTTTTGTAAAGCGTCTGATTGTAGGCTTGCGTGCCGACCGTCCCGAGCAGGAGCTGATAGCCGTCGGGCGTCGACTGCGCGACCTTCTGGGCGCCGATCATGCCGCCCGCGCCGCCGATATTCTCGACCACGACCTTCTGTTCGAGAATATCGCCCAATCGTTCCGCGATGATCCGCCCGACGATGTCGGTCGGCCCGCCGGCGGCGAACGGCACCACCATGGTGACAGGCCGGCTCGGCCAGCTGTCGGCGCGCGCCAACCCCGCTGCGGCGGCCAGACCCGCCAGAGCCACAATCGTCCATCGTGTCAGCATGCTCTTCCCCTCCTTAGCTTTTCGGCGCTGCCCGCGCCCGGGCTCCCGCGAGCCCCGCCAGTCTCCGTCAGTTTGCGCAGCGTCGTTTTCGCCGCCGACGATGCGCGCTTTGGCCACGACGATGCGCCCGCCTGCTCCGCAGAGCCGCGTCCCGTCGCGACGTCCAATCCTGAAATGGATTCGTGTTGTTGCAGAGCGTCGGCCCGCTACCGCATGACGCAACTCCACTCACTACGCACACACACACACACAGCAAGGCGACCGTCGCCGGTCGTATCGCGCAACAAATAAGCTCAAACACCGTGACGGCGCTTTGTGGCAAGTTCGCGTCCCGTTGCCGTCACCTTTGCAGCGTTCACTCCAAATTTGTCGCAATGTTGGCAATGAGAAATGATGCGAAATTACAGGCTGATAATTGGGTGAAGATGCAGCTGATAATTTGCCGCAATTTATAATCGGCGCGTCCGTCGCAGCGCCGCCACAATCCTGAGCGCAACATTCCACTCCAGAGAGTAGAGTGAGTAGCGTTGGGGGTTAGGATCATGCGCAACCGTGTCGTTGCCGCTTGTCTGACGGTGTTGGCAATCGGTTTGTTCAGCGCCAATCTCGCCGCGCAGGTCGTGCCGAAATCCATTCAAGAAGGCGGTACCGACGCCGAGTTGCGCGAGCGCAAGAACGCCTGGACGGTCGGCATTGTCGGCGGCCTGCTCTCCGGATCGTACATGCGCTTTGCGGACGAGATGGCATCGGCGCTCAACGACGGCGACAATCTGCGCATTCTGCCGATCGTGTCCTACGGCGCGGCATCCAATCTCGACGATCTGCTGTACCTTCAAGGCGTCGATGCCGCCGTCACCCAGTCCGACGTGTTCGAATATTTCCGCACCCAGCGCAAAACGGCCAACCTCGAGAGCCGCGTTCAGTACATCATGCGGCTGCCGATCGCGGAGCTGCATATCCTGGCGCGCAACGATGTGCAGAAGCTGGAGGACCTGCGCGGCAAGAAGGTCAATTTCGGACCACCCGGCACCGGCGCGAGCCTGACCGGCACCATCGTCTTCCAGCGGCTCGGCATCAATGTTCAGCAGGTCATGATCGATCAGCCGAGCGCGCTGCAGAAGCTGCAGTCCGGCGAAGTCGACGCCATCGCCCGGGTGGTGATGAAGCCGATCGATTTCTTCTCAAAGATCCCGGCGAATTCGGGCCTGCATCTGGTGAATATTCCGTTCACCAAGACGTTCGAGGACTATTATACGCTCGGCGAGTTCACCAAGGAGGAGTATCCCAATCTGCTGCAGGGCAACGACCGCATCGACACCATCGCGGTGCCGGCGGTGCTGGCGGTGTTCAACTGGCAGCGCAAGACCGAACGCTACCGCAAGGTCGAGCGCTTCGTGCAATATCTGTTCACGAATTGGGATAAGTTCCAGCGTCCGCCATACCATCCGAAATGGCGCGACATCAATCTGGCGGCGACCGTGCCGGGCTGGACCAGGTTCAGCGCGGCGGAAGAGATGCTGCAGCGGCTGCAGGCCCAGCAGCAACAGGCCCAGCAGCAGCAACCGCTACAGCAGCAGCCCGAACAGGCAAACTTCCAGGCCTTCCTGAATACGCGCCCGCGCATGCCCGCCAACGATGCCGAACGCGAAGCCCTGTTTCGCGATTTCATTCAATGGCGGCAGGGGCCGGGAGCGCAGGCGCAGCACTAAAGAAGCCTCGCCCAACGTGACTGCGCCAGGCGTGGCGGCGCAAGCGCGCGTTCGCCTCGGGCGTTTTGGCGCTGGCTCAGATCGCGGAGAAGACCCGCCCGACGAGCCAACTGGCAATTGCCCAGCCGGCGCCCGTGAAGAAGCCTACGCAGAACCAGACACCGATCTGGTAGACGTCGATTTTTGAAGGCATGGTCGATTCTCCCGGTCGTGACGAGAACGGCAGATTCATACCGCGCCGCCGGGAGAGCGCCCAGCGCAATTTCATCGAATGTCCGAAGCCGGCGCAAGCATTCCCAGGGGTGCGCCCCGGCCGGCCCGTGTCGACCCAACTCGGCGGTGCCCGGGCCGCACCGCTTCGGCGTGGCCGGCTTTCAGGGCACAACGGCAAGAGCGACGCTATTCCTAATTAGCAGGGCCGATAGGGGGCATATCCGCAGGTCGCTCTGTTGTAATAGCGCGGTGCCACGACGGCTGCACCAACGGCCACGCCACGACGCCCATAGGCGCCGCCACGATAGACACCACCGACGTGGACACCGCCTGCGCGATATCCGCCCCGATAGGCCAACGCTTCGGTTGAAAGACACGCGGCGCCCAGGATGGCAGCGGCGGCAATTGAAATGACGGTTCGATACGACATGGGGGTCTCCTTCCTTCGATTGAAGGCCAGTGAAGCCCCATGCCACGGCAAATACTGATCACAATTGCTCATTCGAGAAGTCCCGCGGCCTTATGGATTGGTGCAGTTGGGCTTTTTGACGCAGAGCTTGCTGCCGCTCTCGAGCAAAGCTTGCCTATCGCGAATTTCCCGGGGGACAACTCCGGCGTCGATGTATTCGGATGAACAAGGTGAGCACTTTTGACCGGATGGCTGCCGGCGAAGCGCGCATGGGTGGTTGGGAGGCCCCGGCATGGCAGTGCCATGTTGAAAAACGAACCAGTTCTGCGATCCGACAAAGAGCCGACGCTTGCGGCGAGGCGCGCCAAATGATAGGATCACTGCGCGGAACCGTACAGAATTGATTTTATTCAATTTGACTGGGCTGCTTCGGTCGCACGTTTGCTCTAGTCCGGGGTATCCAGGCGACGACGTCCGGATACGGAAAGGACGACACGATGACCGTTGAACATTCGCCGTCCGCCGCGGAGCCGCCGCTGCATGTCATTTTTGACAGTCACGAGCGTCGCACGGTCGCCAGCTACAGGCGCGAACTGATCAGACACAAGCACACGGAAAGCGGGCTGCGCCAGGCTCTTGCCCGGGAAGAAGTCCTGCTTTGTCAAAAGGACACGTTGATCCGCCAACAGGCGGTTTTGAACCAGGAGTCCGATCATCGGCTGTTGAACGGCCTGCAAATGGTCGTCAGCCTGCTGTCGCTGCAAAGTCGGACGTCGGAGCATGCCGAAGTTGCTTCGCAATTGGCCGCCGCGGCCGATCGCGTTGCGGCGATTGGGCGTATTCACCGCCGTCTCCACGCGTTCGACGGCGTCGAAACCTTTGCCTTCAAACAATATCTCGATGATCTTTGTCGCGATTTCTCGGTGATGCTGTCCGCCGAATACCCGTCGCGCACCATCGTCGCCGAGGGGATTGAAATCACGCTGCCGGCCATCACGGCCATTCCGCTCGGCTTCATCGCCAACGAATTGATCACGAACGCGGTCAAATACGGCACCGGCCGGATCACCGTCAGGTTGGAACCCGACGGTGAAAACGGCTGCGCGTTGTCGGTTGCCAATGACGGTCCCGGCTTGCCGGACGGTTTTGACCCGGCCGCCGGCAAAGGACTGGGGATGAGGATTATCCGGTCTTTCGTCAAACAGATCGGCGGCGAACTGCGGATCGGTCGATGCGATACCAACCAGGGCGCGCGATTTACGGTGCTGTTCTCCTGAGTGCTTGGTGCGGCGCCGGGCCAAGCAATTTTGGCCGGGCAATTCGGGGCAGGCCATAACGACAACAGAGACGGTGCGGTTTGCGCAAGAACATCGCGGCTTCGTTTGATCCCAAGGCCTTTCTCGCCAAAGTCGGCGGCGGCAAGACCGTATCGAAATTTCAGACGGACCAGATCATCTTTTCCCAGGGCGCCGCGGCGGACGCGGTTTTTTACGTCCAGAAGGGCAAGATCAAGCTCACTGTCATTTCCAAGCGCGGCAAGGAGGCGGTCGTCGGCCTCCTTGGGCCCGGGCACTTTTTCGGCGAAGGCTGCCTCAATGGGCATGCGCTGCGTGTCACGACAGCCACGGCGATCGATGAATGCCTCATCACCCGCATCGCCAAGACGGCAATGATGGCGACCATGCGTGATCAGCCGAAGTTCTCGGAACTGTTCATGGCGGACTTGTTGAGCAGGAACAGTCGAATTGAAGAGGACCTGATCGACCAATTGTTCAATTCGAGCGAAAAGCGTCTCGCTCGCGTTCTCCTTCTGCTGGCAAATTTCGGCAAGGAGGACGCGCCGGAGCCGATCGTCGGAAAATTCAGTCAGGAAATTCTCGCCGAAATGATCGGCACGACGCGGTCGCGCGTCAGCTATTTCATGAACAAGTTTCGCAAATTGGGCTACATCAAATACAATGGAAAACTTGAAATCCATAACTCCTTGTTGAACGTCGTCTTGTACGACAAGCCCGAGGTCAGGACGACGAGCCGCCCGCGGCGAAAAACCGGCTCGGCCGGCGACGAGGCGGCGTGATATCGGCTGTCGGCCCTTGAGCCGGCAAATGGCGCCACATTAGGGCGCCAAACCCGGACATCCGGCGAAGATTGCGCGTCAGCCCGGGATTTATGATGAGGCGCCCTCATCACCGCAGCGGCGAGAACGCCGCCGGCAAGGCCGCCATTCGCCTTCCCTGTTTGGCGCCGCGAATTCCCCGCAACCTGGCAGGGAATTGGTCTGGCCGGAAGCGGCCGTCAATGCCAGACTGCCGGCGTCGATGGGCGGCTGGGCGCAGTCAACAATGGTGATCGTGCAAGTGATCGTGGGTGGCCTGCTGTTGGGCGCCATCTACGCGCTGTTTTCCTCGGGCCTGACCCTGATCTGGGGCATGATGAATTTCATCAACTTCGCCCACGGCGAATTCGTCATGCTCGGCATGTATGTGGCGCTGTCGGTCGTGGTCTGGCTGCACGGCGGGCCGGCGATTTTCAGCATCGCGGCGGGGGCGGCGCTGTTCGTCCTCGGCATCGCGATCTATCTGTCGCTGATCCGCGACGTGCTGCGCGGGCCGATGCTGGCGCAGATTCTCTCCACCTTCGGCCTGGCGTTGCTGCTGCGCTACTCCGCGTTCTGGATGTTCTCGGCGAATTTCGTCTCGCTGCCGGACAACGCGCTGTCCGGCACCGTCAAGCTCGCCGGCATTTTTCTCCCGGTCGCGCAACTCGTCGCCGGCAGCGTCGCCATCGTGCTGACGCTCGGGCTGCACCTGTTTCTCACCCGCAGCGCCGCCGGCTCACAGCTCCTCGCCGTGGCCGAGGACCGCGTCGCCGCGATGCTGATGGGCATCCGGCCGGACCGCATGCAGGCGCTGGCCTGGGGCCTCTCCGCGGGCGCCGCCGGGATCGCCGGCGCCTTGATGGCGACGGCCTATCCGTGGTCGCCGTCGGTCGGCGAGACCTTCGGGCTGATCGCCTTCGTGGTGGTGGCGCTCGGCGGCTTCGGCAGCGTGCTCGGCTCGCTCTATGCGGGGCTGATCATCGGGCTCATCCAGGCCGTTTCGGCCTACTGGCTCGGCGCCATCTACAAGGACATCGTCGTCTATGGCTTGTTCGTCGCGCTGCTGTGGCTGCGGCCGCAAGGGCTGATGGGCAAAGCGTGAAAATATTCCTGTCCCCGCGGCTGAGGGTTTGTTTGCTGGCCGGAGCGCTGTTGCTGTTCCCGATCGTGTTTCCGAGCGCATTCTACCGCGATATCGGCGTGACGGTTCTGTTGGTGGCGATCTCGGCCTCGGCCTGGAATATCGTCGGCGGCTATGCCGGCCAGGTGTCGGTCGGCCACAGCATGTTCTTCGGCCTGGGCGCCTACGCGCCGGCGCTGTTCTACACGCTGTGGGGCTGGCCGCTGATCGCCGGCATTCCGGTCGGCATCGCGCTCGCGGTCGGGCTTGCGGTCGCCATCGGCATGCCGACGTTCCGGCTGACCGGCCATTATTTCAGCATGGCGACCATCGCGGTGGCCGAGCTGATCCGCATTTTCACCGGCACCTGGAATTTCGTCGGCGCGGCGATCGGTTTGCAGGGTCCGGCGACGGCGCGCGGCTGGTGGGACCTGACGTTTCGCGGCGAGCTGCCGTACTACTACATTTTCCTGGCGGTGCTCGGCGTCGTCCTCTTCACCACGGCGGCGATCGAGCAGCGGCGTTTCGGCTTTTATCTGCGCGCCATCAAGGCGAGCGAGCGCGCCGCGCGCAGCCTTGGCGTGCCGGTGCGGGCGACCAAGATGCAGGCGCTGGCGCTGTCTGCCGCATTCACCGCGGTCGCCGGCTCGCTCTATGTGGCGAAAACCGGCTTCATCGATCCGGATTCCGGCTTCGGCATTCTGGTCTCGGTGCAGATGGTCATCGTCGCGGCGCTGGGCGGCGCCGGCACGCTGTTCGGTCCGCTCCTTGGCGCGCTGATCCTGGTGCCGTTGCAGACCACGACCAACAGCCTGTTCGGCGGCGGCGGCTCGGGACTGACCTATATCCTCTACGGCGGCATCATCGTTTTGATCGCACGCTTCGAGCCGGGCGGCCTGTTCGAGCTGTGGCACCGCGTCGTGCCGGAACGCTGGCGGGGCGCGCATGCCTGACACGAGCTTGCCTGAAGCGAACTTGCCGCAAGCCAACAAGCTACTGGAGGCGAGCAACGTCTCCAAGGCGTTCGGCAACTTCCTCGCCGTGCGCGGCGCCGACCTGGCGGTCGAGCGCGGCGAGATCATCGGCCTGATCGGCCCGAACGGCGCCGGCAAATCGACGTTCTTCAATTGCCTGGCCGGCGAAACCACCCCGACCACCGGGCGCATCGTCTTCGACGGTCAGGACCTGACCCGGGCGTCGAGCGAGGGTCACGCCCGCGCCGGCATCGGCCGCACCTTCCAGGTGCCCATCACGTTCGACGACATGACGGTGCTGCACAACGTGATGGTCGGCGCCTTCCTGCGTCACCCGCATCGCAACGACGCCCGCGACCATGCCCGCCGCATGATCGAATTGACCGGGCTGCGCCCCGAGCAGCGGGCGCGCGCGCTGGGCACGCCGGGGCGGAAGCGGCTCGAAATCGCCCGCGTGCTCGCCACCGATCCGCGCCTCCTCCTGCTCGACGAATCGCTCGCCGGCCTCACGCCGAGCGAACTGCACGAGGCGATCGCGCTGGTGCGCCGCATCCACCAGATGGGCGTCACCATCGTCATCGTCGAGCACATCATGGAAGTGATCATGACGCTGACCGAGCGCGTGCTGGTCTTCAACCAGGGCCATGTCATCGCCAGCGGCACGCCGCAAGCCGTGATCAAGGACGAGGCCGTGATCGAAGCCTATCTGGGCCGCGCCCATCGCCGGCCGCCGCTCGCCCCTCGCCCGCACACCGGCGAGGCGTAGGGAGGGCGCGGGTGGCGGACCTGACCGTCGAGCACCTGGAAGTGCGCTACGGCGATCTGGTCGGCGTCGCCGATATTTCATTGACGGTCGCAGCCGGCCAGGTGGTGGCGCTGCTCGGCTCCAACGGCGCCGGCAAGACCACGACGCTCAACGCCATCGCCGGCGTGGTGCGGCCGGCGCGCGGCCGCATCGCGTGGCGCGGCCAAACGATTTCCGGGCAGCCGGCCCATGCCATCGTGAGCCAAGGCCTGGCGCTGTCGCCGGAGGGCTGGCGGCTGTTCGTTCAACAGACGGTGGAGCAGAATTTGCGGCTTGGCGCCACTGCGCTCGCCGACCGCTCGCGCATCGCGGCGCTGTTCGCGCGGGTCTATGCGCTG
>Ga0182024_10013960_pt1 | contig 15579 bp, 20 predicted proteins | sample P32metaG_FD_120480 | JGI IMG/M metagenome (GOLD analysis project Ga0182024, IMG submission 120480) | Permafrost microbial communities from Stordalen Mire, Sweden - P3-2 metaG (Illumina Assembly) | ecosystem: Environmental > Terrestrial > Soil > Wetlands > Permafrost | place: Sweden: Stordalen... | reverse complement strand
CGCTCCCGGCGAAGGGAACCGGCCATTTATCGGAAATTGGATCACAAATGCGCGGGCCAATCAAATCGGGCGCAACTTGCCGGCGATGAGGGCGCACGATATTCTGCGTGGGATCGATGTTCTCGCCGCGCGCCAGGACGTGGACGGAGGATCGATTCGCGCTGTTGCGCGAGGCGTGAGAGGAGTCTGGCTGTTGCTCGCGGCCGCGGTTGACCCGCGAATCGCTAGGATTTGGCTCGACCGGACACCGAATAGTTTGCGAGCCGCCCTGAAGAACTCGATGAACACGGAGTTATTCGACGCTGTAATCCCAGGCTTCGCGCTTCATTGGGATTTAGACGATCTGAGGAAGGCCATGGGCGACCGCAAAGTGCTGTGGACCGATCCGGCGAACTGGATGGAAAGAACCGCGGCTCTCAGCGGTCCGTTCCAATATCGCTATATCCTCGGCGACACGACGGATCTCAGCAACGCACAGGAAAAAGCGTACATCGAGGAGCTGATTCGCTGAGAAAGCCTTCACACTCCACGGTCTCGCCGTCGATGCGTCACAAGCCGGCCCACGCTGGATTGTGATTCAATTGACACGCCCTGTCGTGGCGCGGTAAAGAAACACATGGAATCCTGTACCCGCCGTCAGCGGCTCGCCACGAGCGTGGGTGCGGCCGCAGAAGACCGTCTTAGTCTTGCCGACACGCCGGACGATTGGCGCCGCTGACGCTCAAGCAAGCCTCGGAACGAATCCGATCCCGGAAAGTTCCTCGACCTTACGGCAATGCCGCCAACTCGCGTCGCTTCAGGAAGCGTCCTGGCGATTGCGCTACGCCCGGCGGTTACACCATGTCTGTCGCGATGACCAACTGCGGCCGTCTTGGGTGGGTCTCCGACCGCGCTGGCTACCGCTGCACCCCCGTCGATCCCGACACCGGAGGTCGCTGGCCGGCGATGCCGGCGGCATTCATCGACATCGCTGTACGCGCTGCTGCCGAGGCAGGGTTCGCCAACTACGATCCCGACGCTTGTCTGATCAACCGCTACATTCCGGGCGCCAAACTCAGCCTCCATCAGGACCGCGACGAGAAGGACGCTTGGGCTCCGATCGTCTCCGTCTCGCTCGGATTACCTGCCGTATTCCTGTGGGGCGGCAAACGCCGTTCCGATCCGGTGCGCCGCCTGCACCTCGAAAGCGGTGACATCGTGGTGTGGGGCGGGCCCGCACGCTTTGTCTATCACCGCGTCGCGCTGCTCAAGGACGGGCAATATCCGCTGACCGGCGCTGCGCGCATCAATCTTACATTCCGAAAAGTATTTTGATATGTCGGTCGTCCAGACTGGAGCGAGTCGGCGGACTCGCAGTTCTACGGATTGTGTGTTGGGGCCATAGCGCCAGATTCTACGCAAGCGGTAATTCGTTGCCCATCGGAGGAGGTCTTGAAAGCGCCCATGATCCTCTGAAGGCGGCGGCCCGCGCACGATCCCACGGGAGCTGTTCGCCATCCGCCGAAACCGCCGCTAGGACCTATCGGCAGGGTACGCTGATCTGCGGAACTGCGAATAGAAGTCCTGTGTCAATCGCCGTCCGAGGAGCGGCCAGCGCCGTGGTTTGACGTAACCGGCATTGACAATGAGACGCGGATAATCCGATAACGAAGCATGCCTCAAGTTGTGAATATCCAAGCGCTGCCAGTTCTCTTCATCATGTTCGCCATGCTCGACACCCCCGTTTGGTGCGCTGGCCCGGTTCTGACGCCACAACAAATCAATGCCGCAATCCACGAGGGGAGCAACTACAAAACGATAGACAAGTTTCTCGAAAAGGGGCTCAAGGGCAAGCGTGTTCAGCTTGCGAGCGCAATGGCAACGGACGGCATCAGCAAATACGCCACGTTTTACAACGACTGGCAGGCCGTCGCCGCTGAGTCCGCCGCCGCACATCAACAGATGCGCGAGCTGAAGCCGGAAGATGTCCAGTCGAGCGGGCTGCTTCATGTGTTCGTTGAGATCCACGGGCGCGGCACGCTCGGCACCAGCAAGGTGAATCGGCGTTATGAAGGCACGCGGGCGCACATGGTTCTGAAGATCGGCGAGCGCATTGTTCAGCCGACTGAGAAGGACATGATTAAGCACTCGGATCAGTTTACCGGTTCGTTGATCTCTGGCGTTGCCGACAAAAAGATCACGCTGAACTTCGACTTCGATGTTTCCCCTGCGGATCTCGAAAGCCCCATTGAGGTCATTCTGATCGACGGAGACGGCAACAAGCATCAGCAGAAGGTTGACCAGAAGGGAATCCTGGAAATCGGCGAGCGACGCGCTATAGGTCATGCGGGAGTCAGCACACACTGAGTCCGCGCACGCGAAGCGGCGAATGGGCTGACCCGCAATCCATTGATTGAGAATGGGTTTGCCTCTAAGTCAGCACAATCAGCATAGTCAGCGCACTTTTCAGGAGTGAGAGACCAGGAGGAGAGACGGGCCGAAGCGTGGCCGCCCGAACTCTCTCTTTTTTCATATTTGTGCTGACTGTGCTGAGTAATAAAGGCGAGATTGAAAATACGTGAGATCTCGGGTCAGCACAAGACGAAGGCGAACGTGCTGATACGGTGCTGACGTGCTGATTGAATACTCTCATTCGTCGTCCGCTTTCGTGTGCCCCATCAAAATAGACTCCAAAACGCAATAAACCCGCCGCTTCGCCTTGCCGCCGGGTACGGTTGTTGTGATCGTCCAGGCGCGCCCTTGACGACGCAGAAAGTCGCGATCCAACAGAGCGCTTGCTACCGCCGTCGGTTCGAATCCCTTGCAAACTTCGGCCTTGAAGTATTCGGGCTGAATCAGATACTCAACGCGCTGGCCAAGTTGTCGCCGCCAACCGGCAAGCTCGATGGTGGGACGACCTGCTCCCGCACTTTCAAATTTACTAGGCCCATATCGTTCCAGGAAAAGACGAACTTGTTCGATCGCGCGGGCGTCATCATGGCCGATGGCGTCATCGTCACCGCGCGCCGCCCGCCAAGCATCGAAGCATTTCCGCACGTCTTCTATCGCGGTGCCCAACGGCCACGGCAGGATCTTGAGCTCGATCGCGAGTTCCCCGGCGGCGGCAATCAACGCCATACGATTGGCCACGCGCCGGACTTCTGGTGCGGCATCGCCGTCTAATCCACACGCGGAGAGAAATTGTTCGCGACAGTACCGGAGGTATGCTTGGCGCGCGATAGGATCTATCAGCACGAGGAAACGCACAAACTCGCGTAGCGCGGTGCCAAAACAGGTCAGAGCCGCCGACTTCAGTCTGTCGGCAAATCCGCCCGCGGAATCGCTACCATGCAGTTCTTCAAAGACTCCCAGGCCTGCCCGCGTCCGCTGGAATGTCGATAATGCGGATGGCTGCGCCGCCGCGTAGATTGACGCCTGCCTTTTTCGCGTGTGCCGCCAACGTAAGCTCGCCGGTCGATAGTACTTGCACGCGCCAGCGCAGGGACTTCGCTTTTCCGAGTTCTCTTGTCATACGGCCTTTGCCGATGTTGCCGCTGACGGTGTAGATCAATTCGCTAACACTATCAGGCTCCGCTTGCCCGATCTCGTCAAAGAAAACTCCGCCGTCATTTCTACCCGCAAGAACGGGTTCCATACCGTTCGGAGTAGTTCTCCAATTGGTGGCGAAACCGATCAGCGGATCACCGCCGCCGCAGACTGATCCTCCAACAAGAAGCGCGGTCGTTTTCCCCTTTGAAGTCTCCCCATAGAAATGGGAGCCGCCACTACTTTCCGCCGCATCCAGCATCAGCGGACCCGCGAAGCCAGCGCATATGGCATGGATGAGCCGCGAATTGCCCAAGCACGGAGTAGCGACTTCCCGTTGCCATTCTGAGAGCGTTCCCTGCTGCTTGTATTCGTTCACGTCGCCGCAATAGTGCACGAAACGCCCGCTTTCTTGATCGCCGAACACTTCCCCCGGCAGCACGTAGACGCCCGATGTGAGCCACCCTGGAGTGTTCACCGAATCGGCGGACGGCGCGCGTTTCATCTCCCGCTGTAGGTAGTTGATAAACTCTTGCTGATTGTCCCGGTCAATGTACAGGCCTTGCTCGCTCAACTTTGAGCAGATATCGCGTGGATGACTATGGAAATCCGTCGCCGGGACAATCACCCGCTTTTGACGCCCGCGCTCATCCTCAAATTCGACTAGCAGCCCGTAAGCGCCGCCGCTGTGAGGATCGCTAACACGGGCGGGCGTCTCGAAGTGATCGGTGATGCGGACCCATATGGTTTGATCCTTGCCGTTCTTGTCCCTTCATTCGACAAGTTGGTGCACGCCCTCGTCGCGCATTTCTATTCCCGGCATGCGCTGCCTCTATGAAGAGAGAGTAGAATAGGCATAGGTTCTGTAAATAGGCACGTTCCGATTCCAGTCGGGCGTGCCGTCCTTTTTTAGACGGTACGCACCGCGCCTATATACTGCTTAAGAAATCGTTTTCAATTGACCCGCTGCGCTCTTGAGCCACTCCGCGATCGCAGCACGGGGTAGGACATAGCGCTTGCCGACTCTGATCGACGGTATCGTGCCATTGCGAAGCGCGGTATAGACCGTCAGTCGCCCGAGGCCAAGCTCCCGCGCCAGTTCGCCTACATTACTGTATGTGGCCACTTCCAGGGCCGATGATTTACGAGTTGCGTTAATCGACATGCAGTAATTATATCAGTGTGCGTGCTTTCATATTCTGTACGTGCGTGTCCTGTAATAGCGAACGTGCTTTAATTAACGGTATGGATCCTCTTGTATCGGCGGTGAAGCGGCTGCGCGCGGCACTCAAACTGACGCAGCCGGCGTTTGCCAAGCGGGTTGGGCTATCGGTGCGAGCCGTCGCGTACTATGAAAAGGATCGAGAGCCGAGCGGAGAGATTCTGCATCGTCTCGGATCGCTAGCGGCACGGCACGGCCGGGGCGATCTGACTAAAGTTTTCTCTGACGCTTTTAGCCGAGAGCTTCAGGGCAGAACTACCCCGAGCACGCCCGAAGAGAACGCATGGGTTCAGGCACTTCTTCTGCTGCTTCGTAATCGGTCTCTGCTTCCGGTATCGCGGCGAATATCAACGGAGCTTGTGGCAGCGCTTGAATCGCTCGCTGAATCGGCGCGAAAGCCATCGGCAAAGATGAACCTCGCGAAGGTCGAAGAGGTACTTGTTGAGCTGCGCTACCGTATAGCGCCAAGCGCGGAAGAAAAAATCGATGAATTGGCTCGGGCACGCGTCCGGGAGACGGGCGAACCGGTCGAGCGGGCACGCATCGATATCATTCACGAGCGACCGGACCTTTATGAGGAATATCTTGATGATCGCGCCGCCGCCGCGAAGGGCACCGGCTTTGAGAGCAGCATGGCACGTGGAAAGAGGAAAAGAAAATGAAAGGGCTCGATCGGCCCGATTGTTGTCGATGGCTCAAACAGCAAACATTTGGCATTCAGATTGTTCCACTGTGTTAGTCTCACATTCATGGCAACTGATCATATCCTCGCTCTGCTTCTCATCGAGCGAGACAAGCTAACCGGAGCGATTGAGGCTCTTCAAGGTCCGGCGACAACAGAGAAAACGCCGGGTCCCAGTCGAAAGGCGGTACTGCCGTCTGTCGAACAGGACTCGAATCCGCCAGCAAACGTAGATCCTACAGTGCCGGCGAAACGGAAGATGAGCGCCGCCGGCAGACGGGCGATTATCGCGGGGACAAAGAAGCGTTGGGCGGCGCTCAGGGCGGCGAAGGCTGCTGCCGAGGCTTCGACTCCAGCGGTTGCGGCGACGCCCAAGGCAGCGCCCGCGAAGGCTCCAGCACGTGTCAAAAAAGGCGGCCTCACCGATGCGGGACGAAAGGCGCTATCCATCGCAATGAAGAAACGGTGGGCGGCGAAAAAGAAGGCCACTGCTAAGGGGAAAGCGGCCTAACCCCGAGGGTACCCCGGGCGCGCACCGGTGAAGATGTGAACGCACGCGTCCATCTGGACAGCACCGTCTTGTTGATTCCTGGAAAAGCGTTCCGTCAAGGATCGGCGCGCGTCATTGAGCGCCTCACCACCTGCTTCGGCAAGCATCTCTCCGAATGAAGAAAAGGATGCGAGTGCGAAATTTGCCGCCTCGGCGACTGGCAACTCACCGCCGATCGGGAGCACTCCGCGCCAGTCGCTCACTTCGAGCTCGCCGTAACCGGCGCGATCAAGCAGAGTGAGCAACTTGTCAGCCTCAGCATAGCGGAACGGCCCCGGCGCTTCGGGATCGGGCGACGGCAAGTCGATGATTTCGGCCACCACTTGGCGTACACTCGTCATCCACGGATTTTCAGCCAGACGGCCCCACACCGCAAAGGCGAACCGATCGCCAGGCGCGAGCCAGCGGACCATGTTGGCAAAGGCGGCAAGCGGGTTGTCAAAGAACATGATGCCGAAGCGCGAGACCAGTCGGTCATACGATTCCTCCGGCGCAGTAGCGGTCGCCATATCCGCAATTTCGAAGGCGATGGCGCATTCATCAGATTCTTTGCGGCTGCGAGCCAATTCGATCGAGGCCGGAGAGAGATCGAAGCCGTGAACGACACTTCCCGCGGGCGCCCGGCGCAGGATCTCCAGCGTCGTCCCGCCACCGCCGCATCCGATATCGGCGATCCTGCAAGGCGCGTCGAGATTCAACGCGCGGATCAGCGGTTTATCGACAGGCGCTAGCATCAATTCCATGCCAGCGAGCTGGGCGCGCCATTTCTCGCCGCGTTGGGCTGTCCAGGCGGTAGCTACAGGGTTCTCGTTCATGATTCCAAATTTACCGATCGAGCGCTCGTGGCGAGGAGATGCGAAGGATGGCGAGCGCCAGCCGAACCGAGTTGTCCGTTTTCACAGTTCCGGCTCCTACCCCAGACAAGCGTACTGCTGGTCCATTGCGATAGCGTATTACAAAGCGTCGTCAGCCAGCAGAGCTTCAGGGTCGAATGGTCTGTCAGGCACGATTTGAGAGCTTCACCAAAGTGTCGATCAAGCGCGCGTAGTTGTCGCGGTGGGCCTGCTCGATGTCGCCCTTCCATTCTTCGCGGATTGTCGTGTCTTCGTGAACGGCTTCGATCTGGCGATCCCTGGCGGCAGCGAAACCGTCCTTGAGGCTCGCCCATGGTTTACCCTTCGAATTCAAAAGCGATTCTTGTTCCATTAAGCTCATGACCATAAGCTTCGCCCACGACTTACCAAAAGTCCAAGGAGCTAGCAGAAATGGCGAGAGCAGAGCATTAGGTGCTATGCGCGGTGGTTCCCCGTGCTTTGATGTGGGGCACCCTGAGTCCGCTCTCAAACGGTATACTACGTCCGCCCCCAGCGGGCGTCAATCGCACTGAGGTACTAGCCAGACGTTTCCACCTCCCGCCAATGCGGGTCGCCTTCTTTGAAAAAGTAATCCTTCCGCTTGGAGGTTCACTATGCGACGCTTGCTTGCGGTGCTCACGCTTTGCCTGACGCTACTGTGCCCAGTGGCGCTGCCGGTTCCAGCGCAGCCCGCCACGCAGGCATAGCCGGACCCAAAGGCCCGGACGGTCTACGTCACCCGGACCAGCAACAAATACCATCGCGACGGATGCCGGTATCTCGCGGCGAGTAAATCTGCGATCAGCTTGAAAGATGCCAAGGCGAAGGGATACACGACGTGCAAAGTGTGTAGGCCGCCGGAATAGCGCTTCTGCCGCGCAAGTGAGGACGATCTCCTCCGTTACAGGAGGAGGGTCTGCCTCCGCACGGCGATTCCGGCGAAATCTCTCGCTGGCCCTCGGTTCGCCGCCTGCGCGAATGCGAAATAAACAGCGGCCTGGTATGGCCGGCGCACTACGGATCTCGAGTGGAATCGTATGCGCCCAATGGAGACAGCGAAACTTAATGTCAGAAGATTGCTGGGTGTCCTCGATTGCAGCGCCGCCGTGACCACTGCGACCTCGCGACCGCTCTGATCTCGCGCGGACGGAAGCGCGTAGAAGAAGCGGAACAACTTGTAGGGTGCCGTCGACTAGATACACGTCCTGGTGCGCCTCCAGCCACAACGTGATACGAGCGTCGGCGGCTTAAATCAAGGTACGTAGCGGCGGCTACAACGCCAAACTTCAGCGTACCGTTCGCGATTGCTTTATCATCGACTGCGAGACCACTTTCCTCAGCATGATCCCGTCTACGCTTGATCGTCCCGGTGCCGCTCGATTTTGGACAGCGGTGCTTCTAACAGCGTGCGGCACTGGCCTGGCTGCAGCAGCCCTTACGCGCTTGTTGGAGCTGGTCCAGCGATGGGCGTGGGGCGGCACGGGAACGAACCTGCTGGAGGCCGCAGAAAAGGCAGACGCGTGGCGGCACGTCTTGGTTCTGCTGGGGGCTGGTGTGCTGACCGGCTTGGGGCAGATCGCGCTAAAGCGGCTGTCGAGTGGCAACGGAATCGACACCACCGCCGCCATTTGGTTTCACGCCGGACGATTGCCAGCCTTACGAACCCTCGGGAGCGCCGTCCTTCTGTGGTCATCGTACGTATGGGTGTTTCACTCGGCCGCGAGGGCGCTCCGAAACAGGCAGGCGCAGTTTTCGCCAACTTCTTTTCAGACAGATTGCGATTGTCTGATGAAGAGCGCCGTCTTCTAGTCGCTTGCGGTGCCGGGGCAGGGATGGGTGCTGCTTACGGTGTGCCGCTTGGCGGCGCTCTTTTCTCGCTCGAAGTGATGCGCGGAATTCTCGCTCTTAGGTATGTACTGCCCGCGCTTTTCACTTCTGTGATTGCAACAGCCGTATCATGGTTGGCGCTTCCTAATGCACCGACTTACGTCATTCCTGCTTACGGCACATCCCCTTCGAGCGTTATCTGGGCCCTCCTGGCGGGTCCGATCGCTGGCGTCGTTTCGGTAGGATACGTTCGTGCGATCACCTGGGCAGATCGGACCAAACCACAAGGATGGCAAAGATTGATCGCGCCGGTACTTGTCTTGGGATTGCTTGGAGTAGCCTCGATTTCTTTTCCGCAGCTATTGGGGAACGGCAAGGACGTCTCGCAGCTCGCGTTCGTTAACCAGGTAGCGCCGGCTTTACTATTGACTCTGCTCGCACTGCGACCTCTAGCAACGGTCCTTTGCGTGCGGAGTGGTGCACCGGGTGGGCTCTTTACACCCTCTCTGACGGTTGGTGCGTTGCTCGGCGGCGTGTTGGGCCACGTTTGGTCGTGGTTTTGGCCCGGGGTGCCTCCCGGATTATTCGCGGTGCTCGGGGCAGCCGCAGTTCTTGCGGCCACTACCCAAGGTCCTATTTCCACCGTGGTTCTGATGATCGAGCTAACCGGACGTGATCGATCATTCATCGTGCCGTTGTTGCTGGCGGTCGGCACGGCTACGATCGTGGCGCGGACTATCGAGCTGCGCTCAATCTACGACGCTCGCCTCACTAATGAAGAGGTCCAAGCACGACGAACGTCGCCACAACCGAGTTAAGCAGGACTTCTACACGCGATCGTCTGCCAGTGCCTGTTGCCGGGCGCACCCGGGCCGCCGAGTTTTGAGCGGGATGACGTGATCGGCGACGTGGCCGGGGCCACGCGCCCGTCGTCTGGAAAGCCTAGGATTCGACATTCACTTAGTTCAGACCGCCAATACTCCCGGCGTGGTCGGCATGGTCGGCATGGTTTCGGCGAGGATGGCATTCACCAGCCGGGCGAGATCGGATTCACCGATGAGCACTCGCACAGTCTCGATACCCGTACGAAACAATTGCTCCTCGTCGCAGTAAGTCACGTGACCGAACAACCTGCAATCTCCGATCTGTACTTTGACAGTCGAGCCAAGTGCGAGTCGCATCGAAAGATTCGCGCAGAGGCTCGCGTGGGACACGTTGACGATCTGACCGGAGGCGACTCGATCGGGAGCCGCGATATCGGTCACGGTCGCTGCAAGGTTCGTCTGATAACGTTGTCAAGTCGCCAGTCCATACCTCTCTATCGGCTGGATCCACGAAATGCCGCGCGGCGCGGGCTCAGACGCCACCACTGTAGGCGCGCTTCAGAACTTCGTTGTTGGCTTCGCGGCTGGCGTCATCCGCTTGGATCTGCTGCCAACAGTTCAAGCGGATGGAATGGGAAAGTTGCGAGAACCGATCCAATCCAGTTGTCGCACTTTGCTGCTCAACTCGCGTGCCTGAACTACTGCCGCAGGCTAAGACAGCACTCGCAGACAAACCGGCTTCCAGCGGATCACTCTCCGCGATTGAAGCGTTACGACAACACGCAGCCCGCAGGACTGAGAAAACTAGCCAATCTCGTTTTCGACTCGTCCTGTTTTCACCGATTACACCCTTTACGGGCCGCCCATCCGGGTGGTCTTTCTACCCCAAGCCCTCGCCGACGGACGCGCGCAGCGCGCCACGTCGCCAGGGCTTACCAATCTAGCAGGCCGCATAGCGGTCAAGGAGCAGTATGTTCGACACCGAAACAATAAATCAGATCGCGGACGCCCTCACGGTCCGCATGACGGAAGCCCTGGCCCCGGCGAGTAGACGCTGGCTGACCGTCGATGGCGCGGCAGAACAACTAGGCCGCACGCGGAGGGCGGTTGAGCACTTGATTGCGCGCGGGGTCATTCCTGTTACAAGGCTCGATGGAAAAATTCAACTGGACCGGCTCGCACTGGATAAAGTGATGGAGAGTCGCAGCCACTACGAGTGCTGAGTTTTCCTTGCGGTGCGGGCGGCCTTCTTCCCCGCCCTGGGTGGCTCTGGCGTTGCCTGCTCCCCGAGGTATTTGCCAAGCAGCGCCGCCGCGTCCTCTAGGTCGGCGAAGTCAGTAATGTCGTAACGTCGGAAGACCGCTGCCGTCTTGTGGCCCGAGAACTTCATCGCCACCGGCTCGCTGACCTTGGCGCGCCGAAGATTCCGAATCGCCGACCGACGCAGGTCGTGAAAGAGCAGGCCGGGGACGCCAGCGCGAGTGCAGGCAGACGCCCACGCCTTTCGTATCCCGGACGGAAGAAGCGGCTCGCCATCCTCGTCCACCAAGACGGCCATCTGTCTTGGCTGCCGAGCGTCGGCCTTCGCCTTGAGGGCGCGGAACGTGTCCATCATCTCGCCTGGCAGGATGGGCAGGGTGCGTCCGTTTTTATTCTTCGTCGTGCCCGGCCAGAGAGTAAGGACCGGCGGATTGCCTTCGAGGTCGACGTCGGGCCACTCCAGGTTTAATAATTCTCCGCGGCGGTTGGCAACGTGAAAGGCGATGCACGTAATTGGGCGAAGGTGCTCGGGGAGTTCCTTCATGAGCGCGTGATACTGGTTGGCGGTTATAAAACCCTTTCTGGTGTTTTGAACGCCCAGCATCGTAATAGGAGGAACCTGATGCACAAGTTGGGGGAGACGCCGATAGCCGAGGCGGAACGCACGGCGCAATAGGGCCAGGTCGCGATTGATAGTAGCCGGGGCGATATCGGGACTCTGGGTTCGCCGCCACTTCATCCACTTATCTATGTCGTCGTTGTTGAGCGACTCCGCGAGGATATCCTTAAAGAACGGTCGCAGCCCGCAGTCAATACGCTGCTTGGTGGCGGCAGCGTCGCGCGCCTTCGCTTTGTGGTCTTCGATGACGAGGTCCAGTAGGACGTCGGTCGGTACGGCGACGGCCTTGCGGCGCTTGAGTCCCTGCGCGTCCTCGCCCGCCATCTTCTTCACTTTGGCCTTGGCGTCGGCGAGCTTATCCGTCTCCAGGCAGGTAGCCTTGCCGTGGCGGCGAACGTAGAAGTTCGGGTAGATGATCGACGTGCCATCGGCACGTTTATTTTCAAATCGAAAGAGTTGATAGCCCGAAACGGGGCTGTTTTCCAGTAGGCGTTTCATTTACCGCCCTCCCATAGCTTACCCTAGTATACCGCTGGTTTCCCTCGAAAAGGGGGAGAGCTTCGGGGAGAGCGCTTAGCATTATGAACCGCTAAGTACTTTGGAATCTGGTGAGCCGGGCGGGGCTCGAACCCGCGACCACCGCATTAAAAGTGCGATGCTCTACCAACTGAGCTACCGGCTCTGACTGTGGGAATCTCTCATTGTACCGCGCGACCCTTAGAGAAGCCAGTTTCGCCCTGAGCGTGCCGAGACCCATGATGTCCATGTAAATCAACTCCCTCACGTCCAGCACGATGACCCTGCTCGGCGTTCTACGAACTTGCGCTCAAGGCGCGCCTCTTACCAGCTTCGCCACACTCGTCGCGGCGGTCGCCAACCCCGAAATAATTCCTACCATCGACACTCCCGTCGCGACCATCTTCTCGTGCCGCACGTACCAAGGCGATAGCTTCGGTCCCAACTTGTCGAGAATCGCAATCGCGTTCATGAGCGCCTTCTGCCGGTCGTCAAACTTCCGCGCTGAATCGTACTCCTTAACCATCACCGCCATCGTCAATCCCAGGAATTTCTCATCCATCAGCCGGCATTTAGCGATCACTTCGTCCACCTGAATGGCCAGCGTCATCGACAACGCCTTCCGCGTCCGGCCTCCCGTGAGCAGCTTGGAAATGTCACCGGTAATTTGTTCGCGCTTGTGTGCGAGGTACCGCCGCACTGCGATCCCCATCATCACGCCGCCCGCGATCAAAAGCGCCCCCGCCACGATGAGCCACGGTTCGTCCCTTCCAGGAGAGACAGGGACCGGCGGTCCTGATTTGCGAAGCGAAGCAAGGAAAACCGCGAGCACTACAACAATCGCAATGACGAATCCGGCTAAGACGATGGCGGCCGTCGCTATGATGCTACGGCTCCGCGGCGTCGCGGGAGCCGCCGGTGCAAAGGCAACGGCGGGTGGCGCGAACATGCGCGTAGCCTCGCCGGGCGCCGCGATTTGCGGGGACATAACGAGGGACGGTGGCGGCATAGGAGCCCGAGGTTGCGAAAATATCTGCGTGAACTCGCCGGCGTGCCCCGTGAGTCTATCCAGCAATCCGTCGATCAAAGCCGCCATCTCCGCGCCTGAACGAGGACGGTTGCCTGGGTCTTTATCGAGACAACGCCGGACGAAATCGGCTACCTGAGGCGGGGTCGGCGGCCCCAGTGGCTCCGGCTCCTTCGAGAGGAGCGCGGCGAACATCTCCATCGGGCTCCCTCCCTCGAACGGGCGTCGGCCGCTCAGCATTTCGTAAATCACCACAACCAGGGAGAAGACGTCCGCCGCCGGCGTCAACGCCTCCGCGCGAACCTGTTCGGGCGACATGTAATACGGCGTGCCAAGAAGCATCCCGGAACGCGTCATGTGGGTATCGGCCTGAAGCTTTCCGAGCACGCCGAAGTCGAGCAGCCTCGCCGCTTCAAAATCGTGCCGTTCCCCCACACCCGGGACCAGAATGTTCGCGGGCTTCACGTCCAGATGCAGTATCCCGTGCCCGTGCGCGCAACCGAGTGCATTCGCCACGGCCCGTGCCATTAAAAGAACGTCGCGCACAGGGAACTGAAGTTGCGAGTCGAGCAGGTCGGCCAGGTCCGAACCCTCCACCCACTCCGTAACCAGAAACGGGCGGCCGTCCGGCAGCATTCCGAACTCCAGCAACGCGGGAATATTTGGATGCTTCAACTGCCGGAGAGCGACGGCCTCCGAGCGAAAGCGCTCTCGCGCCGATTCGCTTAAGTCCAGGCCGCCGACCTTCATCACCGAGCGTCGGCCCAACAGCTTATTCTCAACCAGATAAGCCGTTCCCATTCCCCCGGACCCAAGCGCGCTAATGACCCGGTAATTACCCAGCTCTTCCGGAATGTCACGCCCTGGTGCGACCATAATGGTTCAGTATAATCCAGGGAACCGAAGAATAATCCCGCGATTTATTTTAATGCGCCCTAACTTCACGACACGGAACCGCCATGCGTAAGCATGCGGACAAAATCGCCGGGACACCCACGTATGGGGCAATGGCGCCACTGAGTTGATACCGGCCTATGGACGCGACAGATCCAGCAGCACCACATCACCCGTTCCAGGAATTGCCTCAATTACTATCCGACCGGCTCCATGTTCATCGAGTCAGCCGGCAAAATTCACAACGTTTTCAATTTCGACAAGAAGACGGAGTCACTATGGCGACGTGGTTCATCGAGCGCTATCTGGCCATCCCACGACCGGCAATCCGACCGTAGCATCGACTCCGCCAACGGCGATCTGCCCCGAAAGCGCTATTCCTCCGATGTAGGAGAGCGATTTATTGTAATGCGCGGCCCATTGCGGCACGCCTGTCCCGTGACATGTAGCTCCCCTCTTTGCGCATCCTGCAAAGCACATTTCCCCACCTCGACACGGAACCGCCATGCGTAAGCATGCGGACAGACGCTAACAATTCGCCGGGACATCTTGTTGAACATAGCGCCTAGATTTAAGTAATTGCCGGGAATAGCCGCCGCATCGGTTGTCACCGCCCATTCCCCGTGATAACGTATACAAGCGTCTTGAAAGCGAGGGCACGAACGATGACCCGCAATATGTACGTTTCTTGTTTCCTTGTACTTACTATTGCCGGATTGGCCGGCTGTTCAAGCGAGCCGGCCGCTAAACAAGCCGCCGCCGCGCCAGACAAAATCCAGGGAAAGGCCCTGGTTCTGCTCGCCGAATCGACGGCTTTAGACGCCGCTCTGAACGCGGGTGGACCTTCCGTCTACCTTGTAGATGGCCTGAATCGCTACCGCCTCTTCTTCAACAAGGCCTATCAGGTTGAACCTGGGAAGGACTACGCTGCCGAGGGCGTCTATGCGCAAAAGGCCATCGACGCGATTGGCGATCCCGACAAGGGCAAACACGGCTATCCGCTTGAATCAAGCTGCGGCCGTGTCGTGAGGACGGCTTGGCCCGGGCTGGCCTTTGATGTGACGGATGCATACTCCAACAGTTTGCGCGCCAAGGTGAACCGCTTTCCCGCCAGACCCGTATTCCTGGTGACCCGCATCCAACCCGCTACCAGCGCCTCCGATTCCGCGAAACAGAAGAAGGATACCGGGGAGAAGGAAGCGTCGCAAGTCTCCGTTCCGGCGGACAAACAACGCGCTCTCCTCGTCGAGGGTCCCTCCATCCTGACCGCGCCCCTTTGGGAATCTGCAGGCGGAACGGCTCGCTGCAAAGTCGTCATCGACGAGGAAGGCAGGATTGCGGAGCTCAACAGCGGCGCGCAACTCTGCGAGACCGTGCCGTGGATTCAGTTCCGTTATAAGCCTACCGTCAAGGCCGGCCACCCGGTGAGAGTGAATACCGAAGTGGAAATTCGCTTCGACCCACGAAAGTAGAATCCTCGCATGCGCGAAGAATCGCCGGGCTGATTCTGGCTACTGGCTGCTGGCTCCTGTCTCTCCCACGCCTCAGCCCAAACCACTGGATTCTCCATAACATAGCGATCCCACCCGCCCAGCCGCTCAACCCCGCCCTTTTACAATAGCGTTCGAATGCCGCGTTCACCCGACTCCGGCCGCCTCGACCTGGCCGAAGTCTTCTATTCCGTGCAAGAGGAAATGCTAGCCCAATTAGCCGTCGGTGGATTCTTCGAACACCCCTCCGCCGCCGGCGCCGCCACCGAACGCCACTGGCTGGACCTCT
>Ga0182024_10013959_pt1 | contig 15579 bp, 9 predicted proteins | sample P32metaG_FD_120480 | JGI IMG/M metagenome (GOLD analysis project Ga0182024, IMG submission 120480) | Permafrost microbial communities from Stordalen Mire, Sweden - P3-2 metaG (Illumina Assembly) | ecosystem: Environmental > Terrestrial > Soil > Wetlands > Permafrost | place: Sweden: Stordalen... | reverse complement strand
CTCGACCGACCCAGAAACATTGGCCCCTCGGAGTCAGTACGGCGAGGATGGGAAGATGAGTAACGCACGTGTCGATCTGTGATGCGGAACCGGCAACGGCCGAAGTTGGTCCCTTCCCTCGTTGTCGTCGCCCTCGCCGGGACATTGGTGGTGGTCGGATTAGGCGCATATGAGGTCTGGCCAACCAGTACCTCGGACCGGGCGGCATCTCCCATCGCCGGTCGGTCTCATCGTCCGACGGTCGCCCCGTCCACGACGACCCCCCAGCCACTACCGCCATACCCGGTTCAGACGAGCACGCTCCCGTTGTTCGACCCGAGCCGCGCCACGCCGCAACGGGGGAGTGTGCCGGCTTCGGCGGGTCGGGTGTTGACCACCGAGATCTGGCGCCCGATGGGGCCGCTAGGTCCTCTGCCCCTGGTGGTGTTTGCTCATGGATGGAACAGCAACCCCGGCGTCTACGAGCCCCTGCTGAACACGTGGGCGGCGGCCGGCTACTTGGTCGCGGCCCCGACCTTCCCCGACTCCGCCGACACCCTCCCGGGAACGCCGGTCAGTGACTATCCCGACGAAGCCCGTGATCTCTCGTTTGTGATCACCGCACTCCTCGGCGGCCGTGATGGGCCCGTTGATCCGGCCGAGATTGCCGTGGCTGGGCATTCCGACGGCGGGACCGATGTCGCGCTGCTCGCACTCAACCCGGCCTTCGCCGACCACCGCATCCGGGCCTATCTGTCCCTCTCCAGTGAAATACCTGCCGACGTGGTCGGTCCGTGGGGCGTGCCCACACCGGGCACCCTGCTCGTGGCGGTGGGCACGGCCGACGAGTACGGCCTGCTTCCTCGTGCCAACCAGGTGTACCAGACGGCCGACATGGTGAAGGCGTTCCTCACCGTAGCCGGAGGTGACCATCTGGATACGTTCGTTGGGGCATCGCCCCGGGACCAGGCGGTGCGGGCCGAAACCTTGCGTTTCCTGAAGTTGGCATTGGGGCCGGGCACGGTGACTCCGGCCGGTCTGGGTGCTGCTTTGACGCCACCGCTGGACCCATCCTTCACGATCACATCGGGCGCGAATTGAGCGTAGGCGCTGGCGGTTCGTGTAGCCGTGGACGATGGCGCGTCAGGCTTTGACCCCACCCCGTTGTCCACCCTGAAGGCCCAGGGTGGTCAGGCCTCGGGGCACGGGTGGAAGTGACGTTCCCCCGTCATGGACTCACACGAATATGCGTGGACATCGCGGCCATGTGACCTGTGGGTGCCGAGAATGTCATCCGACACACTGAACAGGACTTTCCTGGAAACATGCTCCGACCAGGAAGGTGGGAAATCCAACCCCACAGGGTGGGAAATGGCCTCCGGCAGCTTTCCAGTTCCGGAGGTCAGGGAGTTATGTCGGTAGCCCACGTACGTACATAGGGGTCCCGACAGAACTCACGCCACTTCGCCGACAAAAGACTCCGAGTGGGAGCGGGAACCTTCGTCGGCCGGGCTGTAGGTGCCCGTGCAATCACCCGATTCGACAACGGGGTACTGCCGCGCTTCGGACTGCCTCGAACGCTCACCGACTGAAGCGCCAAACGCAAGGAGAGAGATCTCGGTGAGCGACGCAGATGTAGTCATAGTGAACGGCGGTTTGTGACCGCCCTGTATACCGGTCGACGTCCCTTGCTCTGAGTCTAAATCTGCGCCCCGGGTCAGTGCTCAGGGAGGTACCGGGCCGGTCGGCCCCGAAGGCAACGAGCGGTCGATGTCCGCCCTCATTCGCCAAGATAGGTGGCGGACAGGGCCTCTTCAATCTCCGATGGGGACCCCTGACGGGCGATGATCCCCTGCAGTACCACGGCCGCAGCGTCGGCGATGGGCAGAGCGGTGCGGGCGAACTGCTCCACTAGCAGAATCGACAGGCCCGCGGAGGCCAGCTCCCTGACCTTGTCGTAGAGCTGGGTGACCACCATCGGGGCCAGGCCCATCGACAGCTCATCGAGCAGGAGCAGCTTCGGATCAGTGGCGAAGGCCCGGGCCAGGGCCAGCATCTGCTGCTCCCCCCCCGACAGCGTGCCGGCCAGCTGCTTGCTCCGGACGCTGAGCTGAGGGAACTGGGCGAAGGTCAACTCCTCGATGCGGTCCATCGACACACCGATCTGGGTGGCCATGAGGAGGTTCTCCCGCACAGTGAGATTGGGGAAGACTCCTCGCCCCTCGGGCACTGTGCAGATGCCCTGGCGGGCCCGGGCCCCGGCCGAGAGGCGGGTGACGGTCTTGCCTTCGAAGCGCACCTCACCGCCACTCGGGGCGAGCGTGCCGGCGCAGACGTTGAGCAGTGTGGTCTTGCCGCCGCCGTTGGGTCCGAGGAGGGCCAGCACCGATCCGGCCGGGACTTCGAGGCTCACCCCGTGCACGACCTCGATCGGCCCGTAGCCCGCATGGATGTCGCGGAGCTCGAAGATCGGCGGGGTCCGAGGATCCCCGGGGCCGGGCAGAGGCTCGTTCATGGCGCACCCAGGTAGGCATTCACCACGGTCGGGTCACGGCGAACCTGCTCGGGCGGTCCACTGGCGATGATCTCGCCGTAGTCCAAGACGTAGATCAGTTCGCAGCTGCCCATGACCAGGTTGACGTCGTGCTCGACCAGGCAAATGGCCAGGCCCCGCTCGTCGACGAGCTTGCGGAGCAGTTGCCCGAAGGCCGCCGTCTCCTCCTCGGTCTGCCCCGAGGCGGGTTCGTCGAGCAGCAGCACCTTGGGCTGGATCATGAGGGCTCGAGCCACCTCCACCACCCGCGCACGGGCCGTCGGCAGCGTGCTCACCTCGCGCTCGGCCACGTCGCCCAGACCCACCATCTCGATGGTCCGGTCGGTCTCGGTGGCCACGTCGATCCGGCCCCGCCGTTCCCAGGTGTTGCGGATCTCGCCGGCAACGCGGATGTTGTCCCGCACGGAGAGGGAGGTGAAGAGCTCGAGCCGCTGGTAGGTACGGGCCACGCCTCGGCGGGCCCGGGCGGCCGGCCCGGCCCCGGTGACGTCGTGCCCATCGATCATCACCTGTCCAGACCTGGGCTCCAGCAGCCCGCTGACCACGTTGAACAGGGTTGTCTTGCCGGCACCATTCGGCCCGATGAGGCCGGTCACTCCCCCGGCGGTCACCGACAGGGACACTTCGCTCAGCACGTGGACCCCGCCGAAGGCCATGGAGATCCGCGACACCTCAAGGACGGGCATTGGCCCCGCCCTCAACCGCCTTCGCGCTGCCCACTGCCACCACCGGCGTCGGTTGGCCGCGCGCGTTCGGGACGGCGACGGGAACACTGCGAAAGGCATCGGGGCGCACCGCCTTGCCCACCACCGGCAGGGCCAGGGCGATGATCGCCGTGGCCAGTGCCAACCACCAGTTGCCCATGACCTTGGTCAGGACGAGCAGGTAGGCCACGGTCTCGGCCATCACACCGGCGGCCAGCACCGGCTTCACCCCCCACAGCGGGCGGTAGTTGGCCACGATGTCGGGCACGGCCCCGCTCGGGCTGCGACCCAGGCTGACGCCGATGAGGGCTGGCGTCACCAGGGCCAGGTTGGCCATGACGTTCCACAAGCCCCCGCCGCCGTGACCCAGGCTCAGATTCTGGAAGGTGGTGGTCAGGGCCTCGAACCCGGTGCCGGCCAGGATCCCGCCAATCAGGGCGCCGGCCACGTTGCCGATGCCCCCCACCACGGTCAGCATCACGAGGGCCAGGCTCACAAAGATGATGAAGGTGGTGTTGCTCACGCTGACCGAGGCGGCGGACAGGAGCACCCCGCCCAGGCCGGCGATGGCCGCCGAGAGCATGAAGACCGACAGCTTGAGCTTTACCAGGTTCTGGCCCAGGGTGGCGGCGGCGGCCGGACTGTCTTTCATGGCGGTGAGGCGTCGCCCGTAGCTGCTGCGACGCAGGGCCACCAGTCCGATGCCGACGAGGACGAAGATGCAAACGGCGGTGGTGAGGAAGGTCTTCGTCGACCTGAGGTCGATCGGGCCGAGCTTGGGTGGCGGGATGTCGAGGGTGCCGTTGGTGAAGATCGAGAAGTGCACGTGGAAGATGGGCAGCACGTGCGGGGAAATGTCGGCGATGATCATGTCGGAGACGAAGACGCCGAAGGCGAGGGTGGCCAACGCCAGGTAGAGGCCGCGCAGGCGGAGAGCCGGCAGGGCGATGAGCCCGCCGACGAGGGCGGTCACCACCACCCCGAGCAGAAGCCCCAAGGGCGTGATCCGCTGGTTCAGCCCGGTGCCGGACAGGCCCAGGTGGAACACGATAATGGTGGCGATGGCCCCGAAGGAGACCGGGGCCAGGTTGATCTCGCCGGCGTACCCGGTGAGCAGAGTGAGCGACAAGGCGATGATGGCGTAGGTCATGCCGATGCTGAGGGCCGACATGTCGTTGGTGCCCATGATCTGCTCCAGGGCCAAGACCACGAGCACGAGGATCACGCCCCACGTAACGGCAGAGCCCATGGTGGGGACGGTGAACCGCTCCCTCGTGCGCAGCAGTGTGGTCCCCCGCAGCCGATCCTGGGGGAGCACCCACAGCACGATGAAGAGCACGATCATGGGCAGGGCGATGCGGAAGTCCGAGGCCCAGGACCACGACGTCGGGAAATAGGCCAGCACGTAGTTCCCGGCCAGCCCGAGGACGAGCGCGCCGGCGAAGGTCCGCCAGATACTGCGGAGTCGCCCGAACATGGCGGCGGCAATGGAGTCGAGGACGAGAAGCGTCAGCACGTGGACGTCGAGGGTCCCTCCGCTGATGGGGGTGATGAGAATGCCGGCCAGGGCGGCCAGGGCGCCGCCGATGGCCCATGAGAACGCGGCCAGTCGTTCGGGCCGCCCGCCGTTGAACTCGAGGAGCGCCCGGTTGTCGACCACGGCCCGCATGGCCACCCCGGTGCGCGTGCTCGTAAACAGGAAGCGGATGCCCACGGCGATGAGCACCCCGCAGCCGAGGGCGATCGCCTCGTGATCGGTCACATAGACCCCGAGGACCTGGAATTTCGCCGCGTTGCCGAAGAAAAGGTCGTCGGTCCGAGCCACGGTGGGGTTCCAGATCCACTGGGCCAGGGCTATCAGCCCAAGCATGACCCCGATAGTGACCACGATCTTGGTCACGTCGGCCGTCTCCCGCAACCCCCGCATGATGCCGCCGTAGAGGACGGCGCCCAACAGCGGCGCCAGCACCACGATCACGAGGAAGAGGGCGAGCGGCGCCGGCCAGTTCCAGCCGTAGCGGAACTGCCAGTAGGTGAACGCTGCCAGCATGGCGATGGCGCCCTGGGCGAAGTTGAAGATGCCCGACGTCGTATACGTGAGGACGAGTCCCGAGGCGGCGATCCCGTAGACCGCCCCGGTCACCAGGCCGAGAATGGTGTACTCGAGGAACAGGTGCATGGCCGGAGCTCCCGTCGCTCGCTCAGGTCACATCGGAAGGAAAGTGACGCGCCGGGCGCTCATCCCTGCGGCTTGATGACCGACGAGGGCACGCCCTGCGTCGAGTAGCCCTGGGCATTGAGGGTGGTGCCGAGGACGGACCCGGAGTCCGGAACGACGTACTTCGACGAGCAGTCGAAGGTCCCGAGCTTCTTCGGGTACACCTGCACCCACTTGGTGTTGTCCAGCTTCATCAGGAGTCCGCAGGTGGGCGGGAGGTTCTTGGCCGGGTCGGACGGGGCGTTGAGGCCACCACCCGTCCAGGTCGTGACCTTGGAGAGATGGTTGATCATGCACTGGCGGGTGAGTTCCGACGCGCAGGCCTTGGCCTCGGTGGCCCAGAGGAGGAACGAGGAGGTGGACTGTTCGCCCAGCGACGAGGTGAGCCCGCCCGACTTCTTCACGATCGAGAGGTACTGGGCGACGCCCGGGATGACCTTGGCCGCCTCGAGCGGCTCGTATCCCTCACGGACGTAGACGTTGTTGGCCAGCCCGGCGGTGTTCCACTGGGCGAAGGCCTCTGTGTACGCGCCCGCGTCCTCCATCCAGATGGGGTCGTAACCGATCTGGTTCTCCGCCTCCAAGGCGCCGTAGAGGGTGGGGCCCGGGGTGGAGTCGTTGTAGACAATCTGGGCTCCGCAGCTCTGTAGCTTCTGCACGAAGGGGGCGTAGCTGGGCTCGCCGTTGTAGTTGATCTCGAACGGGCAGTTGACGAACTTCCAGCCGGCCTCGGTGTAGGCCTGCACGGCCTTGGCCATGGATTGCTGCTGGGTGGAGAGGGTGGAGTTGTACTCACCCACATGCTGGGTCTTGGCCTTGCCGAAGAGCTTCTCGGCCTGGTAGGCCATCGACACCGGGCTGTAGTTCGCCGGGTTCGGCGTCGCCTGGTACATCTCGTAGGCGTTGGCCACGTTGGATTCCACGGTGAAGCCGGGCACGGCAGCGAGGTTGCAGCCAAGGCGAGTCGGCTCCGCCACCCCGTCGAGGGCGAAGCCTTCGCCGACCAGCATGAAGTCGGTCTTGCAGGCCTGGGTCATCGCGCTCTGGACGTTGGTGACGGCGGCGTCGTAGTAATCACCGACGATCTTGCGCCCGTTGATGCCCCCCTGGGCGTTGCACCAGGTGATCATCGCTTTGACGGCGTCCCCCATCTCCTGGTCGAGGCCAGGGAGACCGGAGAAGCCCCGGTCGTCGCCGTAGGCGATGTGGATGGTGGTGTTGGTGACCCCCAGGTCGGTGGCTCCGGTGGCGTGGCCCTTGCCGCATGGCGAAGCGAGGGTGCCGAACGTAGAGGCGGAAGTCGATGCCGATGCGCCGGAACCGACGGGGCCGACGAGCACCCCCGCCGCGGTGAGCGTGGCGAACAGCAGCGCCGCCCCCACCGCCCGCGTCCCGCTGATCCTCTTCATGACCCACCCCCATGTCTGCGGAACCAGGCCCCGAGGTCTGCCTCGGATCCGCCCGCGGGAACCGTAGAACCTGTTCCTGTTCGCGGGACACTACCAAACGACGGCTAATACGACCTCGCCGGGTACTCGACCTACTCAGCAAAATCCGAATGGGGATAATGGTGCCCAACAGCCTCGGGAACTCGGCCTCCGTGCCTCGCTCAGCTCGGTCCGTCAGGTCGTGCACCACCATGGTCTAGCCCAGGGCTAGCCCTGGGTTAATGCCCTCACGCAGCGTAATCGCCGGACGGCACTGGATGGCCGTGACTATTCCGCTGACCTGCTTCGTGGAAATGCCCGCGTCTTCGCCGTGCGCGGGGCTCAAAGATCTGTCCCTCGTAGTTCTGAACCACCCTGGGAATTGTGGAGGCGTCCGAGTCAGACCACCGGCTCCGAAGCCACCCCAAATCGCTCCTGGTAGTCGGCCGACCGAACTCGAAGGTCGGACTCATCGAGACCCGTATCCGTGAACCGATAGCGGCCGCCTCCGCCGCCGCCATCGCCGGGGTTGGCGGTCAGAAACGCCCTCATCGACCGCTCGGTATCCGGCATCAACTCACGCCCCATGGCGGCGTAGATGTCGGCCACGACGACAAGCGGGTCGGCCATAAAGGCGCCGAAGTGCACGTCGATAATCTGATCGTCGGGGAAAACTCTCCGGTGACGGGCGCCCATGCCGCGCGCCAGTCCCAAGAAGACATCCTCGGTGTAGCCGGCGGCCACCTCGCCGATGGCCACTTCATCGCTCGACATTGCCCGGAGGTGGGCGACGAGCGCGCTGACCGACGCGATCACTTTCAAGGGGTCGCGGTGGGTTTGGACCACGATGGCATCGGGGTATTCGGCGGCCAGCGCATCGAGATGCCAGAGATGGGCTGGTGACTTGAGTAACCACTGCGAGACAGGGTGTCGCGACTGAAGGTGTTCGAGATACCGTCGGTGCCATTGGTACGCGGGAGCGAGATCCGCGTCAAGCAACAACCACCGGTTGTAGGACGGCACCCGGAATTGTGTATTGAAGATCATGCTCCGGAATGACCCACCAGTGATCCGAACGCATTCCTGGCCAAGGAGCGCTCCCATCGGGTGGAACGCGGTGAAACCGGGCAGGACCGTCTCGACCAGATCGATGGTGGCTTGCACTTCTCCAATTCTCGGGTCGACGTCGTAGGTTGCCGTCTCCGGGGGAGGGATGGGCCGATCCACCTCCCAGGTGAGCGGTGCCCGCAGCGCGGGGTCCCGGGCGAGCAGATCGTAGAGGATGGTGGTTCCTGTGCGGGGTTGTCCGACGATAACGATCGGTCGTTCAATGCGACCTGTCGCCACCTCCGGATGATCTCGGCGCCATGCGGTGAGCACCAGCCGGGCGTCCAAGTAGGAAGCCATGTCTCCGGCAGCGACCTCCACGCCAACGTCGTTGAGTCTCGCCTCGTCCACCAGCGATGGGAGAAGGACGTCGAGCCCCTCGAGCCACCCGGGCTCCCCGAAGTCATCCTCTCCGGTTCGACGAACCGCCTCTTCGATGAGACGGTCCCGGTCGAATCTGCTCGGGTCAATCACGTCCCGACCTCCGACAACCGGCGTTGATCACGTGAATCCGCCGGCTCCTCTGGGCGGGGTGCAAGTCAACCTCGACCCGCCACGCCGTGCGCCGTTGCAATTCCACGTCCACCCGGCAATCATCGCACCTGGATTGTCGACCGTGGAGAGGGCGAACCTTCATCATGACGAAATCACCGACGGTGATGCGTGCCTGGCGCTTGCACGAGTACGGGTCGCCCGTCGACGTACTTCGTCTAGAAGAGACCGAGGCCCCAGAACCGGGGCCGGGAGAGTTGCGTGTCCAGGTCCAGGCCATTCCGCTCAACCTAAACGACCTCGAGCGGACCAGCGGGAAAAACATGATGGTGCGGCCGGAGTTCCCCTACAGCCCGGGAATGGAGGTAATGGGGGTCGTCGACCGGTGCGGCGAGGGTACGTCGTCCTTCGAAGGGCGGCGTGTCGTCGGCACCACTCGGGGCGCTTTCGGCGGCTACGCCGAGTACGCGATCTGCCCCTTGGCCGGGACGTTTCCCATGCCGGAGTCGATTCCACTGCCCGATGCCGCCGCTCTGTATTTCCCTTTTCATCTGGCCTGGCTGGGTCTTGTCGACCGGGCTGACCTGACCGCGGGTCAGTCAGTCCTGATCCATGCCGGCGCTGGAGGTGCCGGTTCAGCGGCAATCCAACTGGCCAAGCACCTCGGTGCTCGAGTGTTCGCGTCCGCCGGCACGGATGAGAAGCTCGCGTTGTGCCGTGACCTCGGTGCCGACGTGGCCGTCAACTACGAAACGGCCGATATCGCGGAGGTCGTTCTTGCCGAGACGGGCACGCGGGGAGTGGATGTCGTGTTCGACACTGTCGGCGAAGCAGTGATGGAGGCATCCATGCGTTGTACTGCCTACAACGGCAACTACGTGATGATCGGATTCGCCTCCAACAAGGCTGTCGCCGACGAGCCATTCCTCGTCCCCCGGCGGATCATGCTCGGCAATTTCCACCTATCAGGTGTGCTCATGGCCTACGGGACCGAGGACACCACCGAGATGATCAAAACGTCGATGGGATGGAACTTCATACCCTCGACACTCGGAGCTTCGATCATGCACGAGGTGGTCACCCTCGTCGAGCAAGGGAAGGCTCGTGCGGTGATCGGCGAGACCATCGAGTTTGACGAATTGCCAGCGTCTCTCGAGAGAATGGCTCGCCGCGACTCGATCGGTCGAACCGTCGTAATGGTCACTTGACCGAGCAGCAAGCACTTGCCTCTCGGCTCCGCTGGACGACACAGGTCGTGTGACTCGCGAGCGGGCCTCGCGGGCTGTGTGAATGAACTCAGCCGCGCCAGAGCCGAGATCGACGTTGCTCCTCTGAAGCACCGTCCCCGAACCGGCAGGGGACGCTCCAATTCAACCAGTCGGCACCGCCACCACGATGTTGGTGACCGAGACCCCGAGTTCGGGGAGGGACCCCCGGCTACCGACAACACTTGTGGGGGAGCCCCCGGCACGATGATGCCTTCAATGCGGAACAAAACAGAATCGAGACGGCTCAAGCGGCGGTCTGAGGTGCCATCAGGCTTCGAGAAGCCTCCTCCGAGATCCAGCGAGGAGGCTAAGAATCTGGAGACGACTGCGCTTTCTGCCCTTTGGCCGATAGAACGGTTCCTTTGGGGCCGAGTGCTCCGAAGACAGATCGAAGCTGGGCAGGGCTCCACCTTCGGCAAGAACTTCGGCAAATATGGTTCTCGTGGAGCCTGTGGGTGCCGAGGATGGCATCCGGAGCCACTGAACAGGACTTTCCAGGAAACACGCTCCGACCAGGAAGGTGGGAAATCCAACCCCATAGCGTGGGAAGTGGACTCAGTCGGTGACCCGCTCGGAGGTCAGAGAGTTGTGTCGGTAGGCTACGTACGTACGTACGTACGTACGTACGTACTCACTCACCGCCCCGTCGCCCACCACCACCAACCAACCAACATCCGTGTCGACAAAACTCCTCGACCAGAGCGGCGCGCCCCAATGTGGAGGGCTGACTCGCCTCAAGTTCGCCGGGATATGTGACCGTCGGGCCGGGCACCGGTGGTCAGCGCGATTTTCGCGTATCCGGCCACCTCAGTGGCCAGCCGAGGCGCGGGGCGGACAGAACGGCTCGATGCGTTAGCATCAACAGGTCTCGTCCAACGAAAGCTGGGTCGTCAGCCGCCCGGTCCTTCAAGCGGGGAGCTGTAAGCGACGTGAGCCATCCCGAGGAGCGCGCAGCGAACGGAACGCTCGCGCACCGCTTGTCCTCGGCTACCTTGGGCGCGAGCTTTGCTGTAGGCATGGCAGTCGCGCTGGCGATGGGATTGTTGGCCGCCAATGGTACCGTGACGGTGCGGCACGATGGCGGTGGGTCGGTACTCGTGTCTCACGATCGGTGCGCGCCACGTGGGCACGTGTACTTGCACACCTCGGGAGTAGTGCTCTGGTCAACGCACCGGCCACCGCAGCTGCGCGCGTGCGTGCCCCCGAGCGGAAGTGTCCATCGGCTGGTGAGCGCGGATCCGAACTCCTCCTTCGAGGACTTTATCGCAGCGGGCCATTTCCTCAGCTTCGTGCGCGTCGAAGGCGCCTACGTCTACCTCGATGTCTTCGACGCGCTGACCGGCCGAGCCGTGCTCGAGCGCAATTTGGGGTGCTCGGGCCCCGACGGGTGCGGAGGCGCAGCGGCGAGTTTCCAACTCGCGCCCGACGGCTGGGTCGCGCTGATCGGCCAGCCCCTGCGGGCGACAAACGGCCGCGATGAGACGGTGGAGCTGGATACTGGACCCAACCTCGAGGCCACGCACCAGAAGTCGTGGGACAGCTACGGAGCGAGCATCGAACAAGGTACTGGATCCACGCTGCAGTGGTCACCGGGCACTGACACCTCGTTGTACTCGTTGCCACTTGGACCGCCGCTGCAGGCCCTCGGAACGAAAGCCCTCGAAGCCGGCACCGTTCGCGCCGTTACCCCGCTCCCTCCAGCCTGCTCATTATTCACAGCAATAGAAGTCCAAGCGGTACTCGGCCAGGTGTCTCAGGCATCATCGGACGATGCTTGCACCTACACGACGACTGCAATGCCGACGACCACTCTCACACTCACTCTGCACCCCGGCCTAACGCAAGCTCAGGTGACGGCCGTTGAACATCAGGCCTTCGACGAAGTATCGAGCAATGCTTCCGGCTCCGACGTCGGGCCCCCGGACTACAACCCTCACCTGTGGAAAGCCGCCTGGGACACGGCGATTGGCGGTCAGAGTCAAACCAACGACGTGCGGATATTCACCAACCTTGAGCTCACCGTCGAACTTGTTACCGACGACCCGAGCAACCACACCGACGATACGGTCGGACCGTCCAAGATTTGGGTTTCCGACACCGTAGCTGAGCACGCTGCCGACATCGCCTTCGATCGGCTAGCTGGCGTAATGATCTCCTACGAACACCGTTAGGCGTCGGAGTCCCGCAATCAGAAGAGCTGAGTGACCAGCGCGCCGATGAGCATCACCAGGAACAGTCCCTGTAGTGTCCGAAAACTCGATTCGCTCCTCAGGCCGACAGTTCATACTCGTAGATCAGCCACCCACACGATCGTGTCGACGTAATCGAACCGGGGGATCTCCGAGCCGCCGATACGGTGAATCCAAAGTGGCTCGTTAGAGCCACGTCTTGGAGACCCCGTGGAAGCACCGGTCTCGCCGGGAGCGAGGCCCTGGCTGCCGTCTTCCTCTACCGCCTCATCAGCTTCTGGCTGGTAGCAGCTGTGGGCTGGCTGGTCCTTCTCTACCTTCGCCTGGAGCGCCCTGCCCGAGGTGCATCGATCCGAGGAACCCTCGCGTCATGACCAATTGGCACGGTCATCAGACCGCCTCAACCAACTCAAGCCTTCCGCCGGACCGCCCTCGGACTCCGACTTCGCCTTCTCGTTGGCGGCCATGGCTCGCGATCGCCGGGGTGGGAGCTACCGCCCTTCTCCTGCTCACGTTCGACAGTCGCCACGCTCCCACCCACAATTACACAATTACGGGTACACGAGACTCCCTAACCCACGGTCGGCTTCGGCTACGGCGCCACCGTCAGGGTGAAGCTCTGGGTCGTCGAGCCAGCTTTTCCTGATGCCGTGATCGTCACGTGATAGGTACCTGCTGCAGTGGCTCGGGTAGTCCCGGCGATGGTGCCGGTCAGATTGTGGTTGTCGGTCAATTTGACACCGTAGGGCAGGCCGGCGGCCGTAAGTTTGGCCGTCGGGAACCCGGTCGCGGTGACGGTGAAGGGCGTCATCAGCACTCCAGCCGTGATCGCGTCAGCGGCAGCGCTGGTGATCACTGGGGCCTGGTAGACCGTCAGGGTGAAGTTCTGGTTAACCGGGGCCCCGATACCATTGGTTGCCGTGATCACGACCGGATAGACCCCGCCGGAGGTCGGTGCCGGCGTGCCACTGAGGATGGCCGACCCGTTCCCGTTGTCATGCAGGGTCACCCCCCCGGGCAATGTTGAGGTCGTGGTGATGGTGGGGGTCGGATACCCCTGGGCCGTGATGACGGTGTAGGTGAAGGCGGTCCCGGTGTGCACCCGGTCGGCGGCCCTAGACTTGAAGACCGGGCTGGCGTCCACGGTGAGGGTGAAGTGTTGGGTAAAGACCGCCTGGCCCTTGACCGTGGCCGTGATTGTCACCGTTCGGATGCCGGAATATTTGCCCGTCGTGGTGCCGGAGATCGTCGCCGTCCCGTTGTGGTTGTCGACCAGTACGATCCCGGACGGGAGCCCGGACGCCTTGATCCGGGGCGGCGACGTGCTACAGGTCTTCACGGTGAAGCTGAAGTGGGATCCCGCTGTGGCTGTCGCCGAGGTGGCGCTAGTGATGGCCGGGGGGTCACAGTCGGCGGCGGCGACCGTCACCGACGAGGGACTCGAGGTGACCAGCACGCTGTGAGGGTTGGTGGCGCTGGCGGTCGCCGTGTTGGTGACCGATCCCGCGTCGACGTCGGCCTGTGTGACCGTGTAGCTGCCGGTACAGGTCCGGGAGATGCCGGGGGCGAGGGGGCCCGGGGGGCAGCTGACCGAGGGGATGAGGTTGTCACTCACCCCGATGCCGCTGAGCGTTGTCGTCCCGGTGTTGGTCACGAGGTAGCTGTAGCCGATGGTGTCCCCGGCCTTGCCGTAGGCGGGCGTCGTGGGCGATTTGGCGAGCGACAGGCTGGAGGTCGCGAAGCTGGCGAGGACGGTGACCGACGAGCTGGTCGAGGCGACGTTGATGCTCTGGGGGTTGGTGGCGCTGGCGGTCGCCGTGTTGGTGACCGATCCAGCGTCGACGTCGGCCTGGGTGACGCTGTAGCTGCCGGTGCAGGTCACCGAGGCGCCGGGTGCCAGGGGACCCGGAGGGCAGTTGACGGAGGGCACGAGGTTGTCGCTCACCGCGACACCGGAGAGCGTGGTCGTGCCGGTGTTGGTCACCAGGTAGCTGTAGCCGATGGTGTCGCCGGACTTGCCGTAGCCGGCTGAGCTCGTCGACTTGGCGAGCGAGAGGCTAGAGGTCGCGAAGCTGGCGGGGACGGTGACCGATGAGGTGGCCGACGTGACCAGCAAGGACTGCTGGTTGGTGGCGCTGGCGGTTGCCGTGTTGGTGACCGATCCAGCGTCCACGTCGGCCTGGGTGACCGTATAGCTACCAGTGCAGGTCTCGGAGCCACCTGGGGCGAGGGGGCCTGGGGGGCAGCTGACCGACGTGACGAGGTCGTCACTCACCCCGACGTTACTCAGCGTGGTCGTGCCGGTGTTGGTCACCAGGTAGCTGTAGCCGATGGTGTCACCAGCCGTGCCGTATCCGGTCGAGCCGGTCGACTTGGCGAGGCTCACCGACGTTATCGCCTCGTTGGCAGCGACGGTCACCGAGGAGGGACCCGAGGTGACGAGCACGCTCTGAGGGTTGGTGGCGCTGGCGGTCGCCGTGTTGGTGACCGATCCCGCGTCCACGTCGGCCTGGCTCACCGTGTAGGAACCCGTGCAGGTCGCCGTGGCGCTAGGCGCCAGAGTGCCCGGCGGGCAGCTGACCGTGGGCACGAGGTTATCGTTCACAGCCACATTGGTGAGGGTAGTCGTGCCCATGTTGGTCACGAGGTAGCTGTAGCCGATGGTGTCGCCCGCCTTGCCGTAGCCCGATGAGCTCGTCGACTTGGCCACGCTGACCAGCGACGTCGCCTCGTTCGCGGTGAGGGTCACCGATGCGGGCGCTGAGGTCACCAGGCCCTCGGAGTCGGTGCTGGAGGCGGCTGCGGTGTTGGTGATCGAGCCGTTGTCCACGTCGGCCTGGGTCACGGCATAGGAGCCGGTGCAGGTCTCGGAGTCACCGGGGGCCAGGGTGCCCGGCGGACAGTTGACGGAGGGAATGAGGTCGTCGCTCACCCCCAGGTTGGACAGCGTCAGAGCCCCGTTGTTGGTGAGCAGGTACGTGTACGGGATGGACTGGCCGGCGGAGGCGTAACCGCTGAAGGTCGTCGACTTGGCGAGAGATAGGGGCGAGAAGAAGCCGTGCCCGAGGCAGGTCGAGAAGTCGTCGTTGCTGTTGGTCCCGTCTGGGCACGTCGTGTCGAGCCACGTGACACCCGTGACGTCGGTCGTGGCATCGCCCACCGTTCCCGTGAAGGTGGCGTTCGACAGGTTGGAGCCGGCGAGGTCAGCGCCGGCGAGGTTGGCGCCGGTCCAGTTGGCCCCGTTGAGGTTGGCTCCGAGAATGATGGCGTTGGTGAGGTTGGCGTTGGTGAAATGGGTGTCGCCGAGCTCCGAACCGGAGAGGTTTGCCCCGGCGAGGTCAGCGCCGGCGAGGCTCGACTCGTACAGATCGGTGTCCACAAGGTTGGCTCCGGCAAGGGCTAGGTCGCCGGAGAGGTTCGCGCCCCGGAGGTTTGCCCCGGCGCCGACGAGATAGCCGTTGTAGAAGGTCCACCCGGGGGGGAGTGCGGCCGGTGTACCGGTGATGCCGCCCGACCTCACGCCGGCAAGGATCGCGCCAGAAAGGTCCGCCCCGCTGAGGTTGACGTTGGTGAGGATCGCCCCGGAGAACGTCGCCCCCGAGAATGTCGCGTTAGACATGTTGGCGGTGGTGAAGGTGCCG
>Ga0182024_10013958_pt1 | contig 15580 bp, 17 predicted proteins | sample P32metaG_FD_120480 | JGI IMG/M metagenome (GOLD analysis project Ga0182024, IMG submission 120480) | Permafrost microbial communities from Stordalen Mire, Sweden - P3-2 metaG (Illumina Assembly) | ecosystem: Environmental > Terrestrial > Soil > Wetlands > Permafrost | place: Sweden: Stordalen... | reverse complement strand
GCCCGCCCCGGTCAGCAGCACGCTGAACGAGAACGCCCCGGTCAGGGTGGCCTGGCTGTAGCCCAGGCTGTGCTGCATCGGCAGCAAGAACGCGGCGAAGGAGTAGTAGAGGACGCCGTAGGAGATGGTCTCGGTGACTGCGAGTGCCCAGACCATACGCCCGCCCGGGTAATCGCGGCGGCGCGCCGGCCGGCCTCCGCCCGGCCGCGCCCCCGCGATGCTCGTCACGGCAGGCGCACCGCGCCCGCAGCCGGGGCGGCGGGCCCCGGCGGGTGATCCCTGGCGACCGTGAGGAGTACCGGTGCGCTGCCGCGACTGGATCCTGGTCACGCAGTCCCCCGGGTGGCCTGCTAGCAGCAGTTCGCAGCAGACGTGGCCGGTTCCCCGGCCTCGCTGGCGGCCCCGCCGCAGCAGGCGGCACTGTCGGGGTCTTCGCTGTAGAAGGTCTGGCTGTCGCCCAGGACCGTATAGACCTCCCAGGACGCTCCGTCCGGCACCCCCTCGACCCAGAACTTGTCTTGCCTGGCGTAACAGCAGGTCGTGTCCCGCTCATCGACCGAGGCCACGCCGGTACCGGCAAGCCGGGCTTGCACGGCGTCCACGGCGTCAGTGTCAGGGACCTCGATACCGAGGTGGTTGAGGGTGCCGCCCTGGCCGGGGTTTTCCATCAGCACGAGCTTCAGCGGCGGCTCGGCGATGGCGAAGTTGGCGTACCCGGGCCGGGTCTTGGCCGGCCCGGTGCCGAACAGCCTGCTGTAGAACGCGACCGCCTCGTCGATGTCGTTGACGTTGAGGGCGAGCTGCAGACGGGACATGGAACCTCCCTAGAGCCGGACTTCGATGAGTATCTATGTCTTGCGCTGAGGCTGAGCTTGCCATGAGATATCGGACTCTGTCAATATAGACATATGCCGAAGTCTGATCTGCTGCTCAGCCCACCCCAGGCGGGCGCGTGCTGCGAACCCGGGTCACAGGTACTCCTGCCTGCCGGGCAGGACGACCCAGTGGCGTGCTGCGCCCCGCTGTCTCAGGGAGCACTATCGGCCGAGCAGGCCGAGCAGGTCGCGCCGCTGCTCAAGGCGCTCGCCGACCCGGTCCGGCTCCGGCTGATGTCCCTGGTGGCCTCCCACCCCGGCGGCGAGGCCTGCGTGTGCGACCTGGCCGACGCCTTCGACCTGTCCCAGCCGACAATCAGCCACCACCTCAAGGTGCTGCACGAAAGCGGCCTGCTGGACCGCGAGAAGCGCAGCGTCTGGGTCTACTACCGGGCCCGCAGCCAGGCCCTGGCCAGCCTCGGCGCCCTGATCGGCTACCCAGCCGCCTGACTCTCCGGCGCCGACCCCCGGACGTTCATCCATTGCGCGGGACACCTTCATCGCTTATCGTCGATTAACGATGAAGCATCCGGAGCCGCTTGACCGTGCAGACGCCGAGACCTATGCGTCCTGGTTCAAGGCGCTGGCCGACGGCACCCGGGTGCAGCTGGTGTCGCTGCTGGCCCGCGCGGGTGAGCCGATGACCGTGAAGCAGATCGTCGCGGCGGTCCCCGTCGGGCAGTCCACCGTGTCGGCCCACCTCAAGCAGCTCGCCGCAGTCGGGTTCGTCCTCGCCGAGGACCGCGGCACCGCCCGGCTGTACCGGATCAACGACAACTGCGTCCAGTGCTTCCCCACCGCCGCGGACCTGGTCATGGGACGCCCCTCACCCGCCCCGCCGGCCGCCGCCCCCTGACCCGCCCCCGTGGAGGAATCCATGGCACCCGGTCATACCCCCGATCCCGAGCAGACCCGGACGGCCGTCACCGCTCGCTATTCCGGCCTGGCCCGGGCCGCACGCGCCGGGCAGCAGATCACCGACTGCGATCCCGGCTCCTTCGCAGCCGGATGCTTCGGCGCCACCGGATACGCCGACACCGGTGAACTGCCTGAGGGTGCGCTGCGGGCCAGCCTCGGGTGCGGCAACCCTGTCGCCGTCGCCGAGCTGCGCCCGGGAGAAACCGTGCTGGATCTCGGTTCCGGCGGCGGCATCGACGTGCTGCTGTCCGCCCGCCGCGTCGCCCCCGGCGGAAAGGCATACGGCCTGGACGGCTCCCCGGACATGATCACCCTGGCCCGCGAGAACGCCACCCAGGCCGGAGTCACCAACGCGGAGTTCCTGCACGGCCACATCGAGGACATCCCACTCCCCGACGGGCACGTCGACGTCGCCATCTCCAACTGCGTGATCAACCTGTCCGCCGACAAGCCCCGCGTGCTCGCCGAAACTTTCCGGGTGCTGCGCCCGGGCGGGCGGCTCGGCATCAGCGACGTCATCGCCGACGACGGCCTCGACCCCGCACAGCGAGCCGAAGCCGAACAGCGGACCGGCTGCACCACCGGGACCCTCACCGCCGCCCAGTACCGGACCCTGGTGCTGGCCAGCGGATTCACCAGCATCCACATCACCGCCACCCAGGACACCGAGCCGGGCCTGCGCTCAGCCATCATCCAGGCCACCAGGCCCGCCGCGCCTCCCGGCATCCTGATCCGGCCCATGAGGCAGGGTGACGCGAACCAGGTCCTCGCCATCTACCAGGCCGGGCTGGACACCGGGGACGCCAGCTTCGAGACCACTGCCCCCGCCTGGGATGCCTTCGACCAGGGGAAACTGCCCCTGCACCGGCACGTGGCGGTCGCCGTCACCGGGGAGGTTGTCGGCTGGGCCGCGGCCAGTGCTGTGTCGCCGCGGCCGGTGTATCTGGGCGTCATTGAGCATTCCGTCTATGTCCACCCGGATAAGCAGGGCCAGGGCATAGGAGCCGCGTTGCTGGAGGCGCTCGTCGGCTCCGCAGAAACAGCGGAAATCTGGACCATCCAGACTGGGATCTTCCCCGAAAACACCCCCAGCCTCCGGCTCCACCAGCGTGCCGGGTTCCGCATCGTCGGCACCCGGCAGCGCATCGGCAGCCACCACGGCCACTGGCGCGACGTCATCCTCCTCGAACGCCGCAGCACCCTCAGCGGGACCTGACGGACCCGATTCATCGGTGCACGAGCACGGGTCGGGGGGCGCCGGACTGGCCGCTAGGCATCGCAGTGGCGCCGGCGGGCTGGCAGGCGCGTATCTGCGGGCGCGGCTGCAGTCCTGGCTGCCGCTATCTGTGGGCCGGGCCGGGACGGCCGGGCGCGGCGGACCGGGGTCCTGGGGATGGCCGCAGCCTCGGACGATGATGCGCGATTCCCCGGAACCGCGGCTTTCGCTCGCGGAGTGGCTGGTGCTGTGCGTGGCCGCCGAGAAGCCCATGCATGGTTTTGCCATCGCCGCCCAGCTGATCCCCGATTCCGCGCTCGGCGCTGTCTGGCACGTCGCCAGGCCGCAGGTCTATCGGTCCATGGAACGGCTGACGGCGCTGGGCCTGGTTCGCGAGGCCGGGCGCGAGCCTTCTCGCACCGGACCGGACCGCCAGCTGTGCGAGGTTCACCTTGGCCGGCCAGCAGCTGGCGAGGGCCTGGCTTGCCCGGCGGGCTCAGCACGGTCGGGATGTCCGGTTGGAGCTCATGGTGAAGCTCGCCCTGCTGGACCGCGCCGGTAACCGATGCCGGCGGCGTGGTCCGCGCGCAGCGCGACCAGCTCGCCGTGATCGCCGGGGCGCTGGATGAGCGGCTGTGCCCGGCGGAGGGGATGGAGCGCATCTTGATCACGTGGCGGCGCGAGCAGATGTCGGCCTCGATACGGTCCCTGGATGCCCTGGATGCGCTTAGCGCGCCGTGACAGCCGGCGGTCAGCCGCCGATGGCGGACATGGGCCGGGCAGGCTGCAGGAATCCGGGGTCGCTGATGCCGTGGCCGGGGAGCTTGGCGGCGACGGCGCCACGCCAGGCGGCGGCGAGCTGGCCGTCGGTGGCGCCGGCGCGGAGCAGGGTGCGCAGGTCGGTCTCGGTGGTGGCGAACAGGCAGTTGCGGATCTGCCCGTCGGCGGTCAGCCGGACCCGGTCGCACGTCCCGCAGAATGGCCGGGTGACCGAGCCAATCACGCCGACGCGGCCGGGGCCGCCGTCGACCAGGAATGTCTCAGCGGGGGCTGATCCCCGGCTGCCTGGGTCGTCGGGGGTCAGGGAGAAGCCGTCGGCGAGGCGGCCGAGGATCTCGTCGGCGGTGACCATGTCGGTGCGCCGCCAGCCGTGCTGGGCGTCCAGGGGCATCTGCTCGATGAAGCGGAGCTGGTAGCCGCGGTCCAGGCAGAACCGCAGCAGGCCGGGCGCCTCGTGGTCATTGACGCCGCGCATCAGCACCGCGTTCACCTTCAGCGGGGCCAGTCCGGCGTCGGCCGCGGCGGCCAGGCCGGCCAGCACGTCGGGCAGCCGGTCGCGGCGGGCCAGCTCTTTGAAGGACTGCCGGGACAGGGTGTCCAGGGACACGTTCAGCCGGTCCAGCCCGGCGGCGGCCAGTCGCCCGGCGAGCCGGGCGAGCCCGATGCCGTTGGTGGTGAGCGAGATCTCGGGCCGCGGGTCCAGTGCCGCGGCGGCGGCGACGAGGCCGGTCAGGCCGCGGCGCAGCAGCGGCTCGCCGCCGGTGAACCGGACCTCGGTGACACCCAGCCGCTCCACGGCGACCGCGATCAGCCGGGAGACCTCGCCGTCGGTGAGCAGCGCGGGGCCGGGCAGCCAGTCCAGCCCTTCAGGGGGCATGCAGTAGGAGCACCGCAGGTTGCACCGGTCGGTGACCGATACCCGCAGGTCGGTGGCGATCCGCCCGAACGAGTCCGCTAGCACGACGTCGCACCTCAGTCCCGGTTCGCCTGCCCTTGATCTTCCACAGTACGTGCGTGGTCGGGCGCTAGCCGCCGGCCATGGCGCCGACGATGAGGTAGGGCTCGGTGCCGGTGGCGACCGCCGGGGGGAGCGGATCGTCGGGCGGCTCGTGGGACAGGTCCTGCTCGCAGGCGAAGAACCGGATGAACGCCCGCCGTGGCCCGCTGTCGTGGCCGCGGATGGTGCCGCGCAGCACCGGGTAGCTGGCTTCCAGAGCGTCCAGGACCGACCGCTGCGTAACCGGGGCCGCGACGTCCAGGCTCACCTCGCCGTCGATCCGGGCCAGGGCGCGCAGGTGCGCGGGCAGGACGACCCGGATCATGGCAGCGTCTGGACCTCGACGGACAGGACCGCCGGGAGGTCCCGGACGATCGGTGCCCAGCTGTCGCCGGAGTTGGCCGAGGCGTAGACCTGGCCGCCGGTAGTGCCGAAGTACACGCCGCAGGAGTCCATCGAGTCGACGGCCATGGCGTCGCGGAGCACGTTGACGTAGCAGTTCTCCTGCGGGAGGCCCTGGGTGAGCGGCTCCCAGTCGTCGCCGCCGGTCCGGCTGCGGTAGACGCGCAGCTTCCCCTCGGGCGGGAAGTGCTGCGTGTCGCTGGTGATCGGGACGACGTAGATGGTGTCGGGCTCGTGGGCGTGCACGTCGATCGGGAACCCGAAGTCGGTCGGCAGGTTCCCGGAGACCTCCCGCCAGGACTCCCCGGCGTTGTCGCTGCGCATGACGTCCCAGTGCTTCTGCATGAACAGCACGCCCGGCCGGGAGGGGTGCATAGCGAGCCGGTGCACGCAGTGCCCGACCTCCGCGTCCGGGTCCGGGATGCCCTCGGACTGCAGCCCCCGGTTGATCGGCCGCCAGGTCTGGCCGTCGTCGTCGGACCGGAACGCGCCCGCCGCCGAGATCGCGGCGAACATCCGGCCCGGCGCGGACGGGTCCAGCAGGATGGTGTGCAGGCACATGCCGCCCGCGCCCGGCTGCCACGACGGCCCCGACTTGTGGCCGCGCAGCGCGGGCATCTCGTGCCAGCTCTGCCCGCCGTCGCGGGAGCGGAACAGCCCGGCGTCCTCCACCCCGGCCCAGACCGTATCCGGGTCATCCAGGGCCGGCTCCAGGTGCCACACCCGCTCGAACTCCCACGGGTGCGGCGTCCCGTCGTACCACTGGTGCGTCCCCGGGATCCCGTCGTAGGCGAACTGGTTGCCCGCTGCCGCCCAGGTCTGGCCGCCGTCGTCGGACCGCTGGATCACCTGCCCCGACCAGCCGCTGCACTGCGAGGCATACAGCCGGTCCGGGTCAGCCGGTGACCCCTTCACGTGGTAGACCTCCCAGCCCGCGAAATGCGGCCCGCTGACCTCCCACCGGTCCCGCCTGCCATCGGAGGTCAGGACAAAGGCGCCCTTGCGCGTGCCCGCCAGTACCCGTACGCCCGTCATCACTGCTCCCGTCTGCACCGCCAGGCGCGGCCGCGCCTGGACCTCAGCTGGACATGAGACCACCGGCCTCACCTGGCCCCAGCCGGTAAGCAGAAGATGTCACAGCCTGCTGACGTTCTGACGGCGAACGCAGCGCGGACTCATCGCGGCGAGCGAAAATCGCCCTATGGCTGGTACAGCGGGGCTACGCCCCAGCCCCAGTGCGGGACGGGGGCCTGCTGCACGACTTCGGCGCCGGGCTGGGAGTTGTGCATGGCCAGCCGGGTGCCCCACTCCAGGTAGCCAACGAGTGCGGCGCGGAACTCCGGATCATCGGGCAGGCCGGCGTCGTCGGCCGCCAGGCTCATCAGCGACGCGAACCGGAACCGCTGCTCAGCCGTGATCGCGAGGCCGCGGTGGTGGGCGAGCATGGCCGGGTACCCGCCGAGCCGCTCGGTGTACCCGTCCGGACCGCCGAATACCTCGCACCACCAGGTCGTCACGTGCTCCCGGTGCTCCGCGCTGACCCCGCCCGGGAAGAACGGGCTCAGCAAGTCGTCACGCTCTACCCGGTCGTAGAAGCAATCGATCAGTCGCGCTATGGCCGGACGCCCCTTCACCCAGTCATATAGGGTCGGCGGCTCACTCATCGCAGAACTGTAACACTGTAATCATTCAGCACGCCTGCGGGCTCATTCGTCGCGCACCTGGTCGCTTTCCTGGTCGCCCACGCCGGTGGCCGCGGGCTTGGCGGCGCATCGCCGGGCTGTTCTGGACGGAGTCGACCGATGCGCAAGCGCTGACGAACCTGCGCCGCGAGCTGCATTACCGGAGCCAGATGCTGCGGGACGAGCCGTCGCTGGCGGTGCGCGTCGCGCATGAGTATCTCGCCGCCGACGGAGGCTAAGGGCCGGCCGGGCCCGGGTGAGAGGATGGCAGGCATGAGCCCTGTATCGCGCGGATTCCACCGCAGGCGTCAGGACCCGGGGGAGAACGCGGGCCGCATTCCGCCGGGCCAGTACCTGACCAAGGACTTCCCGGTCCTGTCGGCCGGCCCGACTCCGCACACGGCCCTGGACCGCTGGAGCTTCTCCGTCGGCCGCGGCGGCCAGCAGAAGACGTGGAGCTGGGCGGAGTTCCGCGCCCTGCCGAGCCAGGACGTGACCGTCGACATCCACTGCGTCACCAAGTGGTCCAAGCTGGACACGTCCTGGCAGGGCGTGTCGGTGGACACGCTGCTGGACCTGGCCGGGCACGACGGCCCGTTCGCGTTGGCCCACTGCGACGGGGGCTACACGACCAACGTGCCGGTGGCCGACCTGACCGGCGGCAAGGCGTGGGTAGCTTACGCCTACGACGGGCAGCCGCTGGAGCCCGAGCACGGCGGCCCGGCCCGGCTGCTTGTCCCGCACCTGTACTTCTGGAAGAGCGCCAAGTGGGTCCGCAGCCTGGAGCTGCGCGATACCAACGACCCCGGCTTCTGGGAGAATTACGGCTACCACATCTACGGAGACCCATGGCGGGAACAGCGCTACGCAGGCGACTGATCTGGCAGGTCGCCAAGGTCAGCGCGGTCACGACCGAGACCGCATCGGTGCGGACGCTCACGCTCGACGTGCCGGACTGGCCCGGCCACCAGGCCGGCCAGCACCTGGACATCCGGCTGACCGACGAGGACGGGTACGTGGCCGAGCGGTCCTACTCGATCGCCTCGGCGCCGGGCGAGCCCGTCGCGATCACCGTGGAGCGGCTGGAGGATGGGGAGGTCTCGCCGTACCTCACCGACGAGCTCCGGGCCGGCGACGACCTGGAGCTGCGCGGGCCGATCGGCGGCTACTTCACCTGGGAGCCCGAGGACGGCGGCCCGCTCCTGCTGCTGGCCGGCGGCTCGGGGGTGGTGCCGCTGCGATCCATCCTGCGCTACCGCGAGCGCACCGGCAGCGCCGTCCCGGTCCGGCTGCTGTACTCCTCCCGGACGCTGGACGACGTGATCTACCGGGCTGAGCTCGACCAGCCCGCCCGGGGAGTCGAGGTCATCCACGCGCTGACCCGCCACCAGCCGCCAGGCTGGGCCGGTTACGCGCGGCGCGTTGACGCGGCCCTGCTGGGCGAGGTGGCGTGGCCGGCCGCCGAGATGCCGCTGGCCTACGTCTGCGGCCCGACCAGCTTCGTCGAGGCGGTGTCGCAGGCCCTGGTGCAGTCCGGCTATCCGCCGGAGCGGGTGAAGACCGAGCGGTTCGGCGCAACGGGAGGAACCTGATGGAAGCAGTCGACGGGAACGCCATCGGCGGCCTGCTGGTCGAGGTCTTCGGCACCGAGATGACCGGCGCCGCCACTGTCTGCGGGAACTGCGGCGATGCCCGCCCGGTCGCCGGGCTCGCGGTGTACCTGCGGGCGCCGGGCACGATCGTCCGCTGCCGGACCTGCGACAGCGTGCTCATGGCCTTCGTCACGGTCCGCGATCGGATGTGCGTCGACCTGCTGGGCCTGGCTGTCCTCGGCTGACGCCCGGCGCGCCGCCCCAGCCCGCCGCATCCGGGGAGGTGCATGCCTGGGACTGGGCCGCCGATCTACCCGTACTGGGCGGCAGCTTCCAGGGCTCCTGGCCTGAGGGGGAGACGGCCCCGCACGGGTGAGGCAGGGTGCGGCGGCTTGCGCTGCCGTGCCGCCAGCATCAGAGTTCCGGGACGTCCTGGAAGCCTCCGCCGCCGGGGACGATGTCCGACCCGGCGGCGTCGATCCACTTGGCCGGGGTCCGCGGCGGGGCCGTCCAGCCGTCCATCGCGGCCAGCAACTCCGCCGCCGATGCCCGGGCCAGGATCTGCCCCCGGTGACCCGGCCGGACGAAACGCTCCTCCGTGGCGTGGTCCAGGAACCCCAGCAACTCGTCGTAGTAGCCCAGCAGGTTCAGCAGCCCGGTCGGTTTGGCGTGCAGTCCCAGCTGGGCCCAGGTGACGATCTCCGCGAACTCCTCCAGGGTGCCGATCCCGCCGGGCAGCGCGATGAACCCGCCGGCCAGTTCGGCCATCATCGCCTTGCGCTCGTGCATGCTGCGGGTGACCCGCAACTCGGTCAGCCCCGGGTGCGCGACCTCGGCGTCCGCGAGCAGGCCCGGGATGACCCCGGTGATCTCGCCGCCCGCCGCCAGCACCGCGTCGGCCAGGGCACCCATCAGGCCGACGTGCGCACCGCCGTAGACGACCCGGATCCCGCGGCCCGCCAGGATCCGGCCCAGGTCGGCGGCCCCCGCCGCGTACTCGGGCCGCCGCCCCGGGTTAGAGCCGCAGAAGACGCAGACCGACGTGAGCCCGGGCATCCAGGCTCAGGAATCCAGGCCCAGCGTGAACGTGGGCTTGGGGGTCGTGGCCGGCAGCCGGTGCTCCTCGCCGAGCCGGCGGATCGCGGTGCCGGTGGCCAGGAACTCGGTCGCGTGCTCACCCCAGACGTGGTTGGAGACCGCGATGCTGACGCCGACGATGCCGGACGCGCGGGCGACGGTCGCCTCGGCCTGCATCCGGACCAGGGCCAGCTCGCGGGCGTCGTAGACCCCCTGGGTGAACTGGAGCATCTCCTGGTTGCGGCCGGTCTGGCGCAGCGCTTGCATGGCCGACTGGTGCGCGATGTGGTAGACGCAGGTGCCCAGCACGAATGCCACCGGCACGGCCCCGCCGGCCAGCAGCCGGAAGAAGTCCTGCGCGGACAGGTCGGAGGTGAACGCGCGGCCATCGGGGGCCCGGTGCGCGCCCTCGCCGCCCAGCGCCCGGACCGCGGTGCCGGTGGCCACGAACTCCAGCACGTCCTGCCCCCAGGCGTACATCTGCATCCGCAGGTTGACCCCGACTATGCCGTCGGCGCTGAGGTGGTCGGCCTCGGCACGCATCCGGGCCATGGCCAGCTCACGGGCGTTGTACATGGCCTGGGTGAGGACGTCCAGCTCGGTGTTCTGGGACCACCGGCCGATCTGCAGCCCGACATGGTAGATCGATGAGCCGACCACGAACCCCAGCGGCTCGAAGCCCGCCTCACCCAGCAGCACGTATTCCGATACCGACAGGTCGGAGGTGAACACCCCGTCCGCCTCGGCCCCGGCGGTGTGGGCCAGGCGGCTGTCCGCGGCCTGGGGCTCCCACGTTGTGGTGTCGTCGCCTGACCCGCCGCCGAACAGGGGCATCTGAATCTCCTTCGCCGAGACCGCGGCCCGGAGTCGCCGCAAGTCAACGGGGCTCAGCGTAGTGCCCGGCCGCCCCGGTGAGATGATCAATTGCCCATCGTTCACCGGGAGAAGGGACATCGGCGGCGAGTGACACTCTTCTGCGTGCTGGGCGACGCGCACCTCGACGTCGTGGTCTGCCCGGAGGGGCCGGTGGCGGAGGAGACCGACACCCCGGCGCGCACCTGGGTCGGGGCCGGCGGCCAGGCGGCCAACGTGGCGGCGTGGATCGCGGCCCTCGGCGGGCGGGCGCGGCTCGTCGCGGCGCGCGGCACCGACCAGGCCGCCCAGCTGGTCGCCGGCGACCTGCACCACCGGGGCGTGTCCTGGTACGGGCCGGTGATCGACGGGCCGACCGGGGTGGTGGTGTCCCTGTCCTACGACGGTGCGCGCCGGTCGATGCTGACCGACCGGGGGGTGGGGCCGGAGCTGAGCGCGGAGGGCCTGGACGAGGCGTGGCTCGCCGGCTGCGGCCTGCTGCATCTCCCGGCCTACAGCCTGACCCGGGCGCCGGTCAGCGGGGCCGCCCTGGCCGCGGCCGCCCGCGTGCCCCGGCTCAGCGTTGACCTATCATCGACGGCCGTGCTGCATGACTACGGCGTGGCCCGGTTCCGGGCGCTGCTCGGCCGGCTCCGGCCCGAGGTCGTGTTCGGGAACGAGGCCGAGGCGGACCTGATCGGGGAGCTCGGTGGAACGGGCCTGGCCGGAACCGATCTGGTGGTGAAACTCGGCGCCCGGGGCGTGCGGGCCGGGGGCACGGTGTACCCGGCGCACCCGGCGGACGCGGTGGACCCGACTGGGGCGGGTGACGCGTTCGCCGCGGGTTACCTGGTCGGCGGGGTCAGCATGGGCCTGGCCGCGGCCGCCAGGGCGGTGGCCAAGATGGGAGCGATGCCATGAGAATCGACCCGCTGGTGACGGACGAAGTCCAGGACGCCCTGGACGACGGCCGGCCCGTGGTCGCGCTGGAGACCACCCTGATCTCGCACGGCTTCCCGGGCGGCGAAGGAGTCCAGGTGGCGCTGGCCTCCGAGGCCCGGGTCCGGGACGCGGGCGCGGTGCCCGCCACGATCGGCATCGTGGACGGCACGCTGCGGGTCGGGCTGGCCGAATCCGACCTGAAGCGGTTCGCCGACGCCGGGGACACCGCCCGCAAGGTGGGGGCCCGCGACCTGGCCGCCTGCCTGGTGCAGGGCGCGCTCGGAGCGACCACGGTCGGCGGCACGCTGGCGGTCTGCCGGCTGGCCGGGATCCGGTTCATGGCCACCGGCGGCACCGGCGGGGTGCACCGCGGCTTCGCCACGGTCCCCGACGTCTCCGCGGACCTGCCGCAGATCGCCCGCACCCAGGCCCTGGTGGTGTCGTCGGGGGTCAAATCCATCCTGGACGTGGCGGCGACCGCGGAACTGCTGGAGACCCTCGCGGTGCCGGTGCTGGGCTGGCGCACCGCCGCGATCCCGATGTTCTACAGCGCCGACGGTGGCCCGCCAGTGTCCGCGGTGGTGACCGATCCCGCGGAGGCCGCCCGCCTCACCACTGCGCACTGGCTCCTCAACGGACCGTCCGGGGTGCTTCTGACCAGGCCACCGGATCCTTCGCTGGACATCGAGCCCATCCTCGCCGAGGCGGTCGGCCGGGTCCGCGACCAGGGGATCCGCGGCCAGGCCGTGACCCCTGCGGTGCTGGACCTGGTGCACGAACTCAGCGGGGGGCGCAGTATCGAGGTCAACCGGCGGCTGATCGCCGACAACGCGGGACTGGCCGCGGAGGTAGCGGTGGCGTATGCGGGGCAGGACTGACCCACAGGGTCGCAACGGAGCGGAGAAACCCATGCGGATTGGCGTGTCACTGCCGGACCCGTCCGGACCGGACGCGCAGGGTCGCCCACCACTGGACCAGGTGCGCGATGCCCTGCGCCGCGCGGCGGACGACGGTTTCGCGTCCGCCTGGATGAACAACATCTTCGGCCTCGACGCGCTGACCGCGCTCGCGGTAGCGGGCAGCCAGGTGCCCGGGATCGAGCTGGGCACCGCGGTCATCCCCACCTACCCGCGGCATCCGGCGGCCCTGGCCCAGCAGGCGCTGACCGTGGCGGCCGCCACGGGCGGGCGGCTGACCCTGGGCGTGGGGACCTCCCACGAGATCGTCATCCGGAGCATGTTCGGGTACGACTTCGGCAAGCCGGTCGGGCACACCCGGGAGTACCTGTCGATCCTGCGGCCGCTGCTGCACGGCGAGCCGGCCAAGGTCCACGGGAACCAGCTCAGCGCCGACATCACGCTGTCCACCCCCGGGCCGACGCCGGTCCCGCTGCTGCTCGCCGCGCTCGGGCCGCGGATGCTCCGGCTGGCCGCCCAGCTCGCGGACGGAACGGTGCTGTGGATGACCGGCCCCGCCACGGTGCGGTCCCACATCGTGCCGACCATCACCGCCGAGGCGGAGGCGCTGGGCCGGCCCAGCCCGCGGGTGGTGTGCATCCTGCCCATCTGCGTGACCAGCGACCCGGACGCGGCCCGGGCCGCCGCAGCCAAGGTCTTCGCCATCTACGGCCAGCTCCCGTCCTACCGGGCCATGCTCGACCGTGAGGGGGCGGCGGGCCCGGCGGATGTCGCGCTGGTCGGGGACGAGGCGGCCGTGCAGGCCCAGCTCGCCGGCCTGGCTGACGCCGGAGTGACCGACTTCGTGGCCGGGGAGTTCGGCCGCGGGGAGGACGCCGTGCGCACCCGCCGGCTCCTCATGTCGCTGCTCGACACGTAAGCCGGGGGTGAACCGGATGCCCTTTCTCGATCGCGCCGACGCCGGGCGGCGGCTGGCCGGCCTGCTGGCCAGCCAGCTGACGATCGAGCGGGGCGCGGGCACGGTGGTGCTCGGCCTGCCCCGGGGCGGTATCCCGGTCGCCTACCAGATCGCCCGGGCGCTGGACGCCCCGCTGGACGTCATCCTGGTCCGCAAGGTCGGCCTGCCCGCCCAGCCCGAGCTGGCCATGGGCGCGATCGGCGAGGACGGCGTGCGGGTCGTCAACGCCGACGTGGTGGAGGCGGAGCACATCAGCGACCGGGAGTTCGCCGCGGTCGAGGAGCGTGAGCGGGCCGAGCTCAGCCGGCGGGCCGCCCGCTACCGCGCCGGTCACCCGAGGGTCCCGCTGACCGGCAAGACCGCGATCGTGGTGGACGACGGGATCGCGACCGGGTCGACCGCGCGGGCGGCATGCCAGGTGGCGCGGGCGCACGGGGCGGCCCGGGTGGTGCTGGCCGTCCCGGTCGCGCCGCAGGCCTCCCTCGACGCGCTGGCCAGCTCGGCCGACGAGGTGCTCGCCGCGGAGGTGCCCGAGCCGTTCCTGGCCATCGGCCAGTGGTACCAGGACTTCTCCCAGACGGGTGACGCGGAAGTGGTCGAGCTGCTGCGCCAGTCCGGGAAGGGGCGGGAATCTCCCGCCGCGGCGCCCTCCGTGGACCGGGACGTCATCGTCATGGCCGGGCAGGTCCCGCTGCCGGGACGGCTGACCATCCCGGCCGGGGCGCGCGGGGTGGTGGTGTTCGCGCACGGCAGCGGGAGCAGCCGCAACAGCCCGCGGAACATGTTCGTGGCCGCGGCCCTGCATGTGGTCGGCCTGGGCAGCCTGCAGTTCGACCTGCTGACCCCGGAGGAGGAAGCGGACCGGGCCAACGTGTTCGACATCGGCCTGCTGGCGGGCAGGCTGTCCGCGGCCACCGCCTGGCTGCGCGGGCAGCCCGGGCTGCAGCAGCTCCCGGTGGGCTACTTCGGGGCCAGCACCGGGGCGGCCGCGGCGCTGCGGGCCGCCGCCGACCTGGATCAGGAAGGCGGGCGGGGCGCGATCGCGGCCGTGGTCTCCCGGGGCGGCCGCCCGGACCTGGCCGGGGCGGCGCTGGCCGCGGTGCGGGCCCCCACCCTGTTCCTGGTCGGCGGGCTGGATGACCGGGTGCTCGAGCTCAACGAGGCGGCCCGGGCCCAGCTGCGCGGCGACAGCGAGCTCGTGGTGATCCCCGGTGCGGGCCACCTGTTCGCCGAGCCCGGGACGCTGGAGCAGGTGGCGTCGCGGGCCCGTGACTGGTTCGCCCGTTATCTGCGCCCGGGCCCTTCTGGGGGCTGAACGCCAGGAATGGGCGGTACGGGCCCGGGGTAATGGTTAGGGTGAAACTGGCTATCGCTCACTGAAACACAGGCCCGGGAAAGGCGTGAGGCACATGAGAGAAAGGCGTGTCTGGCTGCTGCTCGCCAGCTTAGTGACCGTACTGGCCGTGGCGGCGTGCGGCAGCTCCGGGGGCACCCCGAAGGCCGGCGGGACCAGCTTAGAGAAGACCCAGCTGACGGTCGCGGCCCTGCCCATCGTGGACGACGCCCCCCTGTTCCTGGCCATCAGGAAGGGCTACTTCCGGCAGCAGGGGCTCACCGTCACCCCGAAGATCATCGCCCAGAGCACGCTGGCCCTGCCCGACCTGCTGCACGGCTCGGTCGACATCGTCGGCGGCGGCAACTACGTGTCCTACTTCGGCGGCCAGGCCAAGGGCACGTTCGACCTGCGCGTCCTGGTCGCGGGCGCGGCGTGCCAGCCGGACAGCTTCGGCGTGGTGGCCATGCCGTCGTCCCACATCACCAGCGCGGCGGGCCTGGCGGGCAAGACCATCGCGGTGAACCTGACCAGCAACATCCAGACCCTGATGACCAACGTGCAGCTCAAGGCGGCCGGGGTCAGCCCCTCCAGCGTGAAATACGTGGCCATTCCGTTCCCCGACATGGGCACCGCGCTGAAGGCCGGCCGGGTGGCCGCGATCAGTGCCGTGGAGCCATTCCTCTCGGGAGCGGAAAGCGCCGGGGCCAGGCAGGTCGTGTCCGACTGCGCCGGGGCCACCGCGGCCCTGCCGCTGTCCGGCTACTTCGCCACCGCGGCCTGGACCCAGAAATACCCGCACACCGCGGCTGCGTTCCAGCGGGCCATGGCCAAGGCCCAGGCCCTGGCCAATTCCGACCCGGCCGCGGTCCGGCAGATCCTGCCCGCCTACACCAAGATCACGGCCGCGGCGGCCCGGTCCCTTCACCTGGAGAGCTACCCGGCCAGCACCGACGCCGCCCAGCTGCAGCGGGTCGCCACCCTGATGCGGTCCGGCGGCCTGCTGGCCAAGCCGTTCAGCGTGCAGTCCATGATCTTC